>OLFZ01001595.1_pt1 | contig 18579 bp, 9 predicted proteins | sample 1604861 | NCBI WGS metagenome assembly OLFZ01 (sample SAMEA3888895, study PRJEB22519) | human gut metagenome | biome: human gut; feature: human-associated habitat; material: faeces | place: Denmark | collected 2011 | reverse complement strand
GATGTCGTTGTTAATCAGAAAAGTAAAGTTTTAGAGGTCCTATCAGATGGAGGAATTTTTTGTTATACTTTTGGGGGAGATTTCTTAGACAAGAAGGAGGTTACTTATCCTGCGTTTTCTTTTGCCATAGATGATAGGCAGAATTATTGGTTTTATGTAGGTAACAACACCACGTATGGCGATGCTAAAATGATTTGTACAGATGAAAATATCGCCAATGTGGCATATTATCTTCATCAAAAGTCTAATATGCTTCCGATGGTAGAGAATAATTTTGGAAGAAATGGAGAATGGTTGACGTTTCATGAGTCGCTAAATCATGATTTGTATACGATAGAAAATGGGAAATTGGACTTATCATATGCTATGGACTTTCCTAATTATAAGCTGCCTAAGAAATTACATGAATTATCGGGCATGGAAGTTATAGAAGAATTGCAGCGTTCTAACTATGCATCTATTATAAATTATTTGGAAAATCATGATTATATATTTTTAAATGTTTTATTGAACAATGAAGGTGAACGAATCCCAGAGGTTTATTGGATTATTAGTAAGAATTTGCAAGAGGAAGTTATCATCAAAATTGATGGTGGAATTTCTGCAGAATCCTATTTGTTTAATACTCAGTATTTGTCTAATGATAATAAATTATATTGTTTGGGGTATATATGGGAAAATAAGGATGTGGAATCCTTTGAGGAAAATTTAAATCCTTCTGTAGTAGCACTTGAATTTAATGAACTATTTAGTAAAGTACGATGACAAATATAGTATCTTTATTTTATTGTAAGTGTGAATCCTTATTCTCTCCTTTTCTGAAAATAAGATGAAGTAACTAATTATTGAAACTAAAAATATCAATTGAGTCTGATTTTTCAGACTGGTTGAAATGTAGTTTTACTCAGGTACATAATTTAATTCCTGTGTTTTAGATTGTATCAGATAGCGGGAAGAATAAGGTGTGTTTTGAGTTTAGTTTTAATTTATGTTTTCGCAGGGGTAAATTATACTATTCCACCAAATTAACAAATGAATAATATTATGTTCTTAGCAAGACTCCTTGTCCTTTTTTCATTAGTATGTATCTCTTGTGCCCACTCTTCTTTTGAGCAGAAACAATTGAAACATGCTTTAGATTTTGCTACTTCTAATCGTTTGGAATTGGAGATACTGCTTCAGCATTATACCTATGATTCTTTAAAATTGGAAGCGGCTAAATTTTTGATACGGAATATGCCTCATTGCTATTCCTACCAACAGGGAGGTGAAATGGATAGTGTGAAGCGTGTACGTACTTATTATAGTCCTTTCGGACAAATAGACCAGACTTATGCCAGACGTTGGGGGCATTATACCTATCGTAATCTTCTTAAAATATATGATGCCCATATTATCACAGCCGAATACTTGATAGACAATATAGACCGTGCTTTTGATAATTGGCAGAAACGTCCATGGAACCGTTCTCTTTCATTTGAAGATTTTTGTGAATACTTGTTGCCTTATCGTATAGGGGATGAACCGCTGGAAGAATGGCGTGAACTTTATGAAAAGAAATATGGATATTTATTAGATTCCATATATAAAGGCAGTGATGTGGTGGAGGCCGCGAATTTGGTAAGCAAGCATCTACAAGAACCTGTCTTTATTTATTGTGAAGACTTTGAACTGCCTCATATCGGTCCCAGATATTTATTCAGCCATCGATATGGTAGTTGCGTGGATGCGGCGGATATAGTGACTTATGCATTTCGGGCTGTCGGCATTCCTTGTATGGAAGATACGGATGCCAGAGGGGGACATGTGTGGAATGTTGTTCGTGACACGACAGGGCGCGATGTACCTATTTGGTATATAGCTTCGGAGGCTGTAAGGGGGAGTAGGGATACGGGAGGGTATAAACGTGGCAAGGTTTACAGGCCCATGTATGGTTTTCAAGAAGAAAAGGCGGCACATCTGGGAGATGATTGGAAATCAGTGCCGCTTTTATTCTATCACCCTTATATGAAAGATGTCAGTTATGCATATTATCCGGATACGTTACGCATACTTACCGGTATTCCTGATGATGAGGTTTGTTATCTGGCCCATTTCCACGAAGCGCATTGGTGGAGTTGTGCCTGTGCACGCTCGGCAAGCGGCAAGATGGAAATACCTAATCTAGAATCGGAACTGGTATATCTTCCCATGAAATATACCAAAGGCAATTATTATCCTTCCGGCTTCCCCTTTTGGTTTGCAGGTGGAGAAATAAATACGTTTCTTCCGGATTGGGAGAAAACAGTAAAGGTTCGTTTGTATAGAAAATATCCGGTATATGGTTGGTTGCGCAGCTTTATGGGCCATGTGGTGGGAGGTACTTTTGAGGGAAGTATGACGAAAAATTTTGAAGATGGAAAGACATTATATGAGATAGCGGATACTCCCGTGATAGCAAGGAATAGAATCTTTCTGAATAAGCCGGTTAAGTGCCGTTACATAAGATATAAGGCTGACAATGATAAATGTGCGGAACTGGCGGAAATGACATTTTATGCCAATGGAAAGGCTGTTTCTCCGATAGCGGTTTGGGGGAGTCCTACGGAAAAAGGAAATATGCATGTGCTGGCAAAGCACGTGGCGGATGGTGATCCTCTTTCTTATTATCTGTCTTTAGACAAAGGAGGGGAGGTTGTTGTTGATTTGGGCCGTGTCGCAGTTATAGATTGCCTGGAGTATATGCCCCGGAATGATGACAATTTTATTTCTCCGGGTGATATTTATGAGTTGTTCTGTCATGCCGGTACTGAAGGATGGAAGAGTTTGGGAAAACAGCGGGCTGATACTACCTGTTTGGACTGGATTGTGCCTGACAATGCATTGTTCTGGTTACGCGATCTGACCCGTGGGCGTGAAGAACATATTTTCTTTATGCAGAACAGGCGGCAGAAATTTCCAACCTTTTAAGATTTAAAATGAGGTATATAAAGAAATACATAGGCGTTTTATATAACTTGCTGGTTTGTGTGACCGGAGGGAGTTTGTTAATGATGATTATTTGGTTGTTATTACAGATATTTGTTTTTGCCTCATTTGCCATACCTTCTGACTCCATGGAGCCGGTTCTGATACCGGGTGACTATGTGCTTGTCAATAAAATGTTGAAAGGACCACGTATATTCAGCCTTGGTGATGCCCGGCAACATAAGCCGCTACACATCGATCGTTTGAAGGGATTCAGTGAATTTCAGCGCAATGAGGTATTGGTCTTTAATTTCCCTTATCCGGAACGATGGGACAGTATAGGGTTTAACCTGATGCTTTATTATGTAAAGAGGTGTATCGCATTGCCGGGTGATACTGTTGAAATAAGGGACGCCCGATATAGGGTCAGAGGTTATGATAAGGAATTAGGAAATATAGTTTCACAAAACAGTTTGGCGCATTTTTTGGAGAAACCGAGGAATGTGGAGAAAATGATACAGGAAAATTGTTTTTTTGCTTATCCCGGTGATACCATCTTAAAATGGAGTATTAAAGATTTTGGTCCTTTTTATCTTCCTTCCCGTGGGGATACTATTGTGATGGATGATAAACATTATTTGCTTTATCGCAACCTTATAGAATGGGAGCAACAAGATAAATTAATAGCAAGTAACGGACATTTTTATTTAAATGGGCGGGAAGTGGAGCATTATGTTTTTATGCACAATTATTATTTCATGGGTGGTGATAATTGTTATAATTCTCAGGACTCGCGCTATTGGGGGCCTTTGCCGGAGGAATATATTGTAGGAAAGGCGACATTGATATGGAAGTCTAAGAATGGAGTGACGGATGAAATACGTATGGACAGGATATTTAAAAAGATAAAGTAGTATGAGAGTTTGTGGTGTATATTTTGTTTTTGTAATTCTTCTTTCTGCTTGTACGAATGGAGTAAGTCATTTGGATATTGCTTTGCAGCAGGCTAAACATAATAAAGCGGAGTTGGAAAAAGTGTTGAAGCATTTTAAACATGATAGCTTGAAATACCGTGCTGCCTGTTTTTTGATTGAAAATATGCCTGGTAAATATTCAATACTCCCTTATGATTCGTTGGATAGATATAAGAACTTTTTGAAGATTATCCCACAAAATGATCCTATAAGTTGGGATGTACGATATTCTAAGATTTGGCATGGATTTGATTCTATTTCTAAACGACAGTTGGCAGGCTTTAGTAAGATTGAAGATATAAAAGTTATAACGGGAGATTATTTAATAAAAAATATTGAATATTCCTTTAAGATATGGGAGAATGGAAAAATAAAAGATTACTGTTCATTTGATGAATTCTGTCATTATATTTTGCCTTATCGTATAGACCATGAGCCATTATCGGATTGGCGTGAGGAAGGTTTTCAAAAGTTTGGTCATTTATTGGATTCTTTAATGTCTCCACGAGAATTGGCCCTTCGTATCATAAAATTAGGTGGAATGCGTTATAATATAGGAATGACTAAATATCCTTATAAACAGTCTTATGCTGAAATGCTACAGACCCGTTGGGGTACTTGTGATGATATGGCGGCATTTTTAGCTTTGTCTTTACGTGCCATTGGAATCCCTGCTTCTATTGATTATGTTCCGGCATGGGCTAATAGGAGTTCTTCGCATTGTTGGAATGTGGTGAAAGATGCTACTGGTGATTTTATAGAAGTGGGATATGGCCCTGAAGGAAAAAATGAAGTTGTATACAAGATTTCTAAGATTTATAGGAAAAAATATGATATTCCACTATGTGATGTTACATCCGAATATGCTATGCCTCTTTCTGATTTAACCTTTAGAGTGCCTTCACAGAAAGATAAACAATTAATCAGTCTTTGTACTTTTAATAATCATGACTGGGTTCCTGTTGCTTTATCAAAGGTGATGAATGGAAGTGTTTTGTTTGAATCAGTCGGGAGAGGAATTTTATGGGGAGATAATCAAATAAGAACTTATTTAAACGAAGGAAAGGGGATCGTTTTCTTAGCATTTATCAGCCAAAATGGGCGGTTGAATAATAAACCTATAGGGTTTCCTATAATTCTTTTAGAAGATGGAACCATAAAAGAGCTGTGTGCTAGTACAGAAAAAGAAAGTATTATACTTTACCGTAAATACCCATATTATGGAAGTAATAATGCAATAATATATGATAGTAATGAAATATGTGTCGATAATGAATATGAATTGTTCTATTGGAATATGAAATGGATTAGTTTAGGGCGAAAATTAGCAGTCGACAATAAACTTCATTATGATGATGTGCCTAAAGGCGCTTTATTGTGGTTAAAAAATCATACTCAAGGAAAAGAAGAGCGGATTTTTACATACAAAGATAGGAAACAAGTTTGGTGGTAGAAATGGGATATAAATGGCTGAAATATGGAATGGCATTGGTTGCAGGCATACCGGTTGCGTTGTGCCTCAGTGTGGTGTGTTGTGGTACGTCTTCACTGCCTGCCGATATACTGGAAGATGACTGGCGGTGGATGTATGCTTGTGGTATTTTTTCATTGGCAGCTTTTACCCTGTTGATATTTCTTTTTCCGGCACGGATTAAGGAATGTCTGCCGGCTGTCGTATCATGGGTATTTATTCTATACGGAGTCGTTGAAGCCGTGTGGGGCATCCGTCAGGTATATGGTTTCACCTATTCCAACCATTCCCTCTATGCCTTGACCGGTTCATTCTATAATCCCGGTCCTTATTCAGGCTACCTTGCCATGATATTCCCTATCTGCCTGTATGAATGGTTAAAGCGGAAAGAGGGTAAGAAAACCATACCTTATTATGTTGCTTTAGCTGTCATGCTATTGATTCTTTGTGTGTTGCCTGCCGGAATGAGCCGCTCGGCATGGATAGCTGCGGCGGTCTCTTCCATTTATGTTTGTGGTATGCACTATAAGATGGAAATTCAGCATTATATCAGGCATCATCGTAAGCAGGCAGTGTCTTTTGCCATAGTAACCTTTATTTTGGGCGGTATAGCATTGGGTGGCATTTATCAAATGAAAAAGGATTCGGCAGACGGCCGTCTGTTTATGTGGAAAATTGCTGCCCAAGCTGTCAGTGAGCACCCATGGACAGGATGCGGATGGAACAGTGTTCCGGCTGCTTACGGACAAGCGCAGGAGAATTATTTTGCAGCCGGAAATTATACGGCAACGGAGGAACTTGTGGCAGGTGCTCCCGAATATGTTTTTAATGAATATCTGCAAGTAGCCATTGCCTGGGGAATACCTGTGCTTTGCATCGGGTTGTTGATACTAAGTGGGAGCATGTACATAGGTCATAAACAAGGCATCTATGGACTATGCGGCGCATTGCTATCTTTAGCGGTATTTGCGTTTTCTTCTTATCCACTACAATTTCCAGCGTTTGTTTCGGCTTTGATTATATTAGTATTAGCTTGCGGTATCCGTGTTCTTCCTTTAGAGAAAGTTTGGCCACGCATTTTGTTTACTGTTTTATTGTTAATCGGAAGCTATGGCTGTTTCTGTAAATATCAGCAGAAATCCAAGACTGTAGAAGCTTGTAAGCAATGGACCAAAAGCCGTATGTTTTACCACTCGGGAGCTTACCGGCAAGCGGTGGAAAGCTATGCTGAAATTCAGAAAGAAATGAAAGGGAATGCCCGCTTTATGTTTGAGTATGGCCATGCCTTGCATAAACTGCATGAACCCGAACTGTCTAACAAGGTACTGAAAGAGGCCTTGAAAGTGAGTGGCGATCCCATGATACTAAATATTATCGGGAAAAATGAACAGGACATGAAGCACTATGATAGTGCGGAATATTGGTTTATGCGTGCTGTCCATCGGTTGCCCGGAAGGATTTATCCTTATTATCTTTTGGCCAATCTATATGCGGATCCGTTTTTTTATCGGTGTGACAAATTGGAGCGGATGGTACAGACGGTATTGGAGAAAGAACCGAAAGTTCAGTCTACCGCTATCAAGCAGATGAGACGGAAAGCACGGGAATTATTAAAAAAAGTACCCGAAAATTAGTTTTTTCAAAATAAAAAGTTTTTATTTGTTATAGATATCACAAAATATGACCATGAAATTACACATCTTTGCATCGGGCTTATTGTTAGCTGTTTCTTTCACTGCCTGCTCGGGAGAAAAAAAGGAAACAACGGAAAAAGAAGGGGTGGAAACAGTTCTTCCTTCTTTACCCAATGAGGTGACGGTGATGCCGCTGAAAAAGCAGGTTTTCAATCATGAATTGATCAGTAACGGGAAAGTGACGGCACAGGATTATGCCGACCTGTATTTTCGTACCTCGGAAGTGGTGGCAAACGTATGGGTAAAGAATGGAGATATAGTGCGAAAAGGTCAAAAGATTGCCCAATTGGATTTGTTTAAGCTGAACAATACGCTGGTACAGAATAAAAATAGTTTGGCACAGGCTACCCTGGAGATGCAGGATGTGTTGATAGGACAAGGATATGCTCCCGATAATCTGAAGGTGATACCTGCTGATGTGCTGGAACTGGCCAAAGTAAAAAGCGGGTATGAGCAGAGTAAAGCCCAATATGAATCTGCTCAATATGATATGGAACAAGCTACGTTGACTGCTCCTTTCGATGGAGTGATTGCCAACCTCTTTGAAAAGAGATATAATATGCCCAAAACTTCCGAGCCTTTCTGTCGGGTAATCCATACAGGTAATATGGAGGTGGATTTCACCGTACTTGAAAATGAGCTGCCATTACTGAAAGTGGGGGATAAGGTGGAGATTACTCCTTATGCATCGGCAGCAGGGGTGCGCCAGGGAAGTATCAGTGAGATTAATCCGCTGGTGGACGAGAATGGAATGGTACGGATAAAGGCACGAGTGAACGGGAGTAATAAATTGTTCGACGGCATGAATGTAAGGGTAGGCGTGAAGCGTTCTGTGGGTGAACAACTGGTTATCCCCAAAACGGCAGTTGTACTACGTTCCGGCAAACAGGTGGTATTTACACTGAAAGAGGGTAAAGCTATGTGGAACTATGTGCATACGGGATTGGAGAATATGGAGGAATATACCATAACAGATGGACTGGAAGAGGGCATGGAGGTAATAACTACCGGAAATGTGAATCTGGCTCATGAAGCACCGGTGAGGGTGATTAAAAATTGAAAGTATGGTTAAGTTCTTATTGCAACGGCCCATTGCGGTGCTGATGGCTTTTACCGCCTGTTTTATTGTCGGGTTGGTGACCTACTTTTCGCTACCTGTATCTTTGCTGCCCGATATTGCCATACCGCAGATTACCATACAGATGACGGGCGAGAATTCATCGGCACGCGAGTTGGAGAATACGGTGGTCACCCCTGTGCGCAGGCAGTTGTTGCAAGTAGCCGGACTGAGGGAGATAAAAAGTGAAACCCGTGACGGGGCGGGTGTGATCCGTCTGGAATTTGACTTTGGAGTGAATACCGACCTGGCATTTATAGAGGTGAATGAGAAGATAGATGCCGCTATGAACAGTCTTCCCAAGGAAGTGACACGTCCCAAAGCCATCAAGGCAAGTGCGACGGATATTCCTGTACTTTACGTCAATATGACCTTGAAAAACGACGGTGCTTATCAGGAAACCGACGAGCAACAATTTCTGGAGTTGTGCGAATTGGCGGAGAATGTGGTGAAACGCCGCATCGAACAGTTACCCGAAGTGGCTATGGCGGATATAACCGGAGTGCCCGGAAGGCTTTTGCAAATTGTTCCTGATAAAGATAAACTGGCCATGACGGGGATCAGTGTGGAGGATATAGAGAATACACTTTCCGCCAATAATGTAGAGCCGGGAAGCATGTTGGTGAGGGATGGCTATTATGAATATAATATCCGTATAGCTACCTTACTCCGTACGCCGGAGGATGTGAGAAATATTTATATCCGTAAAGGGGAACGCATTATGCAATTGAAAGAATTTTGCAAAGTGGATGTTGTTTCGCAAAAAGAGATGGGACGCTCCGTTGCCGGAGGAAAAAGAGCGGTGACGCTGGCCATTATCAAGCAGAGCGATGAAAATATGGATGTCATGAAAGAGAAGCTGAAAGAAACAACCGATTATTTTGCTTCTCTATATCCGGATATTGAATTCAGCGTAAGCCGTAATCAGACGGAATTGCTGGACTATACCATTTCGAATTTGCAGCAGAACCTATCTTTGGGTTTCTTGTTTATCTTTATTGTAGCCGTGCTGTTTTTGGGGGATGTCCGTTCACCGTTGATTATCGGCATCAGCATGGTTACTTCTATTGTAATCACATTCTTTTTCTTTTATTTCTGTCATGTGTCGCTGAATGTGATATCACTTTCGGGCTTGATTCTGGCAGTAGGTATGATGATAGACAGCGCCATTATTGTAACGGAAAATATTTCGCAGTATCGTGAACGGGGGTATTCTCTGAAACGTTCGTGTGCCGTGGGCACGACGGAAATGATCACACCGATGCTCAGTTCGTCCCTTACAACCATTGCGGTATTTGTGCCTTTGATATTTATGAGTGGCATAGCCGGAGCTATTTTTATGGATCAGGCTTTTTCTATCACGGTGGGATTGATGATATCTTATATTACGGGTATTATGTTGCTGCCCGTATTGTATCTGTTGTTTTATAAGGCTGGTATCCGTAGTAAGGGATTTCTTTCCAGACGTTTTGACAATCTGCTGAAAAATGAGTGGCTGGAAAGCTTTTATGATAAAGGGATTGACTGGGTGTTCTCACATAAAAAGCTTTGTGTGACCGGCACGCTGGCAACCCTTCCACTGTGTGTGTTTCTTTTTTATGTAATGGAAAAAGAGCGTATGCCGCAGATTGACCAGAATGAACTGGTGGCACGGATAGAATGGAATGAGAATATCCATGTGGACGAGAACAACCGCCGGGTGGATGATTTAATGAAACAGGTGGACGACCGGGTAACGGAGCATGCTGCTTATGTGGGTATGCAGGATTATATATTGAACGGGGGCAGTGAACTTTCGTCTACCGAAGCGGAACTTTATTTCAAGACGGAAAAGCCATCCGGAATCTATTCATTGCAGGAATTATTAGAGAAGGAGATAAGAGAGAAATATCCGTTGGCTGTGGTTACTTTCTCACCTCCCGAAACAATCTTTGAAAAATTGTTTGTGACAGGAGAAGCGGATGTGGTAGCGGAACTCCATACGGCGAATAAGTCGCAGGCACCGGATGCGGAGCATTTGCAGCGGTTGGAAAAGGAAATTACGCGGGTGGCGGGTAATATTCCGACAGGCATCGCTTTCCGGAATCAGATGAATCTGATAATCAATAAAGAAAAACTGTTGTTGTATAACGTATCATATGATGAATTGACGCGGGTGCTCCGCACGGCTTTCAAAGAAAACAAGGTTTCCGTTTTACGCTCTTATCAGCAATATCTGCCTATCAGTATTGCCGGGGAGGAAAAGAGTGTAAATAGTGTATTAAGTGAAACTTTGGTGCGGACGATGGCAGATGGTAACGGAGAGGTGAATTATATTCCTTTGAATAACCTGGTGACGGTAGTGCCCGCCGAAGATTTGAAGAGTATTACGGCGGGAAAGAACGGAGAATATATTCCTTTAAGTTTTTATGATGTGAAGGATGCACCGGAACTGATGCGGAATGTAAAAGAGGTGGTTAGTGAGGAAAAGGAATGGGAAGTGGATTTCTCGGGTAGTTTCTTTTCGAATGAAAAAATGATGGGGGAATTGACAGTGATTCTTTTTGTTTCTTTGTTGCTGATGTATTTTATCCTTTGCGCGCAGTTTGAGAGTTTCTTGCAACCGCTGATTGTCTTGATGGAAATTCCTATTGATACGGCTTTTGCTTTGCTGGCATTATGGGTTTTCGGTCACACGCTGAATTTGATGTCCGCCATAGGCATTATCGTGACTTGTGGTATTGTGGTGAATGACTCTATTTTAAAAATGGATGCCATCAATGAATTACGGAAAGCGGGGATGCCTTTGGTGGAAGCCATTCATACAGCAGGCAGGCGCAGGTTGAGGGCAATTATCATGACTTCGCTGACAACTATTTTTGCAATGGTTCCGTTGCTGTTTACCTCGGATATGGGGTCGGAGATGCAGAAGCCTTTGTCTATTGCCATGATTGGCTCTATGGTGGTGGGAACTTTGGTCAGCTTGTTTATCATTCCTTTAATATATTGGTTTATTTATAGAAAACATGACAAAAATGAAGTACATTAGCATATGGATGGTGGGGTGTATGCTGTTGTCTCTCGGAGCAAAGGCGCAGCAGGTGGTGAAGCTGGATTTGCAACGCACGATAGAGATTGCGAATGATAGTTCCTTGTCCGCTTTCAGATATCAGAATCTTTATTTGTCGGGATATTGGGAATATCGTACTTACAAGGCGAACCGTTTGCCGAGTCTTACGCTGGATCTGACTCCGGCTAAATATTATCGCTATATCACCCAGCGTTATGATTCGAATGAGGATATGGATGTGTATCGTGAACAACAGATGTTCAGCGCATCGGGTGGATTGAGTATCAAACAGAATCTGGATTGGACGGGCGGTACTTTCTATATTGATTCGGAACTGGACTTTATGCGTAATTTCGGTGACTCAAAGTCTACACAGTATTCCAGTATCCCTGTGCGTGTGGGATATCAACAGAGCCTGTTGGGATATAATGCTTTTCGTTGGGACCGGAAAATAGAGCCGTTGAAGTATGAAAAGGTGAAGAAGCAATTCATTTATAACACGGAAATGGTTTCAGAAGAAGCGGTGACTTATTTCTTTGCGTTGGCTATGGCACAGGCGGATTACCGCTTGGCGGAGGAGAATGTGGCGTCCAGTGATACCCTTTATAGCATCGGACTCCAGCGTCATAAGATAGCAGCCATATCACGTGCCGATTTGCTGACATTGCAGCTGGACAAAGTGAATGCGCATAATACGTTGCAGAATGCGCAGATTGCTTTGAAACGCGCTATGTTTTCATTGGCTTCCTTTCTGAACCTGGATAAGAATACTGTGATTGAATTGGATATACCGGGACGTCCCACAGGAAAGATGATTCCGGTAGATGATGCGTTGATGCGGGCCAAAGAGAATAATCCTACTTTCCTGGAACAACGGCAGAATGTGCTGGAAGCGGAACAGAATGTGGACAAGACAAAGAAAGAATCCCGTTTCAATGCCAGCTTTAATGCCAGTGTGGGCTTTAACCAGGTGGCGGATAAACTGGGAGATGCTTACAGGCATCCTTTGCAACAGGACTTGGTTTCTGTCAGTGTTTCTATTCCTTTGATTGACTGGGGGGTGAGAAAGGGTAAATATAATATGGCGAGAAATAATCTGAATGTGGTGAGGATTGCCGCCCGTCAGGAAGAACTGAGTGTGGAGGAAGAGGTGATTATGACGGTGAATGATTTTAATATTCAGCAGAGTTTGATTGCGAGTGCGGAGGAGGCTTTGGATCTTGCCGTAATGGCATACGAGCAGACACGCCAACGTTTTATCATCGGAAAGGCGGATGTGAATAGTCTTACTCTTTCGTTGAACCGCCAGCAGGAGGCGCAGAAAAATTATATTTCGGCTTTGCAGAATTATTGGTTGAATTATTATAAGATACGTAAACTGACGCTGCACGATTTTGAGTCCGGTTTTTCTCTGGCGGACAAGTTTGATTTTAATACTGGAATTTATCGATGAGTAATCCGCGTAACCTCTCCTCGTTTACCTTGATAGTGACATTTGTCTGCCTGTCACTGATAGGGGTGGTATTAGTACCGCTGTTGCCGGTTAAGCTGGCGCCGTCGCGTACCTTGCCCGGTCTGACTGTTTCTTTCAGTATGCCCGGCAATTCGTCACGGGTTATTGAGGCGGAGGTTACCAGTAAACTGGAGGCGATGATGGCCAGAGTAAAGGGAATCAGGAAGGTGAACTCTACTTCGGATAACGGCAGCGGCTCAATTTCTTTGGAACTGGACAAGCATGCGGATATTGACGTTACCCGCTTTGAAGTGTCTACCATCATCAGACAGACCTGGCCTCAACTGCCCGAGGGGGTGAGTTACCCTCAAATCAGTACGCGACGTTCGGATGATAAGGCATCCAGACCTTTTATTACTTATACACTGAATGCGCCTGCCAATCCTATTTTGATTCAGCAGTATGCGGAAGAGAATATCAAGCCGGTATTGGGACAGTTGAAGGGGATTTATAAAGTGGAACTGAATGGAGCTACACCTATGGAGTGGCAGTTGGAGTATGACAGTGACCAGCTTTCACATTTGGGAATCACACTGCAGGCTGTGCAACGGGCCATTAACCGCCATTATGAAAAAGAGTTTCTGGGGATCTGTTCTATTGAAAAAGGTGCGGAGGGCAGAGAGTGGATCAGACTGGTACGTACATCTACTGAAAAAGAAATGGAATTTGAACCGGGAGCCATTCAACTGCAAGCCGAAGATGGAACGATGGTTATGCTGGATAAACTGATAAAGGTAAGGCATGTGGAAGAACGACCGCAAAGTTATTACCGGATAAACGGGCTGAATTCTGTCTACCTGTATATCACGGCCGAGGAAACTGCCAATCAATTAAATTTAAGTGGGGAAGTGAAGCACCTTATGGGTGAGTTGCAACAGAAGATGCCTCCGGGCTATGAGGTACATATCAGTTATGACGCTACGGAATATATTCAGAAAGAATTGGATAAGATTTATTTCCGTACCGGACTGACCGTATTGATTTTATTGCTGTTTGTAGCGTTGATAACACGAAATCTGCGTTATCTGTTCCTGATTGTGACCAGTCTGGCGGTTAATATATCTGTTGCCGTCATTCTTTATTATGCATTTGGTCTGGAAATGCAGCTTTATTCATTGGCGGGTATTACCATCTCATTGAATTTGGTGATAGATAATACGATAGTGATGACAGACCATATTCTGCATCGCCGCAATCTGAAGGCGTTTGTTTCTGTACTGGCGGCCACGCTGACTACTATCGGGGCATTGGTTATTATTTTCTTTCTGGATGAGAAGATACGTCTGAACTTGCAGGATTTTGCAGCGGTGGTCATTATCAATCTGGCAGTATCTTTGTTTGTTGCATTATTCTTTGTTCCGTCCATGATTGATAAAATAGGTTTGAAGAAGAAAAAGAGAAGAAAAAGAAGACGTTTTCTGCTCAGACCCACTTTTATGAAACGGTTGACTGTCTATTTTACCCGTTTCTATCAAGGGGTGATTTATTATTTATGCCGTTTCAGGGTGATAGCTTGCCTATTATTGCTGCTGGGGTTCGGTCTGCCTGTATTTATGCTGCCCGAGAAGATGGAAGGAGAAGGTAAATGGGTGGAATATTATAATAAGGTATTTGATAATTCCACTTTCAAGGATAAGGTAAAGCCGGTAATCAACAAGGCTTTAGGTGGCAGCCTCCGTCTTTTTGCGGAAAAAGTATACGAGGGAAGTTATTTCAATCGTGATGAAGGTGAAGTGGTGCTTTCCGTTTATGCTACGTTGCCTAATGGCAGTACATTAGAGCAGATGAATGTGCTGATAAAGAGGATGGAAACTTATCTGAGCGATTTTAAGGAAATTAGGCAGTTTCAGACGTATATCTATAATGCGCGTCAGGCTAATATTCAGATTTATTTTACAAAAGAAAATCAGCGGAGCGGATTCCCGTATACTTTGAAAGCTAATATAATCAGTAAGGCACTGACTTTGGGAGGTGGTAGCTGGAGCGTATATGGTTTGCAAGATCAGGGATTCAGTAACGATGTGCGTGAGAGTGCCGGCAGTTTCCGTGTGAAACTGTATGGGTATAATTACGACGAACTTTCTTATTGGACGGAACGGCTGAAGGAGAAGTTGTTATTACACCGCCGTATCAAGGAAGTGACGGTAAATTCGGAGTTTTCTTGGTGGAAAGATGATTATAGCGAGTTCTATCTGGATTTGGACAGGTTGAGGATGGCGAAAGAGCATATTACAGCCACGCAGCTGTTCGCCGCTTTGCGCCCTGTTTTCGGAAGGGATATTTATTGTGGTAACGTGTTGTTTGATAATCAGACGGAACAACTGAAGCTTTCATCGCTCCAAGGGCAGCAATATGATGTATGGGGCTTGGTTAATATACCGTTTTTCATCAATGGCCGTTCTTATAAACTGGCTGATTTCGCTACTGTCCGGAAGGGACAGTCACCTCAGAAAGTCGCTAAAGAAAACCAGCAATACCGGCTTTGTCTGCAATATGAATATATCGGTTCTTCCGAACAAGGAAAAAAACTGTTGAAGAAAGACTTGGAAGAATTTAATAAGATATTGCCTATGGGATATACAGCCGAAAATGAGCAGGATTACTGGTCATGGAATAAGAAAGATAACAAGCAATACGCATTGCTGTTGATTGTAATCGCCATTATTTTCTTTACGACGGCTATTTTGTTTAATTCCTTGAAACAGCCTTTGGCTATCATTTTTGTTATTCCGATATCCTATATCGGCGTATTCCTTACGTTTTATCTTTTCGGACTGAATTTTGATCAGGGTGGATTTGCTTCTTTTGTATTACTTTGCGGTATTACAGTGAATGCCAGTATTTATATTCTAAATGAATATAATGCGATAAGAAAAAGGTATCCTCTGTTATTACCGGTACGTGCCTTCACCAAGGCATGGAATTCGAAAATTCTGCCTATCTTTCTGACGGTCGTTTCTACTATTCTGGGATTTATTCCTTTTATGGTGGGAGATGGAAAAGAGGCTTTCTGGTTCCCTTTGGCAGCAGGTACTATAGGCGGGTTAGTTATGTCTATACTTGGAATATTTTTGTTTCTGCCTATATTCTCATTGAAGAAACAAAAAAGATAATAAAGGTTTTACTTTTCTTTTTCAATAGAAGTGTTTACTTTTGTTGTTACAAAAAAACGTTGAATAAATATTATCTAATACTCGCTAATCATGTTGACTCAAATTATTAACGGCAAGATTTTTACTCCGCAAGGTTGGTTGGACGAAGGCTCTGTACTGATACGGGATAATAAAATACTGGAAGTGACTAACTGTGACCTGGCACTGATCGGTGCGAAACTGATTGATGCTAAAGGGATGTATATTGTACCCGGATATGTGTGTATGCATGCTCATGGCGGTGGTGGCCACGATTTTAATGAATGTACGGAAGAGGCGTTCCGTGCAGCGATAAAAGCCCATCAGAAACATGGAGCGACCAGTATTTTCCCAACTTTGTCTTCTTCTCCTTTTTCTGAAATCCGTAAGGCGGTAACTGTGTGCGAAACTTTGATGAACGAGAAGGATAGTCCTGTCTTGGGGTTGCATGTAGAAGGCCCTTACCTGAATCCGAAAAGAGCAGGTGAGCAGTTTGCCGGGAAATTGAAGAATCCTGATAAAGAGGAATATACTTCTTTATTGGAAAGTACTGACTGCATCAAGCGTTGGGACGCTTCACCTGAACTTCCGGGCGCGTTGGAATTTGCCCGCTATTTGAAATCAAAAGGTATATTAGTGGCTGTGTCACATACAGAATCGGAATACGAGGGGATAAAAGCTGCGTTTGAAGCCGGGTTTACTCATACTGCCCATTTCTATAACGGCATGCCGGGATTCCATAAATGTCGTGAATATAAATACGAAGGGACAGTGGAAAGTGTTTATCTGACAGACGGAATGACCATTGAATTGATTGCCGACGGTATCCATTTACCTGCTACTATTCTTCGGTTGGCTTATAAGTTGAAGGGAGTGGAAAAAACTTGTTTGGTTACGGATGCTTTGGCATATGCCGCCGCTGATGGAATGGAAATAACAGATCCTAATGTGATTATAGAAGATGGTGTATGCAAAATGGCTGATCATTCTTCATTGGCAGGTAGCATAGCAACCATGGATGTATTGGTACGGACAATGGTAAAAGCTGGTATTCCGCTGGCCGATGCCGTGCGGATGGCTTCTGAAACTCCGGCACGGATTATGGGAGTGGATGACCGGAAGGGGGCATTGCAGAAAGATATGGATGCCGATGTGTTGATTTTGGATAGAGAACTGAATATCCGGGCGGCTTGGGCTATGGGCAGGTTGGTGGAGGATACGAATACGTTGTTTTAATTTCTTATATTGATTGGCAAGATGCCTTGATTGTTATAGAAAACGGTCAAGGCATCTTTTTTATTAGCTCTTTTTATACGATATCATAAGAAAAAACATAAATTTGCTACACTTTAATCTTAGATTATTTACAATGATGAACATACGAGTAAAATTATTGGTCGCTATTATATTATATCAGTTTTTTTTGTTTGTGCACGCACAAGGATTAATTGATGTACGGCATTATTCTATAGAAGATGGTCTGTCACAAAATATAGTACAAGATATGCTTCAAGATGATGATGGATATATCTGGTTGGCCACTTGGAATGGGTTGGAAAAATATGATGGATATACTTTCAAAAATTATAAGTCATATCCTACAGATGCAATAAAATTGAAATATAATGGTGCAGGTGATTAAAGGTAGTGATCATACATTATGGTGCCATACATATGACGATAAGGTCTACCTGTTTGATACTCAACGGGAAAGATTTGAAGATGTCTTTGTTTATCATCCCCAAATAGAGGAATGTGATTTGGTGGAAAAACTAATTCCATTAAATAATGGAATTGTTTGGGTTGTTGCCTCTGATGGAAATCTGTGGCGTATTGATGAGGCTGATTATCAGAAAGATAATGGGGTTATATTTCTGTCGTCGGGTTCTGTTCCACAACATGGAAATCATGTTTATTCAGTTGTATTGGATGCATATAATAATGAGTGGATATTGACAGATAAGGGATGTTTTGTTTATGGGAAACGTGAACTATCGGACAAAAGGGATTTTAAGTATGCAGTATCTTTGAATCATCAATTTTATATGGCAACTTCATCTGGAGAAATTGTGTTATATACTTCGAAAGGTGGAATAAAAGAAGTGAATTTTGAAAGGATAGATTGGGATATTATGGGACTATTGGCATTGAAAGATGGAAAAATGGGAGTTATAACTAAAAGAGGAGTCATTGTGGTTGATACTTATAATAACCATGTAGAAAATATTTTGATAGATAAGAGTAGTTCCGATATATCACCATCCGGATTCTTTCAGTCGACAGATAATAAATTATGGATGTTTAATGGAAAGTCCAATGTCGTTTGTTGTGATTTGAAGCATAATAAAATAGAATTTGTGAGCTATCCATTTAGTCAGCGCGAGAAAATGTATAACTTTATTCATGAGGATAGTTATGGACGTATCTGGATTTTAGCTTCAAATGGTGAATTTTCATTTTATAATCCCACAAAAAATCTTTTTGAACAAGGTTATACTTATATAAATGGTGAAAAAGTGTCTTATAAGGCTACAGGTAGAAAATTTTTAGTTGATAATCAGAAGAATATATGGCTGAGTTGTGATTCTGGGGTTGATATGATTACGTTCTTGAATGAAAATTACAGTTATTTCTCAATGAATCATCATGATAAAATACGTGGGTTGTTTGTTGATTCCAGACAA
>OLFZ01001594.1_pt1 | contig 18617 bp, 16 predicted proteins | sample 1604861 | NCBI WGS metagenome assembly OLFZ01 (sample SAMEA3888895, study PRJEB22519) | human gut metagenome | biome: human gut; feature: human-associated habitat; material: faeces | place: Denmark | collected 2011 | reverse complement strand
ATAAGCAAACTCTATCACTTAACAGTTGTAATATCGTCATCCCAAAAATCCCGGGCATTAAAATAAAATATGTACTTGCAATACTTAATTCCAGAATTGCACAATTCATTTATAAAAAGGATTTTAATTCAGTAAAAGTATTACGTTCACATATAGAGAACATCCCTATTCCTGCAGCAGACGGTTCAACTCAAGATGAAATTATTACACTCACTGAAAAACTTATTTCTGGGCTTGAAATATCTGAAGCGGAAAAATTGTACGATGAATTAGATATACGTATTGCAAAACTATACAATCTGGAATCAAACGAATTCGCTCTTATAAAGAAAGCAGTTGACGGTGAAAATAAATTTCTAGCATAATCAAAATGAGCCAATGCCCTTGATTTAGCATTGGCTCATATATTACTGTTTGCCTTTTCTTCTTACAGTATCAAGGACATCTTTCTCATCTACTAGAAATGGTTTTAATTCTTCCTCAGTCATAAAGACCTGCCCCTCGAAAACTTCCACTCCTGCAACACCTGTATTTTCATTTCTATGTTGTGAGCCTAATTTCCCTGTTTTCTGCAATTCTTCACTAGTAAGTACCCAATACAACAAATCATCTCGACATACTCCAATCCAAATAAAAACATCGCAGCAAGAAGGTTTTAACTGCTGATAATGATATTTAAACCCATTTTTCGTTGCTTCTGAATGCAAATACGCTCTACTAGCAAGACTTCCACCTGTTTTTGTGCTATTAGCTCTACAAGCCTTTACCTCAACTCTTATTCCATCCAACCATAAATCAAATTCTCCATCAAAATTTGGATATACTGATGATATATTTTCCTTTGTTGCTTTTTTAAACTCCGGGAACAAACCTAAAATATGTTTCTCTCCCCATGTTTCACCAAATGTACGTGGTGCCATGTCAAACAAATCTAGATATTGATTTCTTTTTGCATATTCATTACGTAATTCCATATACTTTTCGTAATCAATAGTTTGTGTTGATAAAAGATATGCCAGCATTCTTCCCTCTGTACTGAATGGAAATACTGCCTTCTCATTTTTGATCACCTCTATAGTTTTCTTGTCTCCACCAGATTGTTTGAGTAACAAATCCAATTGATTTCTTAAATCCTTCATTTGTAAACTTCCTCCTTAGTCTTCCTTGTTCTCTAACAGTGAATATAAATCCCCGTATGTTATCCATTCTAAAAAATATTTGCTATTCAAATGCCAATCCAAATTGGTATTTTTAATATGAAACTGCCCTTCTCCATCACTCTTTAGGTGTTGTTTAGCTGAAGAATCTGGAATAGAATCAATAACAAGCTTTTCTCTTAGCATTTCCAACAATTGATTACACTTAGATATTCTCCTTGATACTTTTTTTGAAGAATCAGAAATATATTTTTTAGTTTTTGATATATTCTTAAGTAAATCAGCATCTGATATTATGGATTTTGCGCCCCTATAACTTTTACGTTCATCATCCATAATCTTTCTCAGATCTTCATATATCCTTGAAAACAAGCATGGAATATCTATTTCTAATCTTTTTAGAATATACTCTTCATCCCTTTTACCGCCAGCAAAACATACAAACTTACCTTTCACTTCATTCAATTTCTTTTCTATCTGCATTACCTTCCTAACAGACGATGAAAAATATTTTGAAGTAAAAAAGAGCTTCATATCATCTGCCTTCATTTTAAATACAGCTATCCTATCTCCAAAAAACAAACCATAATAAAGAATTTTAAACAAGTCTGGTTTAACCTGCTGAATATTACAATCAAAATTCACACTCTGATATACTTCAGAACTTACCTTTCTATCGATACGAACTTCTGAATTTTCTAGGCAAACGTTTAGTACATTGTCTTCGGTAATATCAGTTTCCTTTTCCCGCACACAAGAAAACTTAACCTCAATTTTGTCTCCAGACTCACTTATCAAATCATATGCTGTAGTTCCCTTAGGGAAAGAATATCCATATTTTTTCTTTATCATTATTTCTGGGATTTTTCCAAATCGAATGGTTTCCAAATTAAAAATCCCATCTCTCAATTTTGTTTCATCTTCTGTTAATTTCTGAACATGTAATTCATATGATAAAGACAATTTCACACCCCCATTTCTTCAACCACAACAAAAAGAGCTGAGACCGGAATATCAAATCCTTCTGCTATCCTATATATATTCTGAAGCGAAATATTACGCTTTCCAGCCTCAACCGATGCATAATAAGTTCTATCCATTCCAATAGATAACGCAAACTTTTCCTGACTCAAGCCTGTTTCTTCTCTCAGTTTCTTTATTGCTAATCCAAAATTCTTCTGAATCATTATTTTAGTTCCTCCAATAAAATTATATTATATTTCATGTGACTTTAAGGCAACGGATTATAAGTCACAGCATAAAAATACGCCAAGTGAAAATCTCACTCAGCGCATAAAATATCATAACATATTGCAGATATCAATATTTCTGATATCACTAAAATCATTTTCTATTTGGTATCCCGTGTATTTTTTATTATCATCAAGCCATTTCAGTACATCCGGTTTTCTATCTAAAAAATGAAATGAAATAGGTATCTTTAATTCTGGATACCGTTTTTGAAGTTCAATTATTCCTATCGGTTCTATTTCCTTAAACCAAAGCACCTTCATCGCATATTTATTTCTTTTCATAAAATCCTGTATACGAGCAACCACCTCTATATCATCATGATACTGAGTCAACCAATCCGATAATAACTCCCTTCGAGATAACCCTATTTCCGCTACTATCTGTTGACGTGGTTTGCCCAAATACAAAAACGCACGAACCTCTTCATCACAGAACTTCTTTCTATGTTCAAATTTCTTTTCTCCACTTCTTAATACCGGATACCACTTTTCATCGAAACTAAGTAGTATGGTTCTCAATACATAACACCTCCAACACCTATGTTTATCAAATTATTTCATCCCTAAGTTGGTCATTACTACTAAGGAATCCCCCTCATATTTGCTTTTATCCCGATTCTCCCCATGATCCTTAGTAATCGAAGCTGCAGTAATTCCAAGGCTTTCCACCATATTCTGCCTTGTGTTACCCCAATCTGCAAAGGTATGCGTTATCATAAAGCCGGAGTGCCGTCACAAATGAAAAGTATTTTTATCATAGTTTTTAAATTCCTTTCGTTTTCCAACAAAAATGATAAAATCGAAAGCGTACAACTAGTTTTCAAGTTAATTATGCATAATCAAAGTTTTCCATATATTCTCTTTTTAAAACTCTTTGCTTATACTTTTTCTTATCACTTATCCACTCTTTTAAATATTGCTTATGTTCCAAATAATCTATGCCAGATAATTCATCTACTAATTTCTGCAAAAACTCAATATCTTTTTCAATCAACGGAACCTCGCTCCCCGACCAAGATCGCATACTAGGAAATAGTGATATTTTTTTGAAAATATCAAAGTTACTATTTTTTTGAAGAAATTCTTTAATGTATTCTATTCTCTTTCCTGGAAACACAGTTGCTATCACATCAAATATATCCTTTATTTTATCTTCGTCGTATGCATGCTTATCAATATGCTCTCTTATCCATGATTCTTTACGTTCCATATTCAATGGTTTGTCTTTTTCCAAAGAACCAAACATATGAATAATTGTATCATGTCTTAAATAAATAAAATATGACTCTCTCATATTTGCATAAGCAATATCAATCAATTGGCAATAATTGTCCATCATCCATATTTTATCAAATAAATTACTATTTAGATTGCATTTTCTAGTTACTCCACATTTTTTTGTTATTTCACACCAATTTCCTATATTAATTTGTATCAATCGAAGTAATAAACTGCCACCATAATCAAAGTAATCATCTTCCATTGATATAAGATATAATTTTAATAACTTTTCCATATCTCCTTCAAAAAAATTTATTATTTTATCAATCTCGTCCTCTTCGAACATACTCTTAAAGAAATTAACAATAACATATGGTTTTTTCTCACCTACATCTAAAAGAATATTTGTTATTGGAACAATAATATCTATACCCTTATTTTTATACTTTGACAAAGAATATATATTAGGAATTTGTATATTTTCAAATTCAATCTGTCCATTAATAAAATCTAATAGCTCTTTTACGACATCTATTGAAATTAGCTCTTCTGGAAGCTCCTCATAATATGTTGATTTCCATCTCATTTTATTAACTTCATCCAAGTTTTCAAACATTAGTGTAATTTCCTTGATACTTGTCATTTTTATAAGATTAGCCATCTTTTCATTTATTCTGGATAAATAAGGTGTATCCATTGTAAAATATGCTTTCATTGCCAATAAATATCTCTCAGAATCAGAATGTAAAGACTCAAAAACAAAATCTATACTACGTTGTAAACACCAGTCTTTTTTTGCTTGTTTTATCTCTCTTTTCTTACAAACATTAAATAAATATTTAAATTCTTTATAACTGTAATTTTCGACTAAATTCGCTATTTTCTTTTTTTTATTTTCTTCTTCCTCCCACCAGTCTTCTCCTTTTATATTATCATGAATTAATATCCTATAAATAGTATATTCGGCATTTTTGTATAAAAATCGCTCCAGCTCTATGGTGTTATGACCTAACCTACACATATGGTCAACAAGTTCCCCAAATGTCACGCACAAATCAAAATCAGGAATATATTTTCCATCATCATATAAATCATGTAATATTGACACATCTTCACAAAAAATCTTTTCTGTTTCTTCATTTCTCCCTGTACGTAAACTTGTAATAACAACATCAACTGTCTCTTGCAATATTTCTTCTTCTCGTAATTCTTTTAAACATTTCCATAATTCTGTTCTATATTCCATTAATTCCACAGAATAATTAAGATAATACGTAACAAATGTCACTTTATTAGGCAACATCCCTTGTTCCGTTGTATTATATTCATAAGACAAAAATTTCTTAATAATACAAATGAGTAAAATTGCATAATTATTATTTTTACTCTCATTATATTTTTCATATAATTTGGATACTAAATATCTTTCTCGACTATAATCTTTCTCATTTGAATGTATATCTATCCTCATTCTTTCAGTTATTCCATAGCATATTTCTTTTCCCATATCTGGTCTTTTTGAAAAATATTCCAACAATAAATCTACCGCTATCTTATATTGCTCAGATGCGCCAAACGTAGTCAAAATATGAATAACATCATCTTTTTCACGAACATTAGTCACCTCTTTAGGAAAATTAACTACATCCAATTTACATAAGACACTATCTGTATCGTCAATTATTTTTTTCACATACAATAATGCTTTTTCCTCATTTATAGCACTAAATGTTTTTACATACTCTTTTTCATCACATGTTTCACATCTCTCCCATGCAGCATTGATTTCATTCTCCACGTACTCCAACGTCGCTTCTGAATTAAACAATTGTATAATTGTATTGATAGCAAATATCATTTTTTTCGAATATTGAGGGAATGTTCCTAACAACAAATCTTTAATTGATACTATTTTTTTCTCTATGAGAATATATTGCAAAATATAATTTGCAAAACTCTGATCAGATACCTTTACAACAGATTCTTCATATATATCTAAAAGTTCACAGTCTTTGAGATGGTGGCAAATATTGATATACTCCATATCTGAAACATTATTGGATACTAAAATATACTGTATTCCTTCATGAGCTTCTAACATAGCCGGTTCAAAAACCGCCAAGGCAAACAATACTATCATCTCGTTTTTCGTAATCTTATTTTCATCAAATATCGGAGCATAAAAATTACGGAATATATCTGTTGCATCATTAATTGCCGGAAATCCACTAGTTTTAGCTGCAATAGCCGCTAAAATTGCAAGTCTTACATTCCCTTTTGAAATTTTAACTATTTGTTTCAAATAATATTGGTTTTTTATTTCTAATTTTTCTTTCAAAATATTTTGAATAACGTTTACTGTTAATGCTTTTAACTTCACTTCCTCAAACTTAGCTTTATTCAACGCTAATCTTTTTATTGACTCTTTTGCATAATCCCGAACTGTCATTACAATCCTTACATCAAATTCATCATCAACCTTTTTACTTAGACAAAATTCAAATATACTCTCCAAATTCATAGTATGATTTGCATCATCTAAAAACAACAAATATGCACCTGGCTCATTAATCGTTTCTCTTACATCATTATACAGCATCTGTCCATTGTTTTTTACACACACAACGTTCATACAGTATTCTTCTCGCATCTGCTTACACGTTTCTAAAACAAGTTTTGTTTTTCCTATACCTGATGCACCTGAAACAATAACTAAATCATTATTCCTTATTTTTTCTTTTAAATTCCTTATTTCTTCCTCTCGATCCACCAAATCGAGTCCCAACGGTGCATTCATCCCTCCTGCATCATATTGTATAATAAATTCTTCTATATCCAACACTTGACCCGAATCAGCAGGTATATCTAAAAATCTTGTTGCTAAAAATCGATATTTTAATACAATATCATGTGCAACTGTCCCAAGACCTATTAACTCAATTTTTACTCCTTTAATCAAATTTTTAAGTGCCTCTACCTGTTCAATATGAAGATTTGTAGATGTATATGCACATATAATTTTATCTATCTTTTCAACCGGAATACTTAGTTTACTCGCATCAAAACACGATAATATATCTGATTTTAATTTTTTATAGGAAGCCCCTTCAACTGAACCATACATGATAATTATATATTTCTCATTATCGCATTCTACATAGGAGTCTGGTGTCCCCTTCGTTGTTTTATCAGTTCCTGTATGAACTCCTAATGGATGTATATTGCTAAACTGATACTTTCTCATAAGATACGCGTCCATCAGTTTTTGATACTTTCCTCCATCCAAAGATACAATTGCATTCTCGACCGTATTTATAATACTCATCTTTATCCCTCCATAAATTCAATCAATATTCTACAATATCAAAAATCAATATTTTTTCAATATAATACTTTTACTCAATCTCACCAATTTATTACTTATAATATAACTCTATAACATACGCTTACCTTATTTATAATACATAAAAATCATAACTACCGGCTTAGCCGGTAGTTTATCCTGCGGCTATAAGCCGCTATTACCTGCTTGCCTCTAAAGAAGCTCTGAAGAGTCCGCCTTCCGCACTACATTCACAGGCTGGCTCTAAAGAGCCTCTGTTTATTTGCCTTGCTGTACCAGCTCACCCGTAAACGGGTCTATATACTCTTTCAACGACATTTGATCATATTCCAAATCCTCCTGTAATTGATTTCGGCGTTTTTCCAACTGTATCAACATAATATCCTTGACACCCAAAATGTCTGTTTCCATATTTGTACTTTAAATTTGCATGTCTTTCGAATATCATTAATGTACTCTTACCTTTTAGATATCCGACAAAATACGATACGCTTATGCTTGGTGGAATTTCAACCAACATATGAATGTGATCTGGACACACCTCTGCCTCTATTATTTCTATACCTTTTCTTTTGCAGAATTCACTTAATATTTTCCCAATATCTGCTCGTATTTGCTGATATATAATTTTTCTTCTATATTTCGGTGCAAATACAATATGATACTTACATTCCCACGTGGTATGTGCTAAACTGTTTTTTGTCCATTTAGATACCTCCTTGATATTTTTAGTTCCGTTTGCGAACCTACACTTTATATTATCATGGAGGTTTATTTACTTGAAGCTAAAACTCACCAGGAACCACTTGCATAGCTGGTGGTTTATTTTTCTGTCTATACAAAAAATAACGCCCCCGCCTAAGCCAGAGCGTCACCTATTTCTACATTAAACTTCAAAAAATGATTTTTCATCATTTAAAATCAATATTAATCTTTCCTTTCAAATGCATTTCAACCAAATACATAGCGAACAGTTTAGCATCATAAAAATCATCAATATCTTTTCCATCATAATTATATTGTGTATATGTTTTGCCATCACATATAAAAATAATATTGTAACATCTTTTTTTAGAATATCGATCTTTATATATTTTTATTTCTATTTTCTTACCGTTTCGATGATCCATTACATTAGCAATTCCGCCAGTCCATACAATATCTGATACTATCGGAGAATAAAATGTTCCAGAAATATAATGCTTTTTAATGTCTTCATAATAATCCGTAAAAAATTGAATCATTTCATTTTCATCAATTTTTTCATTTGTAACATTATACGGTAAATACTTCGTTTGAATATCAAACTCCAACATATTAAATCCAGCAATTTTAAATGCCATCATTTTTTGTGGTTTAACTTTTGACTTATGATGAACTTCAAGATACAAAACATCGCCATTTAATAAGGACCGTAATTCTTCATTAATATCTGAAATCCCAATTTCACAATCTGTTTCATATTTATTTCCCATCAACTGATAAACAACTTCTGTATCTGACCACTTTTTATTAAGTATATAATCTTTACCTAAAATTTTGATTCTTATTGTCTTTGCCTTTGCAATCCCCAGTTTGCAAGCCTTATGTAACTTTGTTTCACATACACTACTAAATCCATTCCGTTCGGCATCCCCTATATTCCATCGCCTAAAATATGGATTGGTTGCATTGACAAATATTATTTTATAATTGTCAGATTTAATCTTTTTCGAATATAAATTATGTCTAATATATTCAATATCTGAATGTTTTGCATCTTCCATTTGTTTTAGCTGATTTGGTGTATATGCATCCTCCCAAAACAGTCCACATTTATCATATACATATCCCATATTAATTTCTTCCAAAATACTTCACCTCCCTTTATTATCTTGTACCTTTTCCCAATATATTACATATTAAATATATCATCAAACACACATATAGCACTAACAATTCTAATCCTTTTACCCACGCATTTATTCCGTTTCTTCTTTATATAGGAATTATCCACCGATGAATAATCAGCGTTGATATCTCACAGACTCTTTATTATAAAATTTTTAATATTTTTAATTTAACAATTTTGTATCTATAATGTATCGTTTAGTTCCCCTATAAACAAATATACCATGAATAGTTTAACATTTATTTTCGCGATAAACAATCAAATATCTGAATTTTAATATATTCACAACCATCACTTCTTCTACCCATATTATTACAATAGCATAAATAAAAAGAGCCGATTTCTCGACTCCCTCTAAACATCCCTACATACTATTTTCTTCCCCCTCAGGACACCCCATCTTCCCCGAATCTCATCCTCACCTTCCTTACTTCTCCCTTTTCTTCCGCGGTTGCCATCCGGAACACGATCATTCCAAGGACAAAGAACACGGATATCGCGCCTACACCGATATTCACCTTGCCGGTCACCTGCGAGATCAGGCTGATTACGATTGTTCCAAGAAAGGATGCGCCCTTGCCGCATATGTCCATCAAACCGAAATATTCACCGGATTTTTCCGGTGGGATAATCTTGGCGAAATACGACCGGGACAATGCCTGAATTCCGCCCTGGAACATGCCAACCAGAATCGCCAGAATCCAGAACTGCCACTGTTCCTTCAGGAAGATAGCGAATATGGCAATGCCAAGATATGCTCCAATACAGATCGTGATGAGTCGTTCTGTTTTATAACAATTGGCTAGCCTGCCAAATATGATTGCAAAAGGAAATGCTACGATCTGTGTGACAAGCAATGCCAGAAGCAATTTCGTACTGTCGAATCCGAGTGCGGTTCCATAGGCGGTTGCCATATCAATGATCGTGTAGACGCCATCAATGTAGAAGAAAAATGCCAGCAGAAACAGGAAGATTTTCTTCTCGTTTCTCAAATTTTTCAGGGTGACACCCAGACGATTGAAGCTGTTCCGAATCGCCCGTGGCTTCCGTTCCACGTAATGTTTCATAATGATGTCGCAGGCAGGGGCAGAAATCTGTTTGATTACTTCCTGTCCCATCCGGTAATGTGCATATGTAGATGGCATATTCTTTTCCTCACTTTGAATATATTGCTTTCTCTAATTTCTGCATATCGGCTTATTACGAAAAAACGTTGGTTCATATAATGATGAACCAACGCTTCTGCATTCTTTTTCTATTTATATTCTTACTTCCTACATACGGAAATGTGACACCACGCCAGCCATATCATTGGCGGATGAGCTGACTTCCGTTGACATCTCGGTCACACTGTTTACTGTGCCAAGCACCTCATCACTAAAGGAAATCGTTCCCTTAACCGTATCCTCGTTTCTCTGTGCGATGTCACTTAAGTTCTTGATATCTTTTCCTATCTCATCGGTTTCTTTGCCTAACTGTATGGTTGCATCACGAATGACATCCACACCATCTGCAACATGAGATACATGCTCCTGTAACTGCTTGAATATATTGGCAGTTTCAACCAGCTTCTTCGTCTGATCATTCATAGCATCCTGTACGCTGTCCATAATATCCATTGTCTGGTTGGAATTATAGCTTAACAGATTCACCAGCTCGGATATTTCTGTCGATGCTTCATTACTCTGGTTTGCCAGCTTGCCAATCTCTTCTGCTACTACAGCAAAGCCTTTACCGGTTTCACCTGCCCTGGCTGCTTCAATCGATGCATTCAGAGATAAAAGATTTGTCTGATCTGCAATATCAGAGATGTAACTAACTGCGGCAATGATTTTTTCCACCGATTCATTATTCTGCTGCGTCTGCTTCTGGATGTTCTCAACTTCGGTCATAACATCCTGGTTCGAAGCATCGAGCTGGTTCAACGATTTATCCACGTCATTTCTGGCGTCAAGCATCGCTTTTGTCTCATCGGAAAGGTGATCCACTTCCCCGAGCGTCTTTTCCAGATGAATATTCATATTGTGAATACTGTTCTTGATATTCTGCGCGTTGCCGGTCTGCTCGACAGCTCCGGTCAGCATATTGTGCAGATCATCGTTGATATTTCCAACCGCATTGCCTGCCTGTCCGGCAGCCGCATTCATCTCCTCGGAAGATGCATTCAGGGTCATGGTATTGTTGCTGATCTTGCCAATCATCGCAGATAAGTTGTCGATAAGTGTCTGCGTATTACATGACAAAGCTCCCGCCTCATCTTTTCTATCCAACATACTCTGCTCGATCTCAACATTGAGATTGCCTTCCGAAATCTGTTTTACCACATCCATACTGTTCCGGATACTCTTTGCGATTCCTCTGGAAACAAGCAGACATCCGATGACCGCGATTACGAGTATAACAAGGATTGCTACTGTAAAAATCATGGTAATCAGATTCAGGCTCGCATATATCTCCTTGACCGGCATTCCGGCGAAAACCATACCGATGATCTCATCACTGTTATTCTGGTACACCGGCACATAATATCCAAAATAGAAAGTACCATCTACCAGCACACGATTGGTAAACACCTCATTGCCATCCTGCAGGACATTTTCCACAAGGAAATCGCCTGCCTTAGAACCAAGGATCCGCTTCCCGTCCGCATCCTTTAATGATGTCACAAGTCGCGTGTCGTTGTAAAAGAATGTAACCTCAATCCCGGTTTTTGCAGCAATATCATCGATAAACGGCGTAGACAGCGATACGTTGTAAGCACCCTTCCACACATCCCCGGTCGCATTTACAAAATAATCTCCGGCATTCTGATCATACGCCGCAAGCACGGCATTCGATGTCGCTTTCAGCTTCTGCTTGGCATCGTCCAGCAATTTATTTTTCACGACTGTATTACTAATGAGAATCGCTACAATACCCATGACGAGTACCGGAATGATAGCCAGTATAAGCATCTTGTACTGCAGCTTCAAATTGCGAAATATTTTCACGGCTATCCCCCCTATTTCCAGTCTACGACTTCCACATTGTGATAATACCAGTTGATCTTACCGGTAATCGTCGCATCATCCAGCGTCTTTCCCTCTTCTCCGATCACAGTTCCATCGTTGGTAAGGATTTCTCCGTCAAACACGCCGAATTCGCCGGACAAAATCTTCTGCTGCATCTCATTTACTTTCTCCTGTGTTCCATCCTCACACAGAGAAGATAATCCTGTCAGTCCGACCAGACTTTCGTCCATACCGCCATAATAATTCGAACCGTCATATGTCGCATTGACGATACTATTTACATAGGAAGTGTAATACGCACTCCAGTTCCAGATAACCGATGTCAGCGTTGCATCCGGTGTCTCTTTACTCATATCGGAATTATATCCGATTGCCCATGTTCCGTTTTCCTCAGATGCAGTCTGCGGAGCTGTCGTATCAACATGCTGTGCCAGCACATCGCAGCCCTTGCCAATCAATGCATCGGAAGCCGCCTGCTCGTCATCCGGAGAAAACCAGGAGTTCGTCACTGCCACCAGCACCTTCGCATCCGGATTGACTTCCTCGACACCCATTGCAAATGCATCAATACCACCGGTACACTCACTATTGTCGCTGCCCATTGCAGATACATATCCGATTAAATTACTTTTTGTCTTCATGCCTGCTACCAGACCGGACAGATATCTCGCCTGATAGATTCTTCCGAAATAATTCGTAAAATTGCTTCCATTGCTCATATATCCGGTTCCGTGTGCAAAATAAACATCCGGATATTTCTCTGCATATGCCGCGGTCTCTTCCATATAACCCCAGCTTGTTGTAAATACAATGTTGCAACCTTCGTCCATACATTCATCCAACGCTTTTTTGATTGCCACATCATCACCATCGTCTATCGATTCCTTGCGCACAACCTGATCTTCCTTAAGTCCGAGATTTGAAACCATACCCTGAATCCCAAGCTCGTGTGCATACGTATATCCCGATGTATCGGATGCACTGCCGATATACAACACACCGATCTTGACATCCTCTAACGGGATCGTCTTAAGTCCTGCCTGATTGGTCTCTGCCACTTCTGCCGACGCTGTCTGTTCTCCCTGCGACGTTCCTGCGTTAGAAGTATCTGTCTGATTGCTTCCGTTTTCTACATCGTTCGTCACGACATCCACGATGACGTCATTACCACAGCCGGATAACGAAAATGCCATCATCACAGCCATCATTACAGTCAGTAATTTCTTCTTCATCTGTAAATCCCTCCCTAATTCTTCATTCGCTTCTCTGATATCGGATGCATGGAAATCTGCCTTTTACCCCGTATCATGTTCATACATATTCCTGCATTTTATGTATCTTTATATTTTACATCGGATTGTATCATAATTCTATCTTTTTCAGACGAAATGCAAAAAAGAGCCGATCACTCGGCTCTTCACTAACGCTTCTATCCAACATTACCGTTTCTTATATACGACCAGCTCCGGATTCTCACCACTCGCATCATAGGTACTCACCAAAATAAAATCCATGCCTGCAAGCACACCGAAATACCGGTCTCCGCCAAACTCACATTCCAACTGACTGCCAAGATACGTTTTCTGATCATCTAAGAATTTTACTGTCTCGCCACTTGGAAGTGGATACGCCAGATTCACATACTGACCGACAAGTGCATTCAGCTTCTCTACCTTCGGTAATCCCTCGATGTGAAGATCATTTATCTCTTTTATCAACTGATGTTTGAATTCATCGAACTGTCCGCCATTCCTCCTGTGTTTTCAGCCTATGCATGTTGTACCACAAGCGAAACTTTTATCTCAATAATGAAATCATTTCCCTGTATTCTTGCACTTATATCTCCATTCATACGCTCCACAAGCTCTTTTGCAATAGATAAACCCAGTCCGGTTGAGGCTCTGCCTCTTGCCACATCTGCTTTATAAAAACGCTCAAACACATGGCTTAAGTCAATATTTTCAGGATGTTCTGTATAATTGCTGATTTTAAGCAAGGCGTAATTATCCTCACGGGTAAGCTTGATACTTATATTCTTTTCCCCATGATCAAGACCATTTTTTATGACATTCTGTATAACTCTCCTTAAGCCCTGCTTATTACCTGATATATACAACATTTCCTCAGTAATACTAATCTCTGGGCAAATGCCCTGCTTCTTCCATTCATCATAATAAGAAAATACAGCTTCTTTTAATATTCTGTTCATACAACAATCTGTAAGCTCCAGCTTATACGAATCATTTTTTAGCTTAGTGAATGTAAAAAGCTCCTCCAGCATTTCATTGAGGCTGTTAAGCCTTTCTCTGATTATATCAAGATATCTCCTCTGGTCATCTATATTGTCACATTCCTCTATAAGCTGAAAATACCCATCCAGCGATGTAAGCGGTGTCCTTATATCGTGAGAAAGATTAGTATATGTGTCTGCTATCAGCTCTTCTTTTTTTCTGTTCTCGTTTCTTTCTTTTTTACGCAGGTCAAGCAGCTCATTCAATTTATCTGAAAGCTCACCTATTCCACCCATATCTATTTCACGTTGAATCAGCTTGTTACTATCGTGTTCCATAAGAAACGACAACTGGCGGCAGATGTCCTTAATCTGCCGCTGGTATTTCCACATAATAAATGCCTGTATAATAATTATTACTGCTAATATTCCAATAATAATCCTCATTCTCTAAATATCCCTTTTCTGAAAAATATAACTGCTTAATGACAGCATTATAATAATAAATATAACTGCCACACACATTGAACTAACAACATCATCCCTGCCTGCATTCATAGGAAGCATTGCCATCCTTCCAGTTACTGTATACTTATAGATGCTGAAGTTATGAAGTCCCTTTCTGTTAACTACATAATCTATAAAGGCATACACAATACTCATTATATTCATGGTAAGACATACCGACAAGGTCATGCTTATGACATTATTCTTAATTATAACTGCTATCGCCATACATATTAACACAAATGCATAATGAAGCGTAAGTTCCGTTAAGAAATAAGGTATAATCTCCTTCCAGTTACCCCACATCACACATTTAAACGCAAGCATATTCGCTGCTGCCTGGAATACAAATATCCCTGCAAAGGTAATTGCTGTAAATAAGGCAAGCGCAACTGCCCTTGAAACAATAAGCATCCCCCTTTGTGACACCTGTCCACCAATATTCTTAATATAACCGCTCTTAATATCTGCTGTTGCAAACATAACCGCAAATATCACAAGAAAAAGTGCATAAAACTTTCCCTGTGCATTAGAAAAGAAAACATCCATTACCGTAACCTTCTTCCCTGGCTCCGTAGGTAATTCCACACTCATACCAATATTGACATTATCTGTATTCTGCTGCGAAAGCTGTTCTTTGTTGCTGTCATCTGCCTGTTGTTCCCACTCTTTATTAACTGCATCATAATCTTTTTTTGAAAGAAATGAGGTAAGCAGTGCTGATGCCAGCAATATAATCCATATTACATACATACTCTTTGTACGAAACATTCTGTATACATCCATCTTTATCATATTAAGCACAATTGTCACCCCCTGTAAGCCTTAAGAAATAATTCTCAAGTTCTTCACTTGTAATAGATATTCCTTTAACTGGAATTCCCGCCTTTGCAAGCTCCATGTTCAGCCTGGCACTTTCTCCCAGTCTTTCAAATATATGAATATGTTCTTTATCTATAACCTGATAGCTGCTAAAGCCCATATCATCAAGCACAGGAATAGCCTGCTTAGGATTATCAAGTGTAAGCTCTATGCGCTCACTGCATTTTTTCATAAGCTCTTCTCTGGTAAGCTCCTGCACAAGGCATCCATTATGAATAATGCCATAATCTGTAGCAATCTTTGATAATTCCTCCAGGATATGACTTGAAATACATATTGTCATACCTCGCTCCTTAGCAAGCTTCTGGATCGTTTCACGCACCTCCACTATTCCCTGCGGATCAAGTCCGTTAATCGGCTCATCAAGAATAAGCAGGTCGGGCTCGCCTACAAGTGCAAGAGCAATTCCTAAGCGCTGCTTCATTCCAAGCGAATAATGCTTTGTTTTCTTTTGTCCAACAGCATCAAGACCTACTGTTTTTAACAGCTCTTCTATATATCCTTTTTTCTTAATCCCTGTAAGCTTACATTTAATGTTCAGATTGTCATATGCCGACATATTGCCATAAAGTCCGGGAGCTTCTATAAGACACCCTACTCTTGAACGTACCTTTTGTAAGTCCTTTCCCTTATACCCAAACATTTCTATTTCGCCATAAGACGGTGTCGACAGTCCGCTAATCATCTTAAGACAGGTCGTTTTACCGGCTCCGTTTCTTCCAATAAAGCCATATATCGCACCCTTTTTAATGTGCATATTTACATCATCAACCGCCCTGTGTCTGCCATACTGCTTAGTCAGATTTCTTGTCTGCAATAATAATTCACTCAAAGCTTTTTCCTCCTTTTCTTAACTGCTCTTATCATAAAAAATAAATCCTAATCAATCGCAAATAAATAGTAAAAAAAGAGTAAATTATTCATGCAGGCGATATCCAATCCCCCATATTGTTTCTATATATTCATCAGGTGTAACGGTCTTTATTTTCTTTCTGATATTGCTTATATGCACATCCAGTGTCTTTGTTTCACCCATATATGGCTCATCCCACGCATATTCAAATATATCCTCCTTGCTAAACACCTGCTTCGGGTTTTTAAGCAGCAATTCCAGTATTGCAAATTCCTGTTTTGTAATCTTAGGAAGCACCCTTCCACCGATACTTACCTCAAAGGTAGAGCGTGTGAGCACCATATCCCTGAACTCAAGCCTTCCGCTGCCTTGTCCTTCCTGTATACCAGCCTCTGTTTTTACTTCCGTTTCTGCTTCTGCTTCACTTTTTGTTTCTGTCTCTATATGACGAAGCTGCACCTGAATTCGTGCCAATACCTCTCTAATCTCAAAGGGCTTTGTTATATAATCATCTGCTCCGTCTGTCAGCACTCCGATTTTATCATCTATACTATCCTTTGCAGTCAGCACAATCACCGGAAGCCTTCCCTGTTTTCTTATCTCTTTTAAAACCTCTTCACCACTTGCACCAGGCAGCATTAAGTCAAGCAGTACAAGCGTATAAGCCTTTTCTTTTATATCCAGAAGCAGCTTTGCCTCTGTTCCTGAAAATGCCTGTTCGCATGTATAACCTGCCTTCCTAAGTACCTCACAAAGAAGGTTATTAATATTTATATCATCCTCTACAATTAGTATATTAGGCATAATTTTTACTCCTGTCCGATATTGTTTTATCACTGAAAAGTCGTTCAAACGCATCATTTAATACCTTTTTGATCAATTTGTTTTTCCAAATTATTCAAAAGTTATCCGCACCTTAGATATTCTCCGTATACCGGCAATCCGGAAATCCCTTACAGCCCCAGAACTCGCCGAATTTTCCTTTTCGTTTTACCATCGTCATTCCACATTTCGGACAGATCTTGACATTCTGCCGTACATCCATCGTTCCTTCCCCGGACAATTCTTTTCCAAGTAATTCAAATACCTTCTGGTTCATCTTACAGTCTGTCAATGCGCGGTGTGCGCCCACCGTAGAGATGCCATAATAGTTCGCAAGATCACCCAGTCTCCGATGCTTCCAATCCGGGAATACGATTTTTGCAAGGCGCAATGTATCCACGAAATCATTTGGAAGTACCACTCCCATATATTTCTCAAAGTCCCGATACAGAAATTTCATATCAAACGAGGCAATATTATGTCCAACCAGAATATCGTTTCCGATAAATGCAAGGAACAACGGTAACACTTCTTCAAACTCCGGTGCATCTGCCACCATCTCATCATAGATGTGATTGACCGCACTCGCGCCATACGGAATCGTTCGTCCCGGATTAACAAGTGTGCTGAATTCATCGATGATTTTACCACCGCGCACCTTCACGCCGGAGATCTCAATTACCTCATCATAGTTTGCAGAGATTCCGGTTGTCTCCAGATCATATAGCACATAGTCCGGTACATATTTATTTAATTGTTTTCCTCTTTTGTTACTCATTTGTAAGTCCACTTGTTCTCATTTACAATACCTTATGTATCTCATCCCCATTCACCGGAGACAAACACCGGTGCTCCAGTTCATTTACCACGATCAGCTTCTCTTTTTTCTCTGTCACAACACCGATCACGGCGGCTTCCGTTTCCTGCTCTGCCAGATGTTCTACCAGCTTCTCTCCATCTTCCACGACTACAAACAGGCAACCGGTTGCATCCAGCAGGTACGGATTGATATTGAATAACTCGCAGATTTCGATTGTCTCCTGCCGGATTGGTATATCCACATGCTGTACCTCAAAGCCCTTATCCATCCAGACGCCCATCTGCCACAGGGCACCATAGACACCACCCGATGAGCCATCGTGCATATAGCAGATATCCATGCCGGAATCCGCAATCCTCCGTGCCACGTCCGCAATGCTATACGCATCTTCTTCCACACACGCCATATCCAGATAGAAATCCGGGAACCGCGTATGCAGTTCTTCCCGCTTTTCCTTCAGTATTATATCCGCGCCCATCAAGCCTGCCTGTCCGACCATGACGATATCATAGCCCGGCTTGATCTTCTTTTTATTTGCACAGTAATCGCCTGCTGTTCCAAGCATCGTCACGACAAACTGCGCCCGCGCAAACACTTCAGACACCTGTGTGTGACCACCTAAGATCT
>OLFZ01001591.1_pt1 | contig 18656 bp, 16 predicted proteins | sample 1604861 | NCBI WGS metagenome assembly OLFZ01 (sample SAMEA3888895, study PRJEB22519) | human gut metagenome | biome: human gut; feature: human-associated habitat; material: faeces | place: Denmark | collected 2011 | reverse complement strand
ATTGATGAGCATGAATATAAAACATGCAAACTGAAGTAGAAATAATGAATCCATAGTTTTCTTATCTTATGTTTACTTTCTTGTATTTCGTTTACATCCACTTTCTCTTGTTGTTGAAGCGATAGCCGACACCTAGCATCAGGAATCGAGGATTCTTCATTTCCGACAGGCTGTAGCCGATGTGCAGGAACACTTGGCGAGTGACGTTCATCTTCAAGGCGAGCATCTGGTAGAAGCCCTTGAGGTCGCCCTTGTCATTGATGAAGTTGCGACCGCAACCTAGGTTGATGGTGAAGTAGGGCATCACAAACTCCAGCCTTGCCGACAAACCCAAGGCCATCTGACTGGAGGCGGAAGGGCGGTACAACTCATTGCTGGAGGGAACGTCGGGATAGCCATAGTCCTCGTAAGGATAGTTGGCACTGCGGTCATAGACACCATCCAGGGAGACACCCACATTCATCCAGTGACAGAAGTTGTACATCGGATTGAAGTTGAAGCCCCATACTGCATAAGTGCCTGGCAATACGTACGTTTGGTAAGTGTCGATGTCGGTATAGCCTCGTGTCCTCCAAGCGCCGAAGAGTACCAAGTCGTAACTGATGTGGCGCTGGAAGGGAGGGATGACATGGGGTGTGGGTTGCGTCTGAAGGCTTGGACGATTGAAGTAATAAGCCAGTCCCACCTTGGCAGCGAGGGTATTCAATCCCATGTTGGGATAGGCGGTGTTGCCATTGGAGAAGTGGGAGACCGAAGCTCCGATGTTGAGGTCAAGCCATCGTGTCAGGATGATGTTGGCATAAAAGTCGGCATTGATATAAGCCGTCACCTTGGAACCGATGACGTGGTTGGAGGGATTGGTGTTGGAGTCGTAAGGATTCCAGCCGAAGGTGAGACCGAGGTTCCACTCGTAGTTGAGGGAAACTCTCTTGCCGCCAAAGATGCGTGCTCCTTGGAAGAGATAGACCGAGACGGGATTGCTCAACTGGGGATTGAACTCATGGTAGGCGAGTCCGATACCTTGGTATGCCCCTTTGTAAATCTGGGCAATAGGCGAGTTCGGGTCTTCCATGAAGGCATATTTGAGCTTGTAGGTAGTGGCATGGTTCATCGTGCGCTCCTCCGGGTTGTCGCCTACAAGAAAATCATTGGTGTGCAGGATGCCGCCCGGACAGAAGTCGGCACTGATGAGATGAATCTTATGATAGTTGTCGGCAGGAGCCGATGGCAAGGAGTCGCCGACTGCCAAGGTGTCGTTTGCTTGGTGGGCATGGGCAAACTGGGCGATAGCGAACAGTGCCATACCTACTAAGAATCGTTGGATAATCGTGTGAATAGAGTGATGTAGCATAAACTTTGTAATTTATTCCGCCAGTCTGATACTCATCGGACTGACTGTGATGAGACGTTTCTTATACAAGTCGCCGATGGCACGCTTATATACTTTCTTGCTGACGTGGAAGCGCTCGTAGATGTCGTCTGCCTCGCTCTTGTCGCCAAGGTCGCATTCGCCATCGTTGTCGAGGAGATACTGGTAGAGCGTCTCGGCGAAGTCGGCGGTCTGCTGGATGCCCGTCTTCTGAAGGGTGACGTCAATCTTGCCGTCAGGACGTACTCTGCCGATGTAGCCCTTCATCTTGTCGCCAGTATGGATGTACTGGAAGATTTGGCTCTGGTAGAGCAAGCCTGGGTATTGGTTGTCGATGATGACCTTGAAGCCGAGGTCGGTCTTCTGCCAGATGAGCAAATCTACTTCCTGTCCATGCTTGTAGTGGGCATGGTCCTCGTTCATGTATCGCTCCACCTTGGCTGAGGCTACGATGCGGTAGCTCTCCTCGTCGATGTGGATATGTACGATGTAGGAGTTGCCGATTACCATGCGCTTCTTCTGCTCACGGAAAGGACAGAAGATGTCTTTCATCAAGCCCCAACCGAGGAAGGCTCCATACTCATTGACCCACTTCACTTCGAGGTAAGCGAAGTCGCCTACCTTGGCGAGTGGGGTCTCGGTAGTGGCGATGACACGCTCCTCTTGGTCGAGGTAAATGAATACGTCGAGTTCATCGCCGATGCTGACTCCTTCGGGGACATAGCGGGTAGGGAGAAGGATTTCCCCCTCGTCACCTCCATCTAAGTACAATCCGAAATCTACTTTCTTTACGACTCTCAGGCGATTGTAATCGCCTAGCTTTATCTTTTTGCTCATATTATATTATCCTCTTTAGGTGTCTCTTCTGGGGTAGCTATATTGCTATTTTCTTCGCTCTCTGCTTCCTCAACTCCTATTTCCTTCTCGATCATTCCATCCTTCAGGTGGATGGTGCGGTCGGTGATGGAAGCGAGCCCCTCATCGTGGGTGACGATGACAAAGGTTTGACCAAACTTGTCTCGCAGGTCAAAGAAGAGTTGGTGAAGCTCTGCCTTGTTCTTGGTATCAAGACTGCCTGATGGCTCGTCGGCGAGGATGACGGCAGGGTTGTTGACCAACGCACGAGCTACTGCTACTCGCTGCTTCTCACCACCAGACAGCTCGGCGGGCTTATGACCAGCTCTGTCGCTGAGTCCCATGAACGAGAGCAGTTCTTCTGCACGTTGTTTTGCCTCCTTGCGACTCTTGCCAGCGATGAAGGCAGGAATCATGATGTTCTCCAGTGCCGTAAACTCAGGGAGGAGTTGATGGAACTGAAATACGAAACCGAGGTGCTGGTTGCGGAAATCGCTCAACTTCTTGGTGGAGAGGTTGCTCACGTCGATGCCGTCTATCACGATGCTGCCACTGTCGGGCTTGTCGAGGGTACCGATAATCTGGAGAAGAGTGGTCTTGCCGGCACCGCTGGGTCCGACGATGCTCACCACCTCTCCCTTGCCTATATGCAGGTCGATGCCCTTGAGAACCTGCAGGGAGCCGAAGCTCTTGGTTATGCCTTTAATGTCTATCATTGATTCAAAACTTTAATGTGTGGCGTTTCATGTTGACTTTGCTCTTTCAACGATGATTCGCATTCGGTAGGCAAAATTAAGCAAAATATTTGGAAACGCCTAAAATTAATATATTAATATATAATAAAACCCTTATATTTTGAAATAAATAATAATAAAACCCTTATAATTTTGAAATAAATATGTTACCTTTGCATAATAAAACCCTTATATATTATAAAGATAGTATTATATAAAACATAGGGAAACCCTATATAAGTTCATAAAATGATAGATAGACCGACCATAGACCGCATCATGGATGCCACCAAGATAGAGGAGGTGGTATCGGAGTTTGTGACACTCAAGAAACGAGGAGTCAACTATATCGGTTTGTGTCCGTTCCACAACGACTCTCATCCTTCTTTCTCCGTCTCGCCTACTCGTGGCATCTGCCATTGCTTCACTTGTGGCAAGGGTGGCAATGCCATCAACTTCCTCATGGAACTGGAGCAGATGACCTATCCCGATGCCCTTCGCTGGTTGGCGAAGAAATATCACATCGAGATCAAGGAACGTGAACTGAGTTCCGAGGAAAAGCAGCGAGAGAGTGAGCGTGAGTCTATGTTCATCGTCAATGAGTGGGCGGCGAAATACTTCCAGAATATCCTTCAGAATGATGTCGATGGTCGTGCCATCGGTATGCAATATTTCCGAAGCCGTGGATTCCGTGATGACATCATCAAGAAATTCCAGTTGGGCTTCTCCCTTAATCAGAGGACGGCGCTCGCTGATGCTGCTGTCAAGGAGGGGTATAATCCTAAGTATCTGGCAGCGACCGGTGTGCTGATTGCCTCTGACAAGGAGCCGGGACAGTACTTCGACCGTTTCTCCGGTCGTGCCATCTTCCCTTGGTTCAGTGTGAGTGGCAAGGTGGTGGCGTTCGGTGGTCGTGTGTTGGATAGCCGTACCAAGGGCGTGAACCAGAAGTATGTCAACTCGCCGGATAGCGAGATTTATCATAAGGAACGAGAACTCTATGGACTTTACCAGGCGAAGAAAGCCATCGCCAAGGAGGACTGTGTGTTTATGGTGGAGGGATATACCGATGTCATCTCCATGCACCAGTGTGGCATCGAGAACGTGGTGGCGAACTCTGGAACGGCATTGAGTGTGCATCAGATTCGCCTCTTGCACCGCTTTACCAATAATATCGTGCTGCTCTACGACGGTGATGCCGCTGGTGTTCATGCCGCCTTGCGAGGTACCAACATGCTCTTGGAGGAGGAGATGAACGTGAAGGTGCTCTTCTTGCCAGATGGTAACGACCCGGACAGTTTCGCTCGCAACCATACGGCGGAGCAGTTCCGACAGTATATCGCCGACAACCAGACCGACTTCATCCAGTTTAAGACCGACATCATGCTCAAGGGTGTCACCGACCCGGTGAAGCGAAGCGAGGCGATCAACTCCATCGTGGAGAGCATCTCCAAGATCAAGAACCAGATTACCCGTGCTTCCTATATCACCGATTGCTCTCACCGCTTGGGAGTGAACGAGGCGGTCATCATCAATGCGCTCAATGGTTTCATCCGAAACGGAATGAGCGAGCAAGTGAAGGAGGAGCGTCGTGCCGCAGGTCTTCGTGATCAGAATATTGCCATGCCGCAGCAACGTCTGGTGCAATCTGCCATCACGCCGCTCGACAAGCTCCGTGAGGTGGAAGATCTGTTGATAAAAATCGTCATCCACCATGGTGATGAGAAAATCATCGTGGAAGATAGCGAGGGCAACAAGGTGGAACTGCCGGCTGCGCAGTATATCTATCTGGATATGCAGGGGGATGACTTCAAGTTTCATAACCCTATCTACAATCAAATCATGGACGAGGCGATGGAACATATTGAGGAGGAAGACTTCAAGTGTGATACCTACTTCGGTTCGCATTCCAACCCTGAAATCAGCAAGTTGGCAGGTCTGCCTACGGGCGAGCAAGAGATTACGACGGCTAGCTTGCAGATGAAGATGAATGAGGAGAAGTTGCGCCAGCAGATATTGAAGGACTTGCTTTGCTTCCGCACTCACTACATCTCCCAACGTATCGTGGAGGTACAGCAGGAGTTCAGACAGAATCCGGGCAACAAGGAATTGTTGGCAGAGTATGTCAAGTTGAAAAAGATGAATGCCCTCGTGGCGGCTAAGTCAAACAATGTCTTCAACTAGCCACTGGGAAAATATAAAGATAGTAATTAGGAGGAATAGAAGATGCTATACATTCATTGGATATTGTTGGTTATCTACCTAGCGATTACGATAGGAGGTATCGTGGCGGTTCTCATGGACAACAAGCAGCCTGAGAAGACCATGGCATGGATTCTTGTGCTTTGTTTCATGCCTATCGTGGGTATCATCTTCTATCTGTTTTTCGGTCAGAACACCCGAAAGGAGAAGGTTATCAGCGAGCGAAGTATGGACTTGCTTATGAAACGTTCCATGCTAGAGTTTGCCGAGCAGGAAAACCTGCATATCCCTCGCCGCAACCGCCCCCTGATGAAACTCTTCACCAACCAGAATTGGGCTTTGCCATTCAAGGACAATGAGGTGAGCATCTTCACGGATGGCTACGGGTTCGTTTCCACCTTATTATATAATATAGGGCAAGCCCAAGACCATATTCATCTAGATACTTATATCATCGAGGACGACCCATTGGGCAATCTCGTGGCGGATGCCTTGATCGACAAGGCTCGCCAGGGAGTGGAGGTTCGTTTGCTTTATGATGATGTGGGGTGCTGGAGGGTAAAAGACAGATTCTTCAATAGGATGAAGGCTGCCGGCATACAAGTGTATGCCTTCATGCCAGTGCGTTTCCCGGCTTTCACGGGAAAGGTAAATTATAGAAATCACCGCAAGTTGTGTGTGATAGATGGCAAGGTGGGCTTCATCGGTGGTATGAACATCGCCTTGCGATATGTCAAGGGGACGGCTAGGCAAACTTGGCGAGATACGCATCTCTGCATTCGAGGTGGTGCTGTCTATGCCATCCAACGAGCCTTCTTGGTCGATTGGTATTTCGTGTCTCGCACCTTGGTGACCGACCGTCGTTATTATCCTGCGGTGGATAAGACGATCAACAACAACTGCTTGACCCAGATCGTGACGAGCAGTCCGGTCTCTCCTTGGCCCGACATCATGCAGGGGTACGTTCGGGTACTCTTGCAGGCTCATCGTTATGTCTATATGGAGTCGCCTTATTTCTTGCCTACAGAGCCTGTGCTCTTTGCCATGCGAACGGCGGCTTTGGCTGGTGTAGATGTCAGGTTGATAGTGCCACGCCATGGCGATGCCAAGTTGGTGGAGTGGGCTTCTCGTTCATATCTGATGGAGGTGATAGAGGCTGGCGTAAAGGTCTATCTCTATGAGCCGGGCTTCAATCATAGCAAGATATTGGTGAGTGATGACAATCTCAGTTCTTGTGGAAGCACCAATATCGACTTCCGCAGTTTCGAGAACAATTTTGAGGCGAATGCCTTCTTCTTCAACGAGGGTATGGCGTTGAGGTTGAAGAAAGTTTTCTTCACCGACCAAGCGCAATCCACCTTGGTCGATGACGTGTCTTACTTCATCAAACGCCCATTCTTGCAGCGTCTGCTCGAGTCGCTGGTACGATTGCTTTCGCCGTTGTTGTGATTTATCTAAACAATGAGAAGTTGACGCTGCCGTAGCTTCTGTGTTCCAAGAATCGGGGATGGTCGGAGAAGTCGTAGTTCTTGCCATGCTCGAAGACGAAGATGCCATCCTCTTGGAGCAAATCACCATTCAATACCAAGTCGGGAATCTCTGGCAACTTCTCTAAAGCGTATGGAGGGTCGGCGAAGATGAAGTCAAACTTCTGGTGGCATGACTTCAAGAAGCGGAAAACATCGCCACGAACCAAGATGTCCCTGTCTTCGTTCAGCTTCTTGAAACATTGGCGGATGAAATTGGCGTGGTCGCGGTCGGCTTCCACACTCACCACTTGTTTGCAACCACGAGATACCAATTCGAGAGAGATGCTACCAGTGCCGGCAAATAAGTCGAGGGCGGTGGCATCCTCAAAGTCAATGTAGCCCTGGAGCACATTGAAGATGTTCTCCTTGGCGAAATCTGTTGTAGGGCGAGCCTTGAATGTACGAGGTATATCGAAATGGCGTCCCTTGTATTGTCCTGTAATGATTCTCATCTTTATTTACTTAAGTATAATGTTAGCAAGTCGAAAGGCATGCCCGGTATTTCTGTGATGGGTGCTCGATTGAACTCGGCACTGGCGTTGAGGGCAAAGGTCTTCTTGATGTAGAGTTTGGAGTTGTAGAGCAACCAGTCTTTGTCGGGAATGCTGCCTACGAGGTGCAACTCGTCTTGCTGCTGGTTGAGCCCCAACTGTTTCCAAACATAGAGCATGAAGTAGAGGGCATCTTTGGAATGGGAGGCGGCAAAGGAGTTGAAGAACTTGAAGCGGTTCTTCTCAAAGCAGAAGATGTCTATCTTCTTGTCGTGGAAGTAGGCATACAACTTGCGATACATCCCCGTGAAACTGCGCTGGTGGAGATAGTTCCAAACTGGTTGCAAGAGTGGGGTGAAGCGCACATCCTTGAAGTTGTCTTCCACGACGAGCTTGAGGTCTTTGTTGATAGGGAAGATGGCAACCACGTTGAGGGTAGGCTGCACTCGGTAGAGGATGGCATCGGCATCATGTCCCGTGAAGGCATGCTGATAGAGAGTTTGCGCATCCTCCTCATGAAACTCCTCTATCGGAACCACAAGGACTGGGGCATCGAGAAAGACACGCACCTTGTTGTAACCCCTCATCAAGAGGTCGCTCTCCTTGAACGCTTGGCGCAAGTTGGCTGCGAGCGACACGCCACTCTTCATGGTGTATGACTCGAATATGACTTGGTGCTCAGCTTCTCGATCCACGACCGAAAAACTGAGTGATTGGTTGCTTACTCGGATGGTAAGCCTGGCTTGCTGCCAGTTAGTATTGTTACCAGATGCTTGCATTGTCATTACCTGTTATAATGCTTAGGATGCACAGCAGGAATAATACCAAAGCACATGCCCCCAATATATAATTAATGTTTATTTTTCGTCTCATCTCAAAAAGTATTATTACTTTTGCAATGCAAAGATAATGCAAATCGAAGACAATACAAAATAATTTTATCTATTTTTTAGAATTATGGTCATTGATGCCCTCAAATATCAGATATTACAACAGTTCGGCTTTGTTCCTACCGAGGAGCAAGGTCAGGCTCTTGATGCGTTTGCTCGTTTCCTGACGGATAGAGATCCCCATGCCGTGATGATTCTTCGCGGTAGTGCCGGTACGGGTAAGACTTCCTTGTCGGGTGCCATCGTCCGTACCTTGAAGGCGATTCGTCAGAAGGTGGTGCTCCTGGCTCCAACGGGGCGTGCGGCAAAGGTCTTCTCGCTCAATAGCGGTTGCCCTGCCTACACCATCCATCGCCGCATCTATCGGGAAAAGTCGTTCGCTGGTGTTGATGGACAGTTCAATCTCAATGACAATCTCTTTACCGATACCTTGTTTATGGTGGATGAGGCTTCGATGATTTCCAACCTTGGTTTGGGGGGTGGTAATTTCGGTAGCGGTTGTCTGCTCGACGACCTGGTACGTTTCGTCTATCAAGGTCACAACGATCGACTGATGCTCATCGGCGACAAGGCACAGTTGCCTCCGGTGGGCGAGGAGGAGTCGCCGGCTCTCAACAGGATGATGCTCGAAGGATATGGCTTGAAGGTGTATGAGTGTGACCTCAATGAGGTGCTTCGCCAGAGTCAGGAGTCGGGTATCCTTTATAATGCCACCGTCATCCGCCAGATGATTACCCACGACGACATCACCCAGTTGCCATTGATTCGCTTCAATGGATTCGCCGACATCGTGATGATGCCTGGCAATGAGTTGGTGGAGAGCCTTGCCAACAGCTATTATCGGGTGGGGCAGGACGAGACGATGGTCATCACTCGCAGCAACAAGCGTGCTAACATCTATAACAACGGCATCCGCAACATGGTGCTCGACCGAGAGGATGAACTCTCCTGTGGCGATATGCTCATGATCGTGAAGAACAATTACTTTTGGACGGAGAAGGAAAGAAACGAGGCGAAGGAGGCTCTGAATGCGATTCCTCCATTCTTGGCGAATGGCGATAGGGCGAAGGTGCTTCGGGTGAGCCGTCACATGGAACTCTATGGCTTCCGCTTTGCCACCCTTCTCTTGCAGTTCCCTGATTACGATAATTATGAGATGAGTGTCACCGCCTTGCTCGATACCTTGCAGAGCGAGGCGCCAGCCTTGACGCATGAGCAGCAGGAGCAACTCTTCCATGGAGTGGAGGAGGATTACCAGGATGTGCCTCTGAAGGCAGACCGTATGAAGGCGATTCGTGGTGACCAATACTTCAATGCCTTGCAAGTGAAGTATGCCTATGCCATCACCTGCCATAAGGCACAGGGTGGACAATGGGAGCATGTCTATGTCGATCAGGGTTATATGACCGATGATATGCTCACTCCCGACTATATCCATTGGCTCTATACCGCCTTCACTCGTGCCAAGGACAAACTCTTCCTCGTGAATTGGCCGAAGACGCAAACGGAACAAGCATAGGCAGAATTGGTGAGGCTTCGTCTCACCAATTCTGATTTCCCCAATAACGAAGAAATCCGACCCCTTCAATGAAGGAATCGGATTCTTATCTTTTTGAGTTGTTTTGGGAAAAGTGGGTGGTGATGGATTCGAACCACCGAAGGCATAGCCAGCAGATTTACAGTCTGCCCCATTTGGCCACTCTGGTAACCACCCATGCTTTTCAAAAGCGAGTGCAAAGGTAGTGTTTTTATTTCATACTACCAAATTTTTCTGCAACTTTTTTCTAAAAAATGTATTTTCTCTTGCTTTTCGTCCTACTTTCCTCTCATTTCTGATGCAGAAAGCTTCACTTTCTTGCTCAATGTTATCTCTTCAAATGCTTCCGCATCCAAGCACTGAATGCCTCGTAAGCACTGATTTCCTCCTGGTGCTGAGGCTCGGCGAAGGTCAATGTGTTGCCGGAGGCATCGCCATACTGGTCAGGGAAGATAATCATCAAGTTGGTGCCAGAGAAGAACTTGGTGATTTCCTCAGGCAATCTTTCCAAAGCTGTCTTGTAAGACATCGTTCCCTTACGAGCCGTGATTACAACAAACATGTGGTCGGTGGAAATCTGTGCAGCCAACTGTGGCATCTCGTTCCAATGGTTCATCACCGTGTAGTCGGCACGTACCTCTTGATGGCGGTTTTGGATATACTCATTGATGAGAGCCAAAGTCTCGCTGCGACCATGGAAGATGATGCGGCAATCTAGGTTGCCAGCCAGTCGGGATAAGCGTTCGAGCCAACGGTAGAAGCCTGGCTCAAACTCGGCTCTCGAAGGCACTGCCACTTGGATGCGGCGTATCGTATTGAGTGGTTGCTTGATACGAGCCATGATAATCTGACGGCTCAAACCATTGAAAAGGCTTTGGTGGAATTCGCCCCAGAACTTAGGGGAAATCTCAGGGTGCATGTGCATTCCGATGATGATCTCCGAGCACTGGAATTCATTGAAGGCATGCTTGATACCATTGGCGATGTTGGCGGCGATACGCACTTGGGTTTGGGTCATCACGTCGGTGGCAGCAGCCAGTTGGCTGCAATGCTCCAAGAGTCGCTTGCCCTGTTCCTGGTTGTATCTCATGTTTTTGTCGTCATAGACCACGTTGAGGCATACCAAGCCGCGGTTCAACTTCTGGTTTCTCACCAAGAAGGCGAGGCTCATCAGGTTGTCGGCATATTCAGGGTATCTCACTGGCACGAGAATCTTCTCGTCATATACCTTCTTGTCGCCCTCAGCCTCCGGCAACTCCTTGTCACGTAGCACGATCTGTCGGGAAGACCAATCGGTGAGGAGAGAAGAGATGATGCAAGTGATGAGTATCATGATGACCACGCCGTTGAGCATGTCGTCATTGACAAGATAGGTACCAGGAGCCACGAGGATGTTCATTCCCACCATCACCATGGCGATACTGCCAGCGGCATGGGCGGAGGTAAGACCGAACATCATGTGTCCCGAACTGAGCGGCAGACGGAAACCGATACAAGCGGCATAGGCTGCTATCGCCTTTCCGAGTGTGCCGAAGAAGACGATGCAGAGCACCACCCATAGGATGTGACCACCCTGGAAGAGCAAGTTGATATTGATGAGCATGCCCACTCCTATCAAGAAATAAGGAATGAAGAGAGCGTTGCCGATAAACTCCAAGCGGTTCATCAGTGGAGAGACATGCGGTATATACCTATTTAATATAAGACCGGCGAAGAAAGCGCCGAAGACTCCCTCGATGCCCACTATCTGGGAGAGTGCCGCACTCATGAAGAGCATCGCCATCACGAAGATGAACTGCATCACCGCATCGCTGTATCTTCGCAAGAACCAGCGAGTCAAGCGAGGTATCAGCATGATCATCACGGCACAGTAAGCAGCAAACTTGGCAATGAAGAATACCCAGAAGAGTACGCCATCATGCTTGCTGAACGAGGCGACGAGGCCGGCGAGAATCACCAGTGCTATCAAGAGGGAAATCATGCTGGAACCTACGCTCAGGGTGACGCTCGGTTTCTGTTGAAGACCAAATCGGGAGACGATAGGGTAGGCAATCAAGGTATTGGAAGCCATGATGCAGCTCAGCAGCAGGGAAGCCTTCTGAGAATAGTGCAATAGGTGGATGCTCATGCCGTAGGTCAAGACGAAAGGGATGAAGCAGGTGAGCAAGCCGTAGATGAGCAGCCGCCCCTTGTTTTTCTTCATGCCCTCCATGTCCATCTCCAGGGCGGCAAGGAACATGATGTAATAAAGGCCCACCTTTCCAAACAGTTCAAAGGAGGAGTCTCGTTCCAGGATATTGAGTCCATACTTGCCGACGAGTACGCCAGCCAGTACCATTCCGATGATATGGGGAATACGGAGTTTGCCCATAATGATAGGGGCGAAGAGGATGATGAGCAACACTACGAAGAAGATCAGCGTAGGGTCGGTTATCGGGAAATATTGGGCGATGTTCCACATAGGCTTTATACTTTAGTTATGATTGCGACTGCAAAAGTACGAATAATTATTGGATGAACAAAGCTTTTGGGGGTATATCCTTGGTCAGAAAGGACATTTTTCCCATTTTCTATCCCCTCTTGATATAAACCTTTGTTGTGCCTCTGCCGTTGAAAGTGATTCCCGACTCAGGGTTCTCGCGAAACTCCTTCAGTTCCAGGGTGGCAGAGGTGCGAGACAAGCCGGTCAGCTCCATCTCCTCCGCCACGGTAGTGAGGACGTGGATGATGGCTCCACGGCTCAGGCTGCTGCCGCCGACATTGCAAATGCGGTCGATCAGTTGCTCGTTGTTTACATTTCCTCTTTTCAGGATGCGATAATAACTTCTGTCCTCTCCCTTACCGTTGAGATTAGGCAATTCTTGCTTTACGTAATTTGCCATAGATTCTTATTTTTAGTAATGTACCCACAAAGGTACGATTATTTTCAGAAAAAGCAAATTTTCCTTGGGCTTCATCGTACTTTTTCTGGGAATTGTCCTCTTTCTCTCCTGGTTTTAGGGAACTTATATGGAGAAAATTCGTCGCAAATTAGAAATCTTTATGCAAAAGCAGCTAGGAAATTGGCAGAAAACTGCCAAAATCTAGGATTTCGTTAGGAATCTTTAAGTTTTTCACCAAAGGCTGCTGCAATGTGGGTTAAAACGGATGCTTGATGAGTAATGTCAAGCATCCGTTTTGTCATTTGGTACATTCAGCCCGGCATTTCATACAAGGCAAGTTTGGATATTTGGAGGATAGAAATAATCTTCTTACTTTTGCGCTCGTAATCGGGAAGCGATGGAAAAGAAAGAATCGTGGAACGTGGAAAATGAAGTATAACCCTTTTAATATATAATAAGGTATGAAGAAGGTAATCCTTTGGATAGTTTGTTGAGAACATATGCACTCGTTAGCAAGGTGGTTAGACACCTGGACGGAGAGGTTGTAGCCAATAATTTTGAGTGGAAGGCGAACACGGCGCCTTTCGGTAAAGTGTACTTTAATTTGTAAAGGCGTTTAAGGGTATAGGCATTGAGGTTGTCATGGATTGGAAATGTGGAAGCATTATCTTTTTCAGCAGTGGCAAACTTCAATGCCTTTTTGGTGGAAATTTCATAAAAGTAAGCCTGTTGGAAGAAATAATAGAGGAAAAGTTTGGCGGTATCAAAAAGATTTCTTACTTTTGCAATAGAGTTTGAGTGAACGGAAAAGAACGGGCACGATGAAGGCTCTAGTGAATGAGCGTATTGAGCGTTATCTTGCGATAGAAATGTGGAAGTTTCAAAGTCTGCTAACGATAAATAGGCAATGATGCTCACGTCTAAGGATTATTGTATCTTTTTCTCTATGGAAGAAGATGTTAATATACTCTATGGCGTGGGCTATTGCATTATTACTTGCTGACGGGTCCTTCCACAACCTCTATCCGGTAATAAGCAATAGTCCCACGCTTTTTCATTGAAAACTTAATGACCGATGGCTACTTCTGGGAACAAGTCGGCGATGTAAATGGTAAATATGGATAGTCAATTTATCGTATTCAATACAAAGACGGAACTCTTAAGATTAGATGTTTCCAAAATTGTTTATTTCGAAGGAGATGGCAATTATACGCAGATTGTTACTATTAACAAGCTGAAGGCTGTTGTTTGTCTGAATTTGACTCAGATGGAGAAGTATTTGGCCGAGCATCTTGTAGATTGCAAGAGTATTTTTATGCGAGTGGGTAAGCGCTTTATCATCAACACTGGCTACATCTATCAGGTCAATACGCAAAAGCAACAGTTGATATTATCCGATTATGAGCATTTTGCTTTTGCTTTAGGTATTTCTAAGGAAGCCTTGAAGCAAATGAAGGATTTACTCATAACTAAAAAATAAACTAATCAAGCAAAGAATTTTATGGAATTAATCATTGGACGTGATGCTAGTACATCTCAATTGAGAATAACAATGGGACAACAATCCAAGACTTTTGGGGTTGCTGGAAGTGTTCCTATGACTGTGAGTCGTCAACATTGTAGTTTGATCATTAATCCAGATGGTTCTTATAGAATTACGAATCTAAAACCTCAGAATGTTACTTTTATCAATGAAGTGGAAATAATGGCAAAGACTATCATGGAAAAGGATAAAATAGAACTTGGTCCAAGCAAATTTTTGGTTAGTTGGGATTGGATAAAGAGTTTTGTTCCTCAAATGGTAGATTTTCGTCCATTGCAGCGTGTTTGGGAAGAATATGATGAGCATAAACTTGATCAGCAAATTGCTGACCGCAAGTTTAATTCTCTTCGTGGCATTACTGGTTTGATTACTATGGGAGCCATCGCTTTGAGTATCATTTTCCCAGAATTTAGAGAGACTCCTCTTTATATAGGTTTGTATCTCTTAGGTATTTTGATTTCTGTAGGCTTTACTGTAAAAGCATATAAGGATTCTTCTAAAGGACCGTTAAGGCAGAAGCAGTTGACTGAAGAGTTTCAGCAGCATTATGTTTGTCCTCATTGTCATCACTTCCTGGGCTTTCTGTCTTATGGAGTTTTAATGCAGAATGAGGCTTGTCCTTATTGCAGGGCTAAAATCAAAAAGTGATTTTGTACAATAGAAGATAGGTTTTGTGTAATGAGCACAAAAAAAGTACCTATCTATTTGTTATTTCACTATATTTGCATCAGTTGTAATTTTAAAAAGTATGATTATGGCACAGAATGAAGAAACATTGTATTTCGATAATATACATCCTGAAGTAAGACAGGAAAGTAAAGATAAAACTCAGAACGCTGCTGATAAGGCAACTTGGAAGATAGTAGCGGTAAGTGGAGCTGCTGGTATCTTGTTAGGTGCAAGTGCTATGTATGCCACAGATGCCTTTGCAGCAAATACAGAAGAAACTCCCGATACAAAACCGGAAGGGGAGAATCCATCGCAAGATGCTGCTGCAGCTAATGATAATGCCTCTATCAAGGTAGCTGAGAGTCATGATGAGCAGAGTTTTAAGGAGGCATTCGATGCCGCTAGAGCCGAAGTTGGTCCTGGTGGCGCTTTCCATTGGCATGGCAATATCTATAGTACTTATACCGAGGACGAGTGGAACAACATGACAGGTACAGAAAAGAACGACTATGCTGAGGCTGTAAAGCCAGAAGTACGTGCTGAAGAAATGAATGCAGCTCCTCATCAAGCGGAAGATGTTGCTATGGTATCTCATTCTTCTCATGCAGACCAGGATGTATCTGTTGCTCACAATGATGCAAATTTGCATCAGGCAAGTGATGTGCAGGTGGCTGATGACCAAAATACAGATGTTCATTTGGTTAATGCGGGTGAAGTTCAGCTTGCTGATGGCTCCATGGCTACAGTGGGTGTCTTCGACGTGGATGGTCAGGAAGTGAGTGTGGTAGATTTTGATCAGGATGGAAATCCTGATGTTGCTATTTGTGATGCCAATGGCAATGGAAGTATTGACGTTGGGGAAGCTGTTGATTTGCATACAGGACAAGTGATTACTCCAAGTGGTAGTGATTTCGCTGATACCGGAGTTGATGATTCTGCTGATCCAAATCTCCAAACAGCATCCTTAGAGAATCCTGATGTTGCTCCTGATATGCCAGACTATATGTCTGATGCTGATATTCAGATGGCATAAACATTGATTAAAATAGATGGTAGCAATGGAAATTAAAAGAATCAAATGTCCGAGTTGCGGTGTATTGCTTGACGTGAGAAATTCTCAAAACGAAGCGGTTAAGGTGATAACTTGTCCTCAATGTAAAACTCAGCTGAGAGTGATGTTCTCACAGCAATATGCTGCAACTCCGCAATCTTTTGGGGAAACAGAATATGTTGGTAACAGCAATGGTGAGACTCAGTATGTGAATCGAGATAATGGAGAAACTCGTTACGTGGGGCATTCCTCTTCTCCTTTTCAATCTGATGAAACAATCCTTGCAGGCAAGAAAGAAGAGGTTACTCCTGGTTATTTGCTCTATGGTGGTCAGAAGTATCCGTTAGGGTTCGGCAATAATGTGATAGGTCGCAAGGCTACTACTTCGCAGGCAACTGTACAGATTGCTACTGATGATAGATATATGAGTCGTCAGCATCTTGCCATCCAGGTATGTAAGGTTTCTACGGACAATGTTAGGGTTGTGGTGTCTAACTACCATAATAAAAATGCCAGTTATGTGAATGGACAATTATTGAACGAGGGTGACCAGCTCGTCTTGACAGAAGGAAGTATCATCAAGATGGGTAACACAACCGTTGTTTATCATCAAAAATAAAGCTAACAATGAGAATCAAGATATATCAGCCTTTAGCTATCCATGAGTTGGGTAAAAGGGCGAACCAGGAAGATAGCATCTATCCAATAGAGGGCAAAGCAACGGAGAATGACCGTTTGTTTTTGCTCTGTGATGGTATGGGTGGACATGAGCATGGTGAGGTGGCAAGCCAAAGTATTTGCAAAAGTCTTTCTTCGTTTTTGTTGCAGCATGCAGTTGCTTCCGAAGGCTTGGAAGATAAGTTGCTGTCTGATGCTTTGGCGTATGCCTACGAAGAACTGGATAAACTGGCTATTGCGGGAGATTCCCGTCAGATGGGAACAACTTTAACTTTGCTGTATTTTCACAGTAATGGATGTACGGCAGCCCATATTGGAGATAGTAGAATATACCATCTCCGTCCATCTTCGCATACCATATTATATAAGAGTCGTGACCATTCTCTGGTGTATGATCTTTATCAGGCAGGTGAGTTGACCTATGAGGAGATGAAGACATTTCCACAGAAAAATGTCATCACCCGTGCGATGATAGCTGGAGACAGAAATCATCCAAAACCTGATGTTATTCATATTTCAGATATTCAGCCAGGTGATTACTTCTATATTTGTTCTGACGGCATGTTGGAGCAGATGGAGGATGAGGAACTGTTGGATGTCTTCTCCGCGAATGTTAGTGATGAAGAAAAACGACAGATGCTGATTTCAGAAACCTCAGATAATAAAGATAATCATTCTGCTTATATAGTACACATCAAAGAAGTGAGTCATGACGAGGCTGATGTGAGTCTTGTAAATGAAGAGCTTACGGCGAAATGCAATGCTTTGAATATCAAGCCTGATGTGGAAAAGGTGACTGCTTCTCCTGATGTTGAAGTCGTAAAGCCTGCTGGTACACCGCCGCCTGTTCCTGATAGTGTGATCGTTGCGATGGAGAATAAGCTGAAAAGAAAGAAATCTCTCTTCATTGCCTTCATTGTCTTAGTGGTATTGGCTGCTGTTAGCATGGCTGGTTATGGCTACTATAGCAAGCATAAAACAGAGGCTGCTTTGCTGGATTCTCTTCTAGAGGATTCTATAGTGACCGTGAAAGAGCTTAATAACCAGCAAAATTTAGAGACAGATACAACAATACAAGATTCTACAAAACAAGATACAACAAAGAATGGACGAAAATAATAATCAAAATATGCTCCAGGTAGGAACCATCCTACACGGAACTTACAAAATTGAAAGCTACTTAGCATCAGGTGGCTTCGGCAATACCTATTTAGCAAAGAATATCGAGTTTGATGAGACTTATGCCATCAAAGAGTTCTTTGTAAAGGGCGTGTGCCAGCGTGATGGTAATAGCACTACCATTAGTGTAAGTAATCCTGAAAATACCAATAGCTTTGAGCAGCAGCGAGAGAAGTTCAAGAAAGAAGCTCGCCGTCTCCGTAGTCTCAGTAATCCTCATATTGTCAAGGTCTATGACCTTTTCGAGGAGAATGGTACTGCATATTATGTGATGGATTATGTGGATGGGGAAAATCTATCTGCACGTTTGAAGCGTACCAATGCGCCTTTGGCAGAGTCTGAGGTTCGCAATTACTTGAATCAGATATTGGATGGTCTTGAGGCAATCCATAACGAAGGTATGTTCCATCTTGACATCAAGCCAGCCAATATTATGGTGGATAGTCATGACGTGGTCAGGTTGATAGACTTTGGTGCAAGTAAACAGCAGAGTACGGTAGGTGGTGCTACGATGAGCACTGGAATTTGTTATACAAATGGCTATGCCCCTAGTGAGCAAATGGCGCAGAGCTATGATAAGTTCGGTCCATGGACAGACTTCTATGCCCTTGGTGCTACCATGTATAAGTTACTTACCAATCAAGACCCACCATCAGTTTCTGACCTTTCTGAAGACGAGACAGAGGACAAGCATCTCGCCCTCCCGATGCCTAATGTCTCTGAGGAAATGAAGACGTTGGTAGTTTGGATAATGCAAGTGAATAGATTGAAGAGACCGAAGGATGTTGGGGAGATTAAAAAACTTTTACAACAACTTGTTGCTGCTACTTCTAACAATGAAGAGACAAAAGTATCTAGTTCAACGCAAGCTCAGGCTAATTTTGTTAGTAATGAAGAAGAGACAGTGTGGGCTGTTAAGGCTGATCAAACAAAATCAGAAGAGGATAAGCATACTTCTGTCAATACCTCAAAGGCTGTTATGGGAAAAAGGAGAAAAATATTGTTGAGTATTTTCTGTTTTTCCTTTTTGTTTTCTGCAATCTATCT
>OLFZ01001559.1_pt1 | contig 19039 bp, 14 predicted proteins | sample 1604861 | NCBI WGS metagenome assembly OLFZ01 (sample SAMEA3888895, study PRJEB22519) | human gut metagenome | biome: human gut; feature: human-associated habitat; material: faeces | place: Denmark | collected 2011 | reverse complement strand
ATCGAAGCCGTTAAAATTGACTAAACCGTTTGCTTCATCAAAAGAACTCATCGCTAAGTTATAGCCTCCGGACACCGCTTGATAGACAAAATGGCCGGTTCTCTCCTTCGCACTCCGCCCGATCAGGAAAACAGTCAAGACAAGCGGCAGGGCCAATGCTGCATAAGACTGCCACCGGCGCTTTTGCACGATGAAAAGGAGCAAAATCACGAATAAAAAGACAATTGCCAGAGGACGGAACCAGTTAGCCACAGCGATCAGCACGCCGGCGACAGCCACAGGAAACAGCCGGCGAACGTTGCATAGCAGCAGGGCTGTCAATAGTAGGAAAGTAAAAGGCAAATCAGTCAATACAGCTATCGGAGCATATAGGTTCGAAAAAATCAACATATATAAAATAGCAGCGTAATACCCCGTTTTATTCGAAAACATCCGTCCGGCCAACTTCCGTATTTCAAATACCATTGCAATATTCATCAATAAATTCAGCAACCGGACAAAGGAGAAAGATCCGCAAAGATGATAGATCCCGATCAAAAGGTTTACATACCCCGGACCGAAAATAAAATCCTCATATTGGTTATGCACGTCCGGATACCAAGTGCCCCTCGCGATGCATTCCGAAGCCAGTTTCACATAAGCTTGGGCATCATCGTGGTTGGGCATATCCCAGTATTTTATTACCAGGCAAACCTGCAGGATCACCCATATGACAAACATGATCCGAAAAACGACCGGTATTTTTTTTCCTATCATTTCTTTAGCTTTTTTTGGGAGACAAAGATACAGCCTTTTCACCGGTAATCCGCCCGTGATAAATTAATTCTATCTGTTCATTCGAGAAACAACGGGACGTATTTGCAACAAAATCAAACTCGGGATGGTTTCATTTTTAAAGAAACATAAAATAAAAACGCATTTAATATGACACGAGATTTTAAAGAAGCATTAAGACACCGCAGAACTTATTACCACATCACGGACAGTTCTCCGATATCAGACGAACAGATCAAAGAAATCATAGACTTCGCAGTCATGAACGTCCCTTCTGCCTTCAACTCGCAATCTACCCGCATCGTATTGCTGTTAGGCAAGAATCATAAAAAGCTTTGGGAGATAACGAAAGAGACATTGAAGAGACTTGTTTCTGCGGAAGTCTTCAAAGGAACGGAGGCTAAAATAGACGGAAGCCTGGCTGCCGGCTACGGAACGATCCTGTTCTTCGAAGACAAAGCGGTAGTTGAACAGCTGCAAGACTCCTTCCCTACTTATTACGACAAATTTCCGGTTTGGGCACAGCAAACATCTGCCATGCACCAGCTGGCGATCTGGACAATGTTGGAAGATGCCGGCTTAGGCGTGTCCCTTCAACATTATAATCCGCTGATCGACGAAACGGTATATGCAGAATGGAAACTCGACCCGAAATGGGAACTGGTGGCACAGATGCCTTTCGGAACGCCGACGGAAGGACCCGGACCGAAAGAGATCAAACCGTTAGACAAAAGAGTCCTGGTTTTCAAGTAAAAGAGCACAAGCATGAATTACGATATTGCAATCATAGGAGGAGGACCGGCCGGCTATACCGCAGCCGAACGGGCAGCCGAAGGAGGCCTGAAAACCGTCCTCTTTGAAAAGAACGCCATTGGAGGCGTCTGCCTGAACGAAGGCTGTATTCCCACAAAAACGTTATTATACTCCGCCAAGATATTGGACAGTTTCAAAACATCCTCCAAATATGGCATTTCACCGGAAGGAACACCGTCTTTCGACATGGACAAGATCATCAGGCGGAAGAACCGGACTGTCAAAAAGCTAACATCCGGTGTGAAGATGCGGCTCACTTCAAGTGGGATCACGATTGTCGAAGGGACAGCCGTTTTGAACGGGGAAACGGATGGAATGATCCGTATACAATGCGGAAACGCCCTTTTCACCGTCAAAAACGTCCTCCTCTGTACCGGCTCCGAAACGGTAATCCCTCCAATCAAGGGACTTTCGGATACAGATTACTGGACTTCACGGGAAGCGCTCGACAGCAAAGAACTTCCCAAAGAACTTGCCATCATAGGCGGCGGTGTCATCGGGATCGAGTTTGCTTCATTCTTTACCAGCATGGGAGTAAAAGTAAAGGTGATCGAGATGATGCCGGAAATACTCGGCGCGATGGACAAAGAGGCTTCCGCCATGCTCCGGAGCGAATACGCCAAGAAAGGGGTGGAATTTCATCTGAACACAAAAGTGACCGAAGTCAACCCGAAAGAGGTCATTGTCGAAAAAGACGGCAAGACGAATGCGATCTCCGCAGACAAAATCCTGGTCAGCGTAGGCCGTCGGGCAATTACCAAAAATTTAGGTCTGGAAAGCCTTTCCATCGAGACGGACCGCCGGGGCATCCGAGTGAACGAATATATGCAGACCTCCCATCCGCACGTTTATGCAGCCGGAGATATCACAGGATTCTCGCAACTGGCCCACACGGCCTATCGGGAAGGTGAGGTTGCTGTCAACCATATTCTGGGGAATGAGGAACGGATGGACTACAGGGCTATTCCCGCCGTCGTCTACACCAATCCGGAAGTGGCCGGTGTCGGCAAGACGGAAGAGGAATTGAAGGCAAGTGGAGAATATTACAACCTTGTCAAGATTCCGATGACCTATTCCGGCCGCTTTGTCGCCGAAAACGAAATCGGCAACGGGCTATGCAAGCTCCTGACAAACGTGAACGGCCAGATCATCGGTTGCCATCTGGTGGGAAATCCGGCATCGGAGATCATCGTCATTGCCGGTATCGCCGTCGAGCACGGTTATACGGTCGATGAATTCAAGAAAACCGTATTTCCCCATCCGACTGTCGGAGAGGCGATACATGAAAGTCTCTACCTCTGATAATGCTTTATATCAACAATCCATACACGGATGCCTGGTTCAACCTGGCAGCCGAGGAGTATCTGCTCAAGAACTTTTCGGACGACATCTTCATGTTGTGGCAGAACGAACCGTCCGTCATCATCGGTAAGCACCAGAACGTATGGGACGAGATAAACCGAAACTATATTCAGGAGAAGCATATCAAAGTCGTACGCCGTTATTCCGGTGGCGGAGCCGTCTATCACGATTCCGGCAACCTGAATATCACTTTTATACAAAACAGCAAGGAACTCGCATCCGGCACATTCACAGCCCGGCTGATCGTCTTCCTTGCCACATTCGGCATCCGGGCAGAGGCTGACGAGCGGCAGGCACTCACGATCGACGGGTTAAAAATATCGGGCAGTGCGCAATCCATCCACAAAGGGAGGATCTTGCACCACGCCACCCTCCTTTTCTCTACCGACCTGTATCGCCTGACGACCGCCCTCAAAAGTACAGAACGGAGACCGGAAAGAAAAGAAATGAAGCCCGCTCCTTTTTATGTCAAATCCGTAAGAAGCCCGGTCACCAACATATGCACCTATACCCGTAAAGCGGTATCTATCGGAGAATTCAGAGACGCACTCCTGAACTATTTTACAGAAAACAAGACGGACACCCGTCCCTATTCATTCACTGAAGACGATTTGAACGCCATCCGGTCCCTACGTGACAACAAATACGCGACGTCGGCCTGGAACTTCAATATCAGAACATAAAATACACATTTAAACTATGTCGACATTTGAAATAAAAATGCCCAAACTGGGCGAAAGCATCACGGAAGGGACGATTGTCTCCTGGTCCGTCAAAGTAGGCGACGCTGTTCAAGAAGACGATGTCCTCTTTGAAGTGAGCACCGCCAAAGTCAGTGCGGAAATACCCTCTCCGGTTGCAGGAAAGGTGCTCGAACTGCTGTTTTCCGAAGGCGATACGGTGGCCGTCGGTACAACCGTCGCCCTGATCCAACTGGAAGGCGAAGAGGGAGAAGCACCCGAAAGTACCACTCCTGCCGCAGCTAAAAGCGACGAAAGCACAATGGTACAGTCTGTACCGGCAGAACCCGCCCAGCCCGTCAAATCATCCAAGGAAGAAGACGGAAGATGGTATTCTCCCATCGTGCTGAAATTAGCACAGGAAGCCAAAATATCGCAAGCCGAACTGGACGCGATTCCGGGAACCGGCTATGAAGGACGACTCAGTAAAAAAGATATTAAAGATTATATCACGACCAAGAAAAGTGGCATCACCCCACAAAGTGATACCGAAAACTTGCGTCAACCGTCGACGCAGCCCACCATCTCCGATCGACGTAACCCACCTTCTCCGGTCGATGGTGTCCACCATCACCAACCGACGCAGCCCACCATCGACGATCGACGCAACCCGGCATCTGTCACCGAAGACGAAACGGTCGAAATGGACCGCGTTGCCCGTATCATATCAGACCATATGGTCATGTCGAAAAAAGTGTCTCCCCACGTTACAACTGTTGTCGAAGCCGACGTCACCCGTCTGGTAAAATGGCGCAACCGCACGAAAGACGCATTTTTCAAACGTGAAGGTGTAGCACTCACTTTCATGCCTGCCATAGCGGAAGCTACAGCAAAGGCACTGGCTGAATTCCCGTACGTGAACGCTTCGGTCGACGGCTACAAAGTCATTCTGAAAAAGCATATTAACCTGGGTATCGCCGTGTCGTTGCCCGACGGTAACCTGATCGTACCGGTTATTCATGATGCAGACAAGTTGAATCTGAACGGCCTTGCTGCCAACATCGACACTCTTGCCGCCAAAGCACGCACGGGTAAGCTGATGCCAGACGATATACAAGGCGGAACTTTCACGATCACCAACTTCGGTTCGTTCAAGAGCCTGTTCGGTACGCCGATCATCAACCAGCCACAGGTAGCCATCTTAGGCGTCGGCTTCATCGAAAAGAAACCGGCCGTCGTGGAGACACCCGAAGGAGATACGATCGCAATTCGCCACAAGATGTACCTGTCCCTGTCGTACGACCACCGGATCATCAACGGTGCACTGGGTGGAGAGTTCCTGCGACGCGTAGCGGATTATCTGGAGAACTGGGATAAATGATGATTTATCTGTTACTTTTGGCTTGATCCAAAAGTAACCAAAAGATCAAGGCTTAAGCTGCTTCGCTACTTCGTTCCCTCCGTTCGCTGTCGCGTCTGAAACTCGCTTCGCTCAAACAGCAGACGCTCCGGACGCTCACTGCGGTCTCTGCGCTTTACGCTCACCAGCTTAGGCCGGAGATAGAACCTGACGGCTCTTCAGGGATTGCCAATACTGCCTGCTCCTTTGTGATCCCGCATCAAGTGCGGGAACAGGCTTGTCCCCGTGCCCCGCACGGGGCCGCAAAAGAACGATCAGTATCGGCAATCCCAAAAGAAAGCGGAGCTTTCTTGGAAAGGCCTAAGCGGACGGGCGTCAAGCGGAGGGTAAAGACGAAGCGTCCGGAGCCTGCGCTGTTTGAGCGAAGCGAGTTTCGCAGGCGACAGCGTAGTCTTTGCCTGGAGTAGACCGGACGGTTAAGCCTTGACTTTTTGGTTACTTTTGGGTCAAGCCAAAAGTAACAGATCACAAAACAATTAAAACAACACACAAAATAATCAAGTATGAAACGATACGATATAAAAACGACCGATACCGAGACCCTCCGCAAATGGTATTACCTGATGAGTCTCGGCAGGGCGCTCGATGAAAAGGCGCCTTCTTACCTGCTCCAGTCCTTAGGCTGGTCCTATCATGCCCCTTATGCCGGACACGACGGCATCCAGCTCGCCATCGGGCAGGTATTCCACCGGGGAGAGGATTACCTCTTTCCCTACTACCGCGATATGCTGACCGTCCTGTCTGCCGGAATGATGGCGGAAGAAATCATCCTGAACGGCATCTCGAAAGCGACCGACCCGTCCAGCGGCGGACGGCACATGTCCAACCATTTCGCCAAGCCGGAGTGGCATATCGAGAACATATCCTCGGCGACCGGGACACACGACCTGCACGCCGTAGGTGTCGCCCGTGCAATCGTTTATTACGACCATAAAGGCGTTGCGATCACTTCGCACGGCGAGTCCGCCACTTCCGAGGGCTACGTCTACGAAGCCATCAACGGGGCGAGCAACGAGCAGCTCCCCGTTATCTTTGTCTTGCAGGACAACGGTTACGGCATCTCCGTCCCCAAAAAGGATCAGACGGCCAACCGCAAGGTAGCCGACAATTTCTCCGGTTTCAAGAACCTGCGTATCATCCACTGCAACGGAAAAGACGTTTTCGACTCGATGAACGCCATGACCGAAGCCCGCGAACATGCGATCAATACGCATAATCCGGTGATCGTCCATGCAAACTGCGTGCGCATCGGCTCCCATTCGAACTCCGACAAGCAGACTTTGTATCGCGATGAAAACGAACTTGCCTACGTGAAAGCAGCCGACCCGCTGCAAAAATTCCGCCGTATGCTGCTCCGTTACAACCGCTTGACCGAAGAGGAACTGAAGCAGATAGAAGCACAGGCAAAAAAAGACCTGAGCACAGCCAACCGCAAAGCGATGGCGGCTCCCGAACCCGATCCTGCAACGATCTACGACTATGTCCTACCCGAACCTTACAAGCCGCAAAAATATACAGACGGCACGCACAAAGAAGAAAATGGCGAAAAGAAAACACTGGTAACCGCAATCAACGAAACACTGAAAGCAGAATTCCGCCATAACCCGGATACATTCCTGTGGGGACAGGACGTGGCCAACAAAGACAAAGGCGGCGTGTTCAACGTCACCAAAGGCATGCAACAGGAGTTCGGGCCGAAGCGTATCTTCAATGCTCCCATCGCCGAAGACTACATTGTAGGCACGGCCAACGGCATGTGCCGCTTCGACCCGAAAATACATGTCGTGGTGGAAGGAGCCGAATTTGCCGACTACTTCTGGCCGGCCATCGAGCAATATGTCGAATGTACACACGAATACTGGCGAAGCAACGGACAGTTCACCCCTAACCTGACACTCCGCCTGGCATCGGGCGGTTATATCGGCGGCGGGCTCTACCATTCGCAAACGATCGAAGGTGCGCTGACTTCCATTCCGGGAGCTCGCATCGTCTATCCTTCGTTTGCCGATGACGCGGCAGGACTGTTGCGCACCAGCATACGTTCGAAGGGCTTTACCGTCTTTCTCGAACCGAAAGCGCAATATAACTCGGTCGAAGCAGCCGGTTTCGTGCCGGAAGACTTCGAAGTCCCTTTCGGGAAAGCCCGTATCCGCCGGCCGGGCAACGACCTGAGCGTGATCACATATGGCAATACCACGCATTTCTGCCTCAGTGTCGCCGAGAAGCTGAAGAAAGAGCATAACTGGGACGTGGAAGTCATCGACATCCGCTCGCTGATCCCACTCGATACGGAAACGATCTTCGCTTCCGTGAAAAAGACCGGCAAGGTGCTGATCGTACATGAAGACAAAGTGTTCTCAGGTTTCGGAGCGGAAATAGCCGGTATCGTCGGCACGGAAATGTTCCGATACCTGGATGCTCCGATCCAACGCGTCGGTTCTACCTTTACGCCTGTCGGTTTCCATCCGGTCCTCGAAAAGGCGATCCTGCCCGGAGAAGAACGGATCTACAACGCAGCAAAAGCATTATTGGAATATTAATGAAGAGGGTATATCAAAATCTTCTTGTCCCCGCGCTTGATGCGGGGCCGCAAAAGGACAGACCTTATCAATCAGATTTTATAGGGCCGGTTTTAATGCGATCCCGCGAGGGGCGCGGGAACAGGATAGTTTTGACACACCTTCTATAAACAACATACAAAATGAAGAAAATAGGTTTATTCTATGGTGGCACAACCGCTAAAACAGCCGTAGTCGCTTTGAAAATACAAGAAGCATTCGCAGAAAACGAAGTCATCCTGATCCCGATAGAAGGGGCGACACGCAAGGAGTTCGAATCGTTCGACAATATCATTGCCGGAACTTCCACCTGGTTCGACGGGGAACTGCCGACTTACTGGGACGAGTTCATGCCGGAAATAGAATCGATCGACATGACGGGCAAGAAAGTCGCACTATTCGGGCTCGGAGACCAAGAACGCTATCCCGACAATTTTGTCGATGGGATCGGCATTCTGGCGGAAGCCTTTACCAAAAGCAATGCGGAGCTGATCGGTTTCATGCCTGTCAACGATTACCACTTCACCCAATCACGAGCCGTCAAGGAAGGGCATTTCCTGGGACTCGCCCTCGATATCGAGAATCAGTCCGAACAGACGGAGGAACGGATACTGAAATGGGTGGCGAAACTGAAAAAGGAGTTTCAATAATATTTGCATTTGTTTCTGCTCTTGGCAGGGAGCTGTGTCGAAGCAAAATTTTGCTTACTAATAGATATAATTTAGGCACGGATTTCACGGAAAACACGGAAAAAAATAAATTCATCCGTGTAAATCAGTGAAATCCGTGCCTAAAAAGATTGTGATAAAGGTGTTTTCCGATTACTGCAAGCGACGAATACCCACCGCCTTGTTATACTGGGCGAGAGACGCTTTCTGCTGATACCAAGTCTGAATCAAGCTGCTATAGGACTGAATCCAGGAAAGCTGGGCGGAAAGGACATCGAGGATCGGAAGTTTTCCCTCTTTATAGCTGAACGTATTCAGGTCGAGATTTTCCTCAGCGATCTTGCAGGCTTCTTCGGCAACATCGATCTGCTTCGTGTTTTCCGTCAGGCTGGTCCAGGAATTGGCTACCTCCTGGGAAATCTGGTCGCGGGTGTAATCCATAACATATTCCTTACTGCGTAAGATAGCTTTCTGAGAATTCACCTCTTTGAAACGGGCTCCCCAACGGAACAAAGGTATCTTCAGGGAGGCGAACACGGCAGGTGTCCAAAGCTGGTCGGATCCTTTCACGTTCAACATCGGAGTGCCCCAGGTTCCCTGAAAACCGATAGCCAGTGTCGGATTATACTTTGCTTTTGACAAGTTGATCTGCCGCTTCTGGTATTCAACATTCAATCGGGAGATCGTAAAGTCCGGCCGGTTCTGCAAAGCGGCCTCTTCCCCTATGTGCATCGGCAACGGCTGCACCGTCGTGATGGCATCGGCAATCTCCACCGGTGTCATAGGAGGAACACCCATTAGCACATTCAGGTTCTGCAAGGCGATCTGATAATCTTTGTACGCAGCGCTTTTGTTCAATTCCGCTTCTTTCAAACGGGACTGTACCTGCAAGAGGTCGGTCTTACTGATCTGCCCGTCATTGAAACGGGTTGTCAGCACGTTTGCCAATTCCTGCACGATATCGACATACTGGCACATGACATCGTACATGCCTTTGCGGGCAGCAGCAGACCAGTAGTTCAAGTCGGCGGCATATACAATATTGTCCGTCGTCAGGTCTTCCGCCTCGGAAGCGATCTGTCCCTGTATCTGGGCGGCCTTGTAATTGTTGTAGATTTGTCCGCCGGCATAGATCGGCTGACTTACGGTAGCTCCCAAACTATAGGTGTTATGATCCATTTCGACAGCCATGCCGGGACCGAAATCCAAATCGTACTTATTGATACGGTACTGGTAGCTGCCGGAGAAATCGACAGCCGGGAAGAAAGCAGTCTTGGCCGCCTTGATAGCATGCTGCATCGCAATACGTTCTTCCGCACTCTGTTTGATCTGGCGGCTATATTCAAGCACTTTCTGCTTGTAGTCCGCAGCCGTGACGGGCTTTTCCTGTGCTCCCACCGATAAAGCCCCCAACAGCATACAACCGATAATTATTTTATTTCTCATACTCATTATACCGATTTAATCTTAAAGAATATACAATAGGTCACCGGAAGCACGAAGATGGTCAGGATGGTCGAAACGAACAGACCTCCCATGATCGTCGCCGCCATACCGGCAAACATGGCATCGCCCAACAATGGCAACATACCCAAAATCGTTGTCCCCGATGCCATCGTCACCGGAACGATACGCGTCTTGGTTGCCTCGATCACCGCATTGACCGGCGCCAGGCCACTGTCAAGCTGCAATCCTATTTCGTCCACCAGCACGATCGCATTCTTGATATTCATACCGATCAGACCTAACAGACCTAACATGGCAAAGAAATCGAGCGACTTGCCAAACACCAGCAACCCCAATACCACACCGATGAAGATCAGAGGCAACATACACATAATCAAGACCGGCTTCCGGTAGTATTTCGGGAAGAGGAACAACAGGGTGAGATAGATCAGACCGAACATCAACGGAATATTGGCAGCAATCGCCTTGTTACCTTTATCCTGTTCAGACTGTTCGCCGAAGTATTGCAGTTTGTATCCTTCGGGAACCTGCACCTCCTGCTGGATCTCCTGCCACAACTGGCTGAAAGCAGCCATCGTATTGGCACCGCGTTTCGGTTCGCACTGCATCATCATATAACGCTGGCGATTATAACGCTTCACGACACTGTACTCATAATCGAGCGAGAAGTCGTCGATCACCTGCTCCACTTTGACAGAACGACCTTTGGCACTATAGACAGGCAAAGTCTTGATATCGTTCAGGTTCATCGAATCGCGATCGGCATCTTTCAGCAGGATCGGCATAAACACATCTCCTTCGCGATATTCGCCTAAAGGCACGCCATTGGTTGCCGAACGAAGCGAATAAGCCATCTGCTGACGGGTGATACCTAAACGGAGACCTTTTTCCTGCGAGTACAACGGCTTCCATACCGGAACCTTGTTTCCCCAGCTGTTGCGCACTTCCATCACCATGTCGTTCTTGCGGGCGATTTCTTGTGCACGCTGTGTCAGAGCCACCAACGTATCGATATTATCGCCAACAAACCCGATTTCAATTGCAGCATCAGGCACAGGAGACAAAGCAAACAAAGCTGAACGAGTCAAAATATCCGGATAGTTGGCGACCATATATTCATAGAACTTGTTTTCCTCGCTCTGTGCATCTTTCGCGTCCTTGGTTTCGATCAGGACATTGGCGAAGTTCGGCTTCGGACCGATAGACGAACTTGCCAGATAATAACGTACCGGCGAACCTCCCAGCGTGAACGAATAGGATTTGATCTTATCATTATTCTTGAGATACTCTTCTATCTTGATCACATTCCTTTCCACATCGTCGATCCCATACCCTTCCGGGAAGATCAGGTCGGCACGAAAATAGGGCTTGTTCATGATCGGGAAGAAGCTCTGCGGCATAATGCTCATGATGAACAAAGACAAGAACAAGGTTGCCACCACCGAAGTAAGCGTGAGATAACGACGTTTGATCAGACGTCCCAGCACATTTTCAAACTTATGGTACAGTTTGGTGTCATAGGGATCTTTGGATTCACCCGGTTTCGCCTCCTTCAAGATGAAATTCCCGAAAGTCGTCGTTTGCGTCAAAGCCAATATCCAACTTAACCCCAAGGATACACCAAGCACGATAAACAATGGCTTGACAATTTCGGCCACCGAAGCTGGCGCCAAATACATCGGCAAGAAAGAACAAACAGCGATAAAGGTCGCGCCCAACAACGCCCACTGCGGTTTGGTGGCCCCATCGACCAACGCCTGATAGCGTGACAGACCGCGCTTGATACCGACCTGCGCATTATCGGTCACCACAATCGCGTTATCCACCAGCATACCCATCGCAATGATGAAAGCAGCAAGAGACGTACGGTTCAGCCCGACACCCCAGATCAGCATAATCAGCAACGTTCCGCCAACCGAGAATAGCAGTGAACTACCCACCAGCATACCTGCACGCGACCCCATCACAAGGAAGATAATCACAATAACGATGAGCAACGATTCGATCAGATTCAGGATAAATCCGTTATTCGCCTCGTTGGCAATCTGATTTTCCGGATAGATGGTTTTCAGTTCCATACCGATCGGGAAAAGCTGTTCCATCTCTTTCAAATGTTCGGCAACAGCGTCACCGACAGCCACCACATCATCTTTCGCACCCGTAGCCACACCGATACCGATGGCCCGTTTGCCATCCACACGCATCAGGTTGGAAGGCGGGTCCATATAGCCTCGTTCGATGGTTGCGATATCACCCAGGCGTACTTCGCCTCCACCCTTTGTCACGATCAGCTGGTCGCGTATATCCTCTATACTTTTATAAGTACCTTCGGCACGTACACGAAGCTGGTAGGTCCCGGTCATGATCTCACCCGTATTGACCAGCAGGTTCTGGGTTTGCAGGACTTGCTGAATCGAATTCGGATCGATCCCCAAGTTCGCCAGCTTGGGAACCGAGATACGCACATTCACGACCTGCGTCTGTTCCGCAAACAGATAGACCTTCTGCACACCCTGAATAGGAGTCAGCTCGGTCTTGATCTTCTGCGCCCAATCGCGCATATCGTCGTAGGTAAAACCTTCGTCGGCTGTCAGGGCGTAATAGATACCGAACACGTCCCCGAAATCATCACTCACATTGATGGCAGAGGCGCCACTCGGAAGGCGAGGCTGTATGTTAGCCACCTTACGACGCAATTCGTCCCACTTGACCGGCATATAATCCGGGGCCAAAGTCGGCTGCAACTCAATCGAGATCTTCGACATGCCGAAATAAGATTCAGACTTGATCTGAAAAACATCCGACATGGACTGAATTTCCCTCTCGATAGGTTCCGTTATCAATTTTTCTACCTCCTGAGGAGTAGCACCCGGATATTGCGTAACCAAAACAGCCTGCTTGATTACGAAAGGCGAGTCCTCCTTCTTCGGCAATTTAAAGAAAGAATATATACCTCCTATCAGCATGATAGCCAAAAAGAAATATATAATCTTCTTATTCTCTAAAGAATATACTGGAAGATTCATTATTTATCAGCTTAATCTGTTAATACTTTTACCTGTTGTCCTTCAACCAGGCGAGTAGCCCCGGCGGAAACGACCTGGTCACCGGCTTTCAGCCCTTTGGTTATTATAACATTGTCTTTTCCTACCAGTCCGGATTCTTCGATCTGGCGACGTTCCACCTTTTGCGACTGGGCGTTATAGACAAAGACAAATTTGTCGTTATTTTCTTCACTGGCTACAATGCCGGAAAGAGGCGCCAACACCGCTCCCTCGTTAAAGCTTGCACTCTCGATATGCAGCACCACGCGACAGGAGAAGCCGACAGCCACTTTGTATTTGTTCAGATTAAATTCGGGATCGTCGATATATAGGAAAACGGGAACGCCGGAACCATCGGGAGACGCTTCCACATATTCCTTCACTTTCGCTTTGAAACGGATTCCCTTGTAGTTATCAAACTCCACATAGATCTGATAAGGAGTCGAGAAATAGGTAATGTTCGTTTCAGGCATCGTATACTGGATCTGCAACTTGTTCGGGTTAATCAAGCAAACGATCCCTTGCCCGGCCTGTACCTTCTGATAATTCTCGACATATTTCTTCTGGATAAATCCATCGAACGGAGCACGCAGTTTCGTTTGTTCCAGCTGATTCTGCGCATATTCGAATGCAGCCTTTGCATTCGAATAGGAAGCTTCGGTCGTTTCATATTCCTGCTTCGAAATAGCCTGTTTGGATAACAGCTTCTTCGCACGTTGCAACTGTGCTTCGGCAGTTTGAAAAGAGGCTTTTTTCGCTTCATATTCCCATTTGAAATCTTGAGGGTCGATCTCTGCCACGACCTGTCCCACACGGACTTTTTGCCCTTCATCCACCTTCAGCGAAATCAGCGGTCCGGACATTTTAAAGGCCAGATCACTGAACTGATCCGGCGATACGACACCGCTAAACGACTTTTCCACAAGATTCAATGAGGTCACTTCCGTCAACTTTACCGGCCGGGGACCTTGCTCCTTCACCGGCGGCTGACTACACGACATCAATGCTGCCAATACAAAAACAGGGATTAATTTACCATTCATGATAACTTGCATTTAGTTATTTATTATTACTATTATATTCTGACTATTAATTGCATACCCAGAGAATACAACATTCTTTTAAAATCTATTGTTCCGGTTCCGACCGGATTTCAAAGTGTACCCTCCGATAATTTTTCGGATATACGCATTAAAATGACCAACGGCTCCAATCAACCGCCGCTTCCATTTCGTTTTCCTGATCGTCGGGGATAGACGGGAAGAAGTCAATGCCTGTTACCTTTTCTACGCTGTCGATAGGTATCGCCATCGATTTCAGCGAATTATCTTTATAATCCCTATTCTCGAAAAGAAATCCGATACCCTTATAGCCTTTCTCCGTATGATAACACAATACCTTATAAAAGGCTTTGGGTATCGCAACCCTGTTTTTTCCCAATCGTTTCATATCGCCTGTAATGACGGGGCCCGTAACAATCAAAAGCGAACCGTTATCCAACGCCCACAAGCGGCACTGTTCCTCCAGGTCTTTCCATATGCCCCGGTTTAATTTCGGTTTTTGCGGGCAGATATTGCTCAGGTAAAAAGACTCGCGCATGGCTTTTGCAGACCATTTCATATCGCCTGCCGGAGCTAAATGGCCACGATCGTAGCCGGAACGCGTATAATCTTCGTTCATCGCCGTCGAACCTTTCACCTGCGGGTCGGGTACAAACTTATTAGAACGTTCCGTCTTTTTGCTTTTGGCTTCCGTTGCCGTCAATTCGTACGCGACCCAGTTAGCTATACGGTACTCGGAATTATAAGAAACCGTATATCCTTCGTGCTTGATAACCTGCTCCTGGCGTTTCTCCTTTAGGCGGGGTATCTCTGTATTTGCGGGGATTTTAAATGTTTTTGTAGAAGACTTGGCAAGAGTCTTATTAGCAGATGTTTTGTCCTGTATCTTTTGTATCGGAGCGGTTGCAGCCTTTTTTGAAGAAACGACTTCCTGTCCCTTTTTCTCCAGAGCCGTCGGTTTGTGTCCGGCCATCGGAACAAAATAATCATATATAAACAGACCCCCTATAAAACAAGCCACTACAATAAAGGCGCCAATAAACATTCGCTTCACTATGGAAAGGAAAGACGAAGTCTTTTGAACTTTTTTCCGCGGTTTCCTTGCGCTTTTTCTCTTTGCCATCTCTCTTGATAAAACCTATTCCTACTTAGGCGCAAAAGTAGACAATATAAAGATGCTATACAACACATATGGAGGGAATGTATTGGTTTGAATTGTTAGAAAAAAGTGCCCCAATGCACACAATCCTCTATAAGCATGTTTTCAAATCAATCCTAAGTAAAGATGGAACATATTATACCAACAAGTATATCGATATAAAATGACAGATACTACCGCCCAATACGAAGAAATGCCATACTGGATGCATATATTTATATTTGTCTAAAAAGAAAAACAGGCAGCCTACCGTATAAAATAGCCCTCCTCCGATCAACCAATACAGAACATTCATCGAACCGGTTTCACGAAAGACATGCAACAAGGGTTTAAAAGCAATTATGACTACCCAACCCATTGCCAGATAACAAACTGTTTTCAGATGGTCTTTCTTTCTCATCTTCCTGAAACTCAGCCAGACACCTGCCACTGCCGCGATCCATATGACGGCGAATAGTGACCAGCCCCAATAACCTTCCTGCCGGAGGGCCAGCAACGTAAAGGGCGTATAAGTTCCCGCAATATGCAAATAAATCGCACCATGATCGAACCGCCGCAAGAGTCTTTTCTGTCGTGCATGGGTCGAAGCATGGTAAAATGTAGACGTCACATACGAAAGTGTCATACAAACGGCATAAACAGCAAAACTGCCGATCGCCCAAGGATTTCCACTTCGGATAGCCGCCATCATCAAAACAATGATAGCGGTCATTCCAAAAAGCATTCCGGCACCATGTGTCAAGACATTGGCAACCTCTTCACCATATGTTTGTCGTTGCCTGGCAGCCATCCGCTTATAATTGTTCGGCCTTGAACCCGGCCTCTTTTACTGCTGCAATCACAATAGCAGGAGCAAGATCAACTTTCACTTCCAACACCTTATTCGGATCGGCCAAATCAATCGACCAGTCATCCGAAGCCATCAATGTATTGAGCTTTGCACCTATTGCCGCTACACATCCACCACACTTTGCATTCGTTTTAAATTTTATTGTTGCCATAGCTGTTACGATTTATGATTTATGAATACAAAAATAGGGATATTGCCATGAAATTATAATTCATAAATCATAATTTTTTTCATTTCATGAATTTCAATCTTAAACTATTCAATACCACTGAGACGGAACTGAAAGCCATTGCTGCACTCGCCAGCATCGGATTCAACAGCAGTCCGTTTATCGGGAACAAAACGCCCGCAGCCAATGGGATACCGATTACGTTATATATAAATGCCCAAAACAAGTTCTGATAAATCAGGCGGACTGTCTGTTTGGACAAACGGATCGCACCGGGAAGCAGCAACAGGTCGGACGTGATAAGCGTAACCATAGCCACATCCATTGCAATATCAGTTCCTTTTCCCATCGCGATGCTGACATCGGCCCGTGCAAGCGCTTGCGAGTCGTTAATGCCATCGCCGACCATCGCCACTTTCTTACCTTGCTGCTGTAAAGATATGATATATTCCTCCTTATCGTTCGGCATCACTTCCGCCTTATAATAACCGATATCCAATGTTGCGGCAACCCGTTCGGCTGTCCGGACACCGTCGCCCGTCAGAAGATGTACTTCTATTCCCTGCTTTTTCAGTTCCTTAACGGCTTCCGCAGAAGTCGGCTTGATACGGTCCGAGATCGCCAGAACTGCCAATAGGCGGGTTTCCTGACCATAAAAAACAACACTTTGCCCATCTTCCTGCCATTGCCCGATTTGCTTCCGTACCTTTTCCGGAATACCAGCCTGAAATATGTCAAGCAATCCCTGGCTCCCCACCCAGTAGGTAACTCCTTCGACCTGAATGCGTACGCCACGTCCCGTCAGGCTCTCGAAATTTTCTGCCTCACAGACCTTTGCACCGGATTCTTCCAACCAACAGAGAATAGCGGATGCCAGAGGATGTTCGGATTTCTGCTCCGCTGTGTACAAGACATCCAAATAACGGATATTGTCATCTGAAATCCAATACGAATCCGTGACAACCGGCACACCTTCCGTCAATGTTCCGGTCTTATCCAAAACAACCGTATCGACCTTGCATAGATTTTCCAAAGCGAAGGCATCCTTAATCAGGATATGCTGTTCGGCCCCTTTTCCCATTCCGACCATTAAGGCAGTCGGCGTAGCTAATCCCAACGCACACGGGCAAGCAATAACCAGCACCGAAACGGCAGATAGCAATGCATATGAAAAATAACTTTCTCCTCCTATCACCAGCCAACAAACAAAGGTGAGAAACGAAAGCAATACGACGACCGGTACAAATATACCACTTATTTTGTCTACAATCCGCTGAACGGGGGCCTTACTTCCCTGCGCCGATTGAACCATCTGCACGATCTGGGCCAATACGGTCGTACCTCCGACACTTGTCGCTTCCATCGTAAAAGCGCCTTTCTGGTTGATCGTTCCGGCCAACACTCGGTCACCGGCATTTTTCTCCACCGGAATCGGCTCTCCGCTTAGCATACTTTCGTCCACCGAAGAGCTCCCCTGTAAAAGCGTCCCGTCCACTGGAATCTTTTCGCCCGGCCGTACACTGACTACATTACCGACCTGAAGATTCGAAATAGGCACCTCCTCTTCTCTACCGTCCGTTACCAAACGAGCTGTTTTAGGCTGTAATCCCATCAATCCTTTTATGGCTGAAGAGGTACTGTTCTTAGCCCGCTCCTCCATCAGTTTGCCTAACAAGACGAACGCGACGATCACACCTGAAGCCTCATAATAAACATGTGGTTCCAGTCCTTTTCCCAGCCAAAATCCGGGATATAAGGTGTTGAAAAGGCTGAACAGGAAAGCTATCGAAGTACTAAGTGCGACCAATGTGTCCATATTGGCTTTTCCCTTGAGGGCATGCCGCACACCGTTCACATAGAACGAACGTCCGAAAAAGATCATAATAGCCAATGCCAACACCATCATGATCCAGTTTCCAAACGGTACATGCATGAACACCATCCCTAAAAGCGCCAACGGGATAGACAACGTCCATGCTCCTATGGTATTCCTCCTCAATATCTTATAATGCATTCGAGCTTTCTCTTCCTGCATGGCTACAGGGTCCTCGGCTTCGACTATCAGATCATATCCAGCAGCCTGCACAGCAGCTTGCATAACCTCCAAAGTGATAACGGACGGATTATAAGTTACCGTCAATGTACCAGCAGCGAAATTCACGCTTGCCTTCTCCACACCAGATAATGCCTGCACCGTACTCTCCACGTTGCCCGCACAGACGGCACAACTCATTTCAAGAACAGGCAATACCTTCGTTTCTGTTTCTCTCATATCGTGTTTAAATGTCAAATTTGTTTCATTAGTATAACAAAGATACGGTTTATTCGGTTATTTTGTAGCCAAATAAATATTCTTTGATTTTAATAGAATTATTTGCAGATAAAGGCTATTATTTAACATTCGAATATACGACCTTTGCCAATAATCAAACGAATGAACGAATTAAATAATAAGACGTATGATACTTGATTCATTAAACAACACAAAAAAAATCGAATGCCTGCATCCTCTATTCAAAAAAGCATTCGACTATCTAAAATCTACAGACTTCTCTAAAGTGGAAGATGGTAAGCATGAACTGGATGGTTCTCGCTTATATGTAAGCGTTGTCAGTATCTTTGGCAAGGAAAAGAAAGATGCCGCTATCGAAACACACAAAAAATACATCGACATCCAAATGCCTCTGTTAGGTGTGGAGAAAATCGGTTGGAAACCGGGATGTGAGCTGCAAGAAGAATCAACTCCTTATAACGAGCAAAAAGACATCGCTTTCTATATCGACCGTCCTACAGCCTACACCAAGATCTATCCGGGACAGTTCGCCATCTATTTCCCCGAAGATGGCCATGCTCCCGGTATCGGCCAAGGTAATATCCGCAAAGTAATTGTAAAGGTGCAAGTGGAAGAATAAAAATGAAGCCGACCCTTAAAAGAGTCGGCTTCATTTTTTGAGAAACAGTGCATAAAATCTCCTCAAACAAGGCAGATAAACAGCTCCACATCCCCGTTCCGG
>OLFZ01001542.1_pt1 | contig 19223 bp, 13 predicted proteins | sample 1604861 | NCBI WGS metagenome assembly OLFZ01 (sample SAMEA3888895, study PRJEB22519) | human gut metagenome | biome: human gut; feature: human-associated habitat; material: faeces | place: Denmark | collected 2011 | reverse complement strand
GTTGCTCAGGCACTTATAAATAATGTTAAACTATAGTGTTGCGGAATTAAGGTATTGTAGATTTTTCTAAAAATACTTATTCATTCAAATGTGTCAATTGTGACATCTATGCTGTCATCCTGATATGAAAATGTCTGCAAAGATATGAAAAAAATATTTACGACAAAATTCCCCCCCCCTGTCACTATTATTATTTATGATTTATTAATAAAAATGAATGTATATGCTGCCAGATATCGTACAGACAAACACTACGGCGTAGCTCCTTGGTTGATAGTCAGAACGCGATAATTTGCATTGTCATGTGACATGGCATTAACTTTATATTTGAGAATAAGGGTTGTTAGTGTTCTAACAACCCTTATTCGTATTCCATACAATCCATCATCAAAACGTCGTAATTAATTATAACACAGCAAAATACTCGTTAACGTGTAATATCAACAAAGGTTTTAGATGCTCTACAATGCGATAACGTGTACAATTATCATTAAATCCAATGATTTTCTTGCGACAATTTAAATATTATACCTTTTTGAACTATAAATGTACATTATGAAAAATTATAAAATGTAATTTTGCGTCAGAAACACGGAAACAATGCGTGTTGTAAAAATTTGCTAACAAATAGAAACCAAAATAAAAACCTAACAAATAAGTAGTAAAATGAAAATGAAGTATTCTTTTCTAATCCCTGCTGCGATTGGAATTGCAATGGGCTTTATGGCTTGTTCGGAAAATTATGTGTATGAGATTCCGAAGATTAATGGTGAAGCATTCAATCCTTCGCAACCTGTGACAGTTTCGGAGATTCTGCCAGATTCAGGAGGCTATCTCACCCAGTTTGTAATCAAGGGTTCTAACTTCGGAACCGACCCTTCCAAGATTGACGTCATCTTCGGTGGCAACCGCAAGGCTACTGTTGTTAGTTCAAACGGTACCACACTTTATGGTATCTGTCCTAAACAAGAGAATGGCAACAATCAGATTACCGTGCGTGTTGATTCTGTCGGCGAACCAGCCGTTTGCCCCAACACCTTTAAGTATAGCAAAGTGGAGCGTGTGTCCATATTGGCAGGCAAGACTGCCAATGGAGGTTATGTAGACGGTTCGCCTATTGATGCCCGCTTTAATTATATGTATGGTGTAGGTGTAGTTACGGGCAACAATGTCATCGTGATGGAAGGTCGTAACAACCGCGTTCGCATGATTTCAGAAAAGGACAATAAGGTAGTCACCCTCTTGACAGGCGGTCCTAACTTCGGTCATCCGGCAGTAACCAAAGATCGCAAGCGTTTGTTCGCCGTACAAATCCAACAACCTCATGCAGTATATTGCTTCGATCAAACAAACAACTGGAGTGCCAAGCGCCTTGCTACAAGCCTTCAATACAAGGATAATGACGGTAAGACACAGGTGTTGGATGGCGAAATCTATGCTTGTGCATTGGACGATGAAGGCAAATGGCTTTACTTCCGCGACCACAAAGCCCGCTTAGGTCGTATGGAGATTGCCAATCCTGAGAATGTAGAGATTCTTAACGACAAGTGCGGCGATGTCGACAAGAACATCTCTTACTTGGCATGGAGCCCCGTCGACAAGTGCTTCTATATGTCTCTGCAGAACAAGCACGGTATCTACAAGATTTCTCACGACGGCAAGACAGTCGAGATGTATGCCGGATTCAATGGTGTAGGTTCGCAAGACGGTCCTAAGATGAGCGCTTCTTTCAAGAACCCCACGGGTATGGCATTCGATGTGGACGGCAATATGTACCTGATTGACTCAATGGGATTCACTGTTCGTAAGATTGGTCATAACGACGGTATGGTTACTACCGTTGCAGGCAAATATAACACATGCGATAATAATAAGGTGGAAGGCCTGCCATTGGAGGTTACCTTCAATTATCCTTACGACATATCCATTGATGATGAGGGCAACTTCTATATCATCGAAGGTTGGGGTTGCGATGTCCGCAAATTCGCCATCGAATAATAGAATGTTCTTAAAATCTTAATTAATTATCATTTTAATTCAAACAGACAATGAAACATATAAAGATATTCATGCTACTGCTTGTCACGATGATTTGCACATCGGCTTTTGCACAAAACAAGTACATGGTAGCAGGTACCGTAATGGACGAGAACGGCGAACCGCTCGTCGGCGTTACGGTGATGAGCAAGGACAAGAGTGTACAAGGCACTGTGACCGACCTTGACGGTAAGTTCCGCGTAAAGGAGATTCCCAACAGCACAACATTGGAGTTCACCTATCTGGGCTACAAGAAGTATACTTATAAGGTAAACTTCAACAAAGAAGGTCTTAAGATTGTAATGAAGCAAGACATTGGTGCTCTTGACGAAGTAGTAGTTGTAGCTGCCGGTACACAGAAGAAGGTTTCCATGACGGGTGCTATCACTACCGTAAAGCCTGAGAGTCTGAATGTGCCAGCCACCTCCATCACCAACATGCTTGGTGGTAACGTTCCTGGTGTCATAGCAGTTACACGTAGCGGTGAGCCAGGCAACGACTTCTCTGAATTCTGGATTCGCGGTATCAGCACCTTCGGTGCCAACTCTTCAGCCCTCGTGCTTGTAGATGGTGTGGAAGGCAACCTTAACGACCTCGACGCCTCGGACATCGAGAGCTTCTCTATATTGAAAGACGCTTCTGCCACAGCCGTTTATGGTGTACGTGGTGCCAACGGTGTAGTTGTAGTAACAACAAAGAGCGGTAAGGCCGGCAAGTTGAAGATCAACTTCAAGACCAACTTCATCATGAGCGAGAACGGCCGTGAGCCGGAATATTGCGATGCTTATACATACGCAACACTTGCCAACGAGGCACAGATGGCGCGTGGCAACAACCCTAAGTATACTCCCACTGAGTTGGAACTCTTCCGCACAGGTCTCGACCCCGACCTCTATCCTAATGTCAACTGGCGTGATGTCATTCTCAACAAGCACGTATGGCAGAACCAGGAATTCTTGAGTATCGCAGGTGGTGGTACAGCTGCCCGCTACTATCTCTCATTGAGCATCATGAGCAAGGACGGTGTCTTCAAGCAGGACAAGTCTTCTCACGACTATAACACCAACGTAGGTTACACCAAGTATTCTTTCCTCTCTAAGGTAGATGCCAACCTTACAAAGACCACCAACCTGAGTTTGAAGTTGAATCAGGTGATTGTCGACAACGACGGTCCTGGTTTGTCTGACAACAACACATTGTGGCAAGCTCAGGCCAACCTGACTCCTGTCACCATGCCGGTGAAATACTCTAACGGTCAGCTCTCTTCTTTCGGAAAGAACGGTGACCAGATTTCTCCTTACGTACAGCTCAACGAGATGGGATACAAGCAGAACCGTCGTCTTAACACCGACCTTTCTGTTGTTATCAATCAGAATCTCGACTTCATCACCAAGGGCTTGAACCTCCGTGGTATGTTCTCTTATTCTGGACAGTCAGAGCACAACACCACTCACTTCAAGATGCCTGATGTGTATATCGCAAAAGACCGTTATGCAGACGGAACTCTGCATACTGAAAAAACTATTGAGAAGAAAGATGAGACATACAATCAGCAAGTCATCTTCAACCGCAACTACTACTGGGAGTTGAACGGTAGCTACAATCGCAAATATGGCGACCACTCTTTGGGTGCTCTTGCAATGTTCTATCTTCAGAGCAAGTCATACTCATACAAGGATGGCAATAATATTAATTCGGTCATCAATGCCATTCCTTATCGCAACGAGGCTCTCTCTGGCCGTGTGACATATGGTTATAAGGATACATACTTTACCGAGTTCAACTTGGGTTACACCGGTTCGGAGCAGTTCCAGACAGGCCATCGCTTCGGTTGGTTCCCTGCCATTTCAGGTGGTTGGATTCCGTCACAGTACAAGTGGGTACAGGAGAAGATGCCTTGGTTGGGCTACTTCAAGATACGTGCTTCTTACGGTCTTGTAGGTAACGACCGCATCGGTGGAACCCGTTTCCCATACATCACAACAATCGTTGGTGGCGGTGGCGGTTGGAACAGCCTCTATGGTTCAAAGAAGGAAGGCCAGGTTGGTACCGACGGACTCGTTTGGGAGAAAGCCAAGAAATTGGATGTTGGTGTCGACGTTCACCTCTTCAAGGACATGATCGAGTTCACTGTCGATTACTTCAAGGACAATCGTTCGGGCATCTTCCAGCAGCGTGCTACTGTTCCCGATGAGATGGGTCTTCAGTCGTTGCCTTGGGCCAATATCGGTTCTATGGAATCGCACGGTATTGACGGCAACATCACCTTCACCAAGAACTGGAACAAGGACTGGCGCACCACCCTACGTGGCAACTTCACCTACTCTCGCAACAAGGTCACCAATTGGGAGCAGTCGGGCATTCGTTATCCATACCAGTCATACTCTGGTGTTCCTTACGGCATACAGCGTGGCTTGATAGCCCTCGGCCTGTTCAAGGATTGGGACGATGTAAACAGCTCGCCTAAGCAGACCTACGAGTCGAAGGTATATCCTGGTGATATCAAGTATAAGGATGTCAACAACGACGGTGTAATCAACGACGATGATATCGTACCATTGTCTTACTCTAACACACCTGAGGTACAGTATGGTTTCGCTACTGAGGTAAGATGGAAGAATCTGACAGTCAGCGCTCTCTTCGAGGGAGCCGGCCATAGCACCTTCTTCTACGGTGGCACAGGTTTCTATCCATTCGCATGGGAGGCAACCGGCAACTTGCTCTCTATCGTAGCCGACCCGAAGAACCGCTGGACTCCGCGCGAGATTTCAGGCACAGCCGACACCGAGAATCCTAACGCTCGATTCCCACGTCTGACATACGGCGAGAACAAGAACAACAACCGCAACTCTACATTCTGGCTCGCAGACAACAGCTATTTGCGCTTCAAGAACCTTACAGTGCGCTACTCGTTCAATCACCCATGGCTCACCAAGGTTATCGGCATATCAAACATCGATGCCAGCTTCATCGTCAACAACATCTGCACATGGGACAACATTAAGCTTTGGGACCCGGGTCAGGTGTCAAGCAATGGTGCCGCTTATCCAATCCAGCGCACCTATACCTTGCAGCTCAACATTAATTTCTAATGTAACAAGAACAATAATAGAAACATCATTATGAATACCAAACATATAATATTAGGTGCGTTTGCTTCGATAGCGCTGATGTCTGGACTAACTTCCTGCGACGACTATCTCAACACCGACAAATACTTCTACAACCAGACGAGCCTGGACTCTGTGTTCCAGCGCAAGAGTCTGTTGATGCAGTATCTCAATTCTGCTTCAAGCTACATACCGGCTGACGACCAGCTTTGGACCAACTCTTACAATCCGTTCAGCTTTGCTTCCGACGAGGCTTTTTGCTCATGGAAGGACGACCGTCATGCCGGCATCTACTATGCCATGGGCGAGATCGACAAGTATTCGGGCTACTTTGACAACTGGGCCAACTACTACAAGGGCATCCGTCAGGCATACATGATATTGGAGAATATGAACAAGTGTCACGATCTGAGCGAGACCGAGCGTCGCGACGTGGCAGGCCAGTGCAATTTCCTCTTGGCCCACTACTATTACTGTCTGGTACGCCAGTATGGTCCGGTGCCATTGATTCCAAGCACCATCCCCTCAAATGCAAGTGTGGATGCCATGTCTTATCCACGTGCCACTTACGATGAATGCATCGACTTCATCAGCAAGCGATACGAAGAGGCAGCCAGCATGCTCGATTCTGAGCGTTCATCTGTTGAAACCTATAAAGTTCCGACATCAGGAGCAGCCTTGGCTATGGAGTCAAGAGTGCTGCTCGAAGCAGCCAGCCCTTGGTTCAACGGCAACAAGTACTATGTCGACTTCAAGCGCAGATTGGATGGCGTCAACTACTTCAATCAGGAGTATGACGCACAGAAGTGGGGCAAGGCAGCAGCAGTGTGCAAGCGCATCATCGACACTGGCAAGTATGCACTCTATACAGTTCCAGCCGACAGCAAGACTCCTGAATTCCCAGAGAATGTATCTAAGGCCAACTATCCTGACGGTGTAGGCGGCATCGATCCGTTCCGCTCATACAACGATATGTTCACCGGTGAGGAGAGTGGCTTCAATATCTCAGAAATCATGTGGGCAAAGGATGAGACAGGCGACTTGGTATGGATTTCATTCCCGGCTGTAGCCGGTGGCGGCAATGGTCTGTGTGTAAGCCAGAACCTTGTAGATGCCTACCGTATGCAGAATGGCAAGGACATCAACGACGAAGGCAGTGGCTATCCCACAGCCGACGAGGCTTGGAAGCCAATAGGTGGCAATGGCAAGTCGTTCTCCAACTATCAGCTGAGTTCTCAGGTAGCAAAGATGTACGACAATCGCGAGATGCGTTTCTACGCTTCTATCGTATTCAACAACTGCTATCGTGAGGCAAGTTCTTACACTGGTTCAGCAGCCAACAACAAGAACTTCTATCAGACCTTCTACAAGGACAGTCCTTTCGCTGCTTGGTCTGACTATCCTAACGACAAGTCATGGTCGGGCTACAACTGCATCAAGTATTGTCATCCGTCAGACAAGCCAGGCTCGGGTGGCACCACACGTTCTAAGTACTTCCCTATCATCCGCTATGCCGAGGTATTGCTCAACTACGTAGAGGCAATGAACGAGATGGAAGGCACCTACACCGACGATGTCCACAACGTGACCGTAAGTCGCAACACCGCCGAGATGGTGAAGTATTTCAATATGATTCGCTATCGTGCCGGTCTGCCAGGCATCACAGAGGCCGATGCTTCCGACAAGGCTAAGATGCGTGAGCTCATCAAGCGCGAGCGTCAAGTAGAATTTGCCCTTGAAGGCCGCCGATTCTTCGACTTGCGTCGTTGGGGCGACTTGGCAAGCACTATGGCAAGTCCGTTCACAGTACTGAATGTTGACGCACGTAGCAACGAACAACAGAAGTTCTACACTCGCACAATCAGCAGCTATCAGTACTCACTCTACAACATCACCAACAAGATGTGCTTGTATCCTATCAAGCAGACATATCTCGACAAGAATGCCAAGCTTGACCAAAACCCAGGCTGGGAGAAGTAAAAAAAACATTTTAAAGACTTAGGAAAATGAAAATAGACAAGTATTTTTCAGCAATGATATTTGGTGCTGCATTGATGGGCATGGCTTCATGCGAGCCACAGACTGACCCATTGGAGAAAGAGCAGTATCAGAAGGAAGTGTATCTTGTGGGAGCAGCTCAAGATATACAGGACAAGGAAGTGTCTTATGCTGGTGATGGTAGCCTATATATATCGGCTGCCATCGGCGGCACCACTTTCCCCGACAAGGATGTACAGGTGACCATCGGTCTGGCCTCAGAAGAGAAGATGGACTTGTACAACTACAAGAACCTATCTGCTGACGATGTGAAGTATCAGTCATTGCCTACCGAATGGTACAATTTCCCGTCATGGACAGGCACTATCAAGGCTGGTGAGGTATATTGCCGCATTCCTCTCACCATCAACACCGAGAAAGTACATGCCGACTCGCTCTATGTGATTCCTCTCAGGGTGGTTAGTACAAGTGCCTACTCTGTCGTACAGAAGGACACCGTACTTCTGGTACACCCCAAGATGGTCAACGACTATTCGGGTTCGTACACCTTCGAAGGTACTACATGGCAGCTGAAAGACGGCGAGAAGATCAACTCTACCGCCTCTGCCACTACCACCATTCGCAATGCAACCGCTCTCAACGCCTCTACCATCCGTCTCTTCCAGAAGGTAGTGTTGGAGAAGATTGGCAACGTGGCTGCCAACACCTACAATATCAGCGTTAATGCCGACAACACTCTCACCGTAACCGGATACGACAAGTTGGCCATCACCGATGGTGGCGGAACCTACAACCCAAGCACTAAGGTCTTCAAGTTCTGGTATACCAACACCGACGGCAACAAGACATACCGTACAGAGGCAACACTTACCAAGTCAAAATAAACATTCACTCAGCAAAAGTCTGAAAACAAAGAAAACGCCGGGGTAAGTCGTGAATGACTTGCTCCGGCGTTTTCTTTTTATGCATTTTCTTTATTTCGCTCTTCCGATTAGTCTTCCATCAGTTTGCGATAGCGTCCCTTCTTGATTTCCTCGTTGCCCATACGGCGGGCCTTGTTGATTTCGTAGTCAGAGTAGCTGCCCTCGAAGTAGAACACTTCGCCGTTGCCCTCAAAGGCAAGGATGTGCGTACAGATACGGTCGAGGAACCAACGGTCGTGGCTGATTACTACGGCACAACCGGCAAAGTTCTCCAAGCCTTCCTCCAGTGCACGCAGTGTGTTCACGTCAATGTCATTGGTAGGCTCGTCGAGCAACAGCACGTTGCCCTCCTGCTTCAGCGCAAGAGCCAGCTGCAAGCGGTTGCGCTCACCACCCGAAAGCGTGCCGCAGAGCTTGCTCTGGTCGGTACCCGAGAAGTTGAAGCGTGAGATATAGGCGCGAGCGTTTACGTCTCTGCCACCCATGCGTATTGTCTCATTGCCCTGCGATACCGTTTCGTAAACCGATTTTTCAGGGTCGATGTCCTTATGCTGCTGGTCTACGTAGGCAAGCTTTACGGTCTCTCCTACTTCGAAAGTACCGCCATCGGCCTGCTCCAGTCCCATAATGAGTCGGAAGAGAGTAGTCTTACCCGCACCGTTAGGACCGATAACACCCACGATACCGTTAGGCGGCAGCATGAAGTTGAGGTCGTTGAAAAGCACCTTGTCGCCAAATGCCTTCTTCACGTGCTGAGCCTCGATAACCTTGTTGCCCAATCGCGGACCGTTCGGTATGAAAATCTCCAGCTTCTCCTCGCGCTCCTTCTGCTCCTCGCCGAGCATCTTCTCGTAAGCGTTCAGACGGGCCTTTCCCTTAGCCTGACGAGCCTTCGGAGCCATGTGTGCCCACTCCAACTCACGCTCCAGAGCCTTGCGACGCTTCGAAGCCTGCTTCTCCTCCTGCATCATACGCTTGGTCTTCTGGTCGAGCCATGAAGAGTAGTTGCCATGCCAGGGAATACCCTCGCCACGGTCGAGCTCCAATATCCACTCGCTCACATCGTCGAGGAAGTAGCGGTCGTGAGTTACGGCAATCACCGTACCCTCATATTGCTGCAAGTGCTGCTCCAGCCAGTCGATGCTCTCAGCGTCGAGGTGGTTGGTAGGCTCGTCGAGCAGCAACACGTCGGGCTTCTGCAGCAGCAGTCGGCAGAGAGCCACACGGCGGCGCTCGCCACCTGAAAGGTTAGTAACGGGAAGGTCGCCCTTCGGACAGCGCAATGCAGCCATGGCACGGTCGAGCTTAGAGTCCATGTTCCAGGCGTCGGTGGCATCAATAATATCCTGCACCTCCGAGAGGCGTGCCATCAGCTTGTCCATCTTGTCGGCATCAGAGTAGTATTCCTCCAATGCGAACTTAGCGTTTATGTCCTCATACTCGGCAAGTGCGTCGTACACCTTCTGCACTCCCTCCATGACATTCTCCTTTACGGTCTTCGCTTCGTTGAGCGGTGGGTCCTGCGGCAGATAGCCCACAGTGTAGCCAGGGCTCCATACCACTTCGCCCTGTGTGGGTTGTTCCAGTCCGGCGATGATTTTCATCAGCGTTGACTTACCAGCACCATTCAAACCGATGATTCCGATTTTTGCGCCATAGAAGAAGGACAAATAGATGTCCTTCAAAATCTGTTTGCGGTTTTGCGGGATAATCTTCGATACTCCCACCATTGAAAAGATAATCTTCTTGTCGTCTACTATTGCCATATGTTGATAGTTGAAATTACTTAGGTTGCGCAAAGATAAGAAAAATATGGGACATAATGAAAAAATCCAAAGAAATAGGTTGTCATTCCACACTGGGTTCTGCTGCCATTGACCTTTCTTCTTCGGGTATTTCATAGCGTCGCACGCTATGGTCTTTAAGGTATATGCGGTTGAGGGTGAACGCCAGGGCCTCCAATGTCTTTGCTCTGACAGCCGGCTTCAGCTGACATTCCCACACCGTGATGCAATGCCAGCCCATTGATGCAAGTCTTTGCTGTTCAGCCAAGTCACGAGCCTTATTGCGCTCTATCTTTGCTTTCCAAAAATCTGTGTTAGTCTTTGGCAACACATAATACTTGCATCCCTCGTGTCCATGCCAAAAACAGCCGTTTACAAATATTACCGAACGATACTTGCGCAGCACAATGTCAGGATGACCAGGCAGACGAGGGTGGTTCAGCCGATAGCGAAACCCTCAGCTGAACAGGTACTTCCTAACCAGAATCTCCGGCTTGGTACCCTTCCCGCGTATCGATGCCATACAACGATGGCGTTGCTCCTTGGTCAGTTTGTCCATAATAGTTACATTAGTGTCATCTGAATAAATCTGCCATAGTCAGCTGGCATTGAATGTCGTCAGAATAGCCTCCTGGCGCAAGGCCAAAGGAGGTGATCATCGTGATGAGTACCGTTTTCTCGGTGCCTGTTTCCCTGACGAAAGTCTCCCTGCGGTTGCGTATGCGGTTGTCCTCTTCTTCTGTTATAACATAAGGGGCGTTGGTATATTTCATCTCACAGAGATTGATTGTATCGTCGTTTCTGTCGATGAGCATATCAATCTGTGCTCCCTTCGTCAGCGTCTTGCCTGTGGCAGGGTCTTTCGTGCCCTTGTATGACCAGGAGTGAACGCTGCTCACAACGGCTGAGAAGCCGAGGGCTGCCTTGATCTGGTTGACGTGCTGCATGCAGACACGCTCGAATGCTCTTCCTGCCCAACCGTAATGGATGGATGAACCTGCGGATGAAGACCAGAAATGCTCATCCCCATTGGTGTTCTCCGATATGAAATCGAAGTAGAATAGGGTGTAGTTGTCTATGAGCTGGAAGGTCGCATCCTTCGTCTTCTTGCCGATGGCTGTGAACTTGCGGATGAAACCGCATTGCTCCAGTTCCTGCAGCGCTTTCGAGAAATCGGCATTGTCTGTGAGTTTCGAAGCTTTCAGCAACTCATCTCTGAGCAGTCCCTGTTTCTTCTTGGCAAGCGCTGTAATGATTGCTATGTGACAGCGTGGCTTCTTGAACAGTGAAGCATAGAGAGCATCAAACTCTTGTGTGAGTTCTCCGCCTGGCTGGAAGAATATACGGTCGAAATTCTGTGCCACGCTCATTCCCTTTTTCAAGAAACTCCAATAGTATGGAATTCCTCCAAGAGCCATGTAAGCTTCGAGAATCTGTCGGTCCTTGTAGCCAAGGTTCTTTGCTTCGCAATACTGCTTGCACTCTCTGAGGGTGAATGGTTGCAGCAGCACCTTGCATGTAAGACGGTTGTGAAGGCCACCGTAGTTCATGACCACATTGTCGATGATCCATGAAGTGGCGCTTCCACAGATGACAAGGATGAGGTCTTTTCTCGTAGAAGCCCAGGCATTCCAGAAATGGTCGAGTGAACGGACGAAGTTGGATTTAGCCGTGTCCATCCAAGGAAGTTCATCGATGAAGATGACCTTCTTCTCTTCGTTTTCAGAGAACGTCTTCAGGAAATTCCACAGCAATCCAAATGCCTCAGACCATGTCTTAGGCATTGCGCATTTCCCCATTCCGGCAAGATAAAGAGACTCTCGGAAATCGCTTAACTGCTGCCTGCGAGTGGCTCCGTATGTGCCGGTATGCTGAAAAACGAAATGACTCTTGTAGGCCTCTCTGATAAGAAAGGTCTTGCCGACACGTCGTCTTCCGTAAACAGCCACGAATTGTGATTCATCAGAACTCATCAGTCCGTGGAGTGTTGCTATTTCATTTTCTCTGCCTATTAACATATCGTATTCCTTGTTTTATTCTCTATTTATTAGGTGACAAAGATACAAAAAATATATCGATAAGTCGTGGATATCTATTGATTTTTGGTTGATTTCCACGGTAAATCGCAACTTTTTCGGGTTTCTGCTCTCAAAATACGTAGGAAGTTTTTTTAGAAATCAGTAATTGTCTGTGTAATAATGCCACGAAAACTGTAAAAAAGTTGTATCTTTGCCAGCATATTCTGCAATTTATATTACATTTTGCAGACTTTACATTGATAACGGAGTGAAAACTCATGTGTATGAAGAACACATAACATAAAATTATAGGTTTATGAGCAAACAGAACATTGCCCTCATCACGGGCATTACCGGTCAGGATGGCTCTTATCTGGCAGAATTGCTGCTGGACAAAGGTTATGACGTGCACGGCATAATACGCCGTTCATCGGTAGATTATCGTGAGCGTATTGCCCACCTTGAAGGCAAACCGCATTTTCATTTGCATTATGCCGACCTCGGCGACTCCATGTCTATCGTGGGAGTTGTGTCGGAGGTGCGCCCTACAGAGATATACAACCTTGCTGCACAGAGTCATGTGCAGGTGAGTTTCGACTCGCCTGAATATACTGCCAATGTGGATGCCGTTGGTGTGCTGCGCATCATCGAGGCTGTACGTAAGGTGGGACTGGCATATACCTGCAAGATTTACCAGGCTTCTACATCCGAACTGTATGGCAAGGTGGAGGAAGTGCCGCAGAACGAAAACACTCCTTTCCATCCTTTCAGCCCTTATGCTGTCGCCAAACAGTATGGCTACTGGATTATACGAGAGTATCGTGATGCCTACAACATGTTCTGCTGCAACGGCATTCTCTTCAACCACGAGAGCGAACGTCGTGGTGAGACCTTCGTGACACGTAAGATTACGCTTGCTGCAGCACGCATAGCGCAAGGCCTGCAAGACAAACTGTATCTTGGCAATCTCGATTCGTTGCGCGACTGGGGCTACGCCAAGGACTACGTAGAATGTATGTGGCTCATACTGCAGGCTCCAAAGCCCGACGACTTTGTCATTGCCACAGGTGTTCAGCACAGCGTTCGTGAGTTTGCACAACTTGCCTTCCACTACGTTGGCATCGAACTGAAATGGGAGGGCAAGGAGGAGAACGAGAAGGGCATCTGCGTAAGCGGACCTGAGAATCTCGTAGGAAAGACTATCGTAGAGGTGTCGCCCGACTTCTATCGTCCAACTGATGTGGTAAACCTTTGGGGCGACCCTACCAAGGCGAAGGCTAAGCTTGGCTGGAATCCTAACGCCACATCATTCGAACAACTTGTCAAGATTATGGTAGACCACGACATGGCAAAGGTTGCATCCGAGGGTGCTGCCGCAAAAGTACGAATGAACCTTGCAGAGTATCTGGAAAAAGGAATTGTGAAATAAACATGCTTAACAAACACAGCAAGATATACATAGCCGGACACCACGGACTTGTGGGTTCGGCTATCTGGAACAACCTTAAGGCTCGCGGCTACAACAATCTTGTAGGGCGCAGCCATAAGGAGTTGGACCTTACAGACCAAATGGCGGTGACACGCTTCTTCGATGAGGAGCGTCCCGATGCAGTTGTCCTGGCAGCCGCATTCGTTGGAGGCATTATGGCAAACTCGCTCTATCGTGCCGACTTCATCATGCAGAACATGAAGATGCAATGCAACGTGATAGACAATGCCTACAAGCATGGTGTCAAGAAACTCCTCTTTCTTGGCTCTACGTGCATATACCCTAAGAATGCTCCGCAGCCGATGAAGGAGGACTGTCTGCTCACATCGCCTCTGGAGTACACCAACGAGGAATATGCCATTGCCAAAATAGCCGGACTGAAGATGTGCGAGTCGTACAATCTGCAATACGGCACCAACTATATAGCCGTTATGCCGACCAACCTCTACGGACCAAACGACAACTTCCACCTTGAGAACAGCCACGTGATGCCTGCCATGATGCGCAAGATATACTTGGCAAAACTCATACACGAGGGCGATTGGCGCACGATTGAAGCTGACATGAACAAGCGCCCTATCAACCCCACCGACAAACTCCGCACCATCATAGGCGAAGGCAACGTCGACGGCAACAATCCGCACGAACGCATACTGAAGGCATTGGAGTTTTACGGTATATATAATAATAAGGTGGTGCTTTGGGGCACTGGCTCTCCCCTACGCGAGTTTCTATGGAGCGAAGACATGGCAGACGCCAGTGTTCATGTGCTCTTGAATGTAGACTTCAAGGACATCATAGGCATAGAGAAATACAGCAGCGTATTCTATGGCGCAAAGACCGACGGTGCGGTCGACCGCAACAACTCCGAGGGACGTGGCGGTGCCATCCCATCATTGGGCGAAATACGCAACTGCCACATCAATGTTGGTACTGGCAAGGAACTCACCATACGCCAACTATCACATCTCGTAGCCAAAGCCGTAGGCTTCGAAGGCACCATTGAGTTTGACACAAGCAAGCCCGACGGTACCATGCGGAAACTCATCGACGTAAGCAAGCTGCATTCGCTCGGATGGACACACAAAGTGGAAATAGAAGAAGGGGTGCAGAAGCTCTTCGAATGGTATAAAGAATGATGAAATACATATTCTATGCGTGAACCTATCTTCTGTGAGTACACCGAATCAAAGGAATAAGATTGATTCAACAAAATCAAAGAAATACATTTGATTCAACAAAATCAAGGTTATATCTTTGATTTTACAAAAGAAAAGCACTATCTTTGCACCAGATTTATCAATTTACAATTCTATGATAAAAGGTGTGATTACAGGAGATTTGGTAAACTCCACAAACATTGCTGCAGAATGGAGACAGGCAGTAGTGGAAGCATTACATATATGTATTGCAGAATCCATGTCACTTACTCCCGTGAAAATGGAGATGTATCGTGGCGATAGTTTCCAAGTTGTTGTTGACAAACCTGAATACGCCTTGGCTGTAGCCATTGCGCTTAGAGCCAAACTAAAAGCAACAACTCCTGAGAAGCAAGAGATGTGGGATGCAAGATTGTCCATTGGTATAGGTGATGTATCTTTTGAAAGTGACAACATTCTAACTAGCGACGGAGAAGCATTCAGACTATCAGGACGCTCGTTTGACAATATAGGGAAAAAGCGACTCAATATATCAACCCCATGGCAAGAATTTGATAACGCCATTGATCTTGTCACTCGTTTTGCAGACGACGTAATTACATCATGGACAGCAAAACAAGCCAAAGTTGTTTATCAATCTATTCTCTTCCCAAAACTTCAAAAAGATTTGGCTGAGGAATTGGGCATGACAAGACAAAACTTCAATTACCATTGGAGTTCAGCCAAGGGACAACTTATATTGGACTATATCGAATATTTCAAATCGCTAATCTCAAACTACAACAAGCAGTAATATGGAATCATTCATCATACTTATAAAATTACTCTGTGCCCATTTATGTTCAGATTTCATACTCCAAACAAATGAAATAAATAATGGGAAACGTAAATCAGGTTCCAAAGGTCTCCTCTTTCAATTTATTCATAGCATTACACATGCTGGTATTGCTAATGCTTAGACCATCATCTATCTTTTTGAACTTGTTTCTCAATAAATGGACACCAACATCACCTAATACACAGAGTTTGCCTAATGCCGGACAATGGATTGGCTACATAGAAAGAATTCTGATTCTAACATTTGTCCTCGTGAACAGTTTTGAAGGTGTCGGATTTTTATTAGCAGCAAAGTCCGTATTTCGTTTTGGAGAGTTGAGCAAAGCCAAAGAGATTCGTACAACAGAATATGTTCTGATTGGTACATTTGCAAGTTTCACAATAGCAATTCTTACGGGAATAGCTATAACACGATTATTCTAAACATTTAAGAATAACTCCTATTTCGAAACTCAAAATTCGGCTTTGCCGATACAATATTTGCATTTCTAACCGCTCAAAACTGCGAGTTGAACGCACGAGGAAATCTTTGGCTCGAAATTCGTGAGTTTTGAGCGTGCAGCCATATATCATTTATACACAACAACTTACAACGTCAACGACGGATGTGTGCAATTTTATGCAACGCAAAAAAGCTCTCTTTTGTTGCAAAAGGACCACTTTTGCACTCCATTCAGGCTTCCGTTGCATTGCAATTGGGGCTTCTTTGCCCTCCAAAAGTAGTCCCATTGGAGTGCAAAGAAGCCCCAATTGAATAAAAACATGGTGTCGGACACCACAAAAACCCATAAAAACCGCTCTGCAAATCTCTATAATCGATTTTTATTTTGTAACACTTTTTTACTGTCTGTCTTATATTTGCATCCTTTTTTTACGATAAACACTTGCCACTTACACAAATAATTCTTATTTTTGCATTGAAACATCAAAAAGAAATGAAACACCTTAAAATGATCTTTACCTTTAAGATTCTGATTAAATTTATGCTGTTGTCAATGGTTGTGTTGACAACAGGCAGTTGTGACCGCTACAAAACTGTGCGTGAGAAACTGAATGTGGCGGAAAATCTTATGAATGCACATCCGGATTCCGCCCTTGCCATATTGGACAACATCCCGTCTGCAGGCATCAACGACCGGGAAGTTGCCGCCAGATATGCGCTGCTCAAATCCATAGCATTGGACAAGAACTACATCGACACAACAAATTTTGACGTTCTCCAACCTGCCATCGACTATTACATAAAGAACGGCAAACCAGACGAGAAACTTCGAACCTATTATTATCAAGGCAGAATCTATCAGAATAAGGGCGATGATGACTCAGCTATGCAAAGCTTTATGTGTGGAAGAGAATATTGCCAAGAATCATCTGACACTCTGACTATGGCAAATCTTATGGTTGCTCAAGCTACCATTCAGTATTCGATATACAAGATTGATGATTTTATAAAAAACAATCTTGAAGCAGCGAATTTATATAGGGCTATTAATCGCCCGGATTATGAGATATATTCTCTTGCTAACGTTTTGGATGGAAGTTTTATTAATAATGACAAACATCTTGCAGACAGTGTTATGTCAGTAGCTCAGGAACGAGTAAAACACAATTCCGAACTGAGTAAAATTATTGTCCCATACACTCTTTCTTATGCCTTAAAATTTGGTGATAAGGAAGAAGTGGTTGATATTCTGGATTATTATAAATCGTTAGAATCAATAGACGATATAGATAAATTAGATATAGCAGAAGCGTATTACAAAATTGGGGATGCGTCCAATGCCAAGCGCATTTTGTATTCAATACCTTTGGAATCAAAAGCCCATTCGTCTTTGAAATATCTGGCTATCAAACCATCTATTCTGGAATTAAACGGAGATTTGACTGGGGCTTTGCACGCATATCAAGATTTCTCAACTGTCATTGACTCTATTCACATGAGCATTTTCTCTCATGATTTGCTGTTTGCACAGAAACGTCATGAAATGGAGAAATCCAACATATTGGAAAAACAGAAGTTTGATAAAATTATATGGTTAAGTCTGTGTATAGTATTTGTATTGCTGATTATCACCGTATATATATACTATCGCTATAGACTTGGACAAGCACAAAGTTTGCTTGATGCTCAAGAAAGACAAAGATTACAACTTGAACAAGAAAACCTGCGCACGGAAAAAGAAAAGGCTGAGCTTGAACGTGACAAGAAGACATTGGAAGCTGCCAACCTCAGATTAGAAATCGACCAGCTGGAAGATGAGCGTGACAATCTGAAGGAATTGCAAAAGGAACAGTCGGAACTGTCAAAACCTATCAAAGACGTGATAAAGAAAAGGCTTGATTTGCTCAACGGTCTGCTGGCAAAAGAGATAACCAATAACGACCGCTATGCAGAGCCATACAACAAATGGATTGATACTGTACGTAATGACAAAAAGAAGTTTATGGACTCCACACGCCTTGCTTTCGCGGCATCGCACCCAAAGTTTATGGAGTATCTCGAACAGCATGGCTTGTCTGCCGATGAAATCAATTATCTCTGCTTGTATGCAATAGGATTGCGTGGCAAGGAAGTAGGAGAATACATCCAAACGAAACGCCATTATATCGTAAGCCATGAAATCAGAAAGAAGCTTAGCATTGACGAACACGAAACCAACATCGGTCCTTATATCCGTAGACTTATGAAAGGTTTCGAATAGTAACCGCATGTATAACTTACATCTTTGCAATAGCGCCGCCCTTGTGATAAGGACGGCGCTTTTTATAAAACAAAATGCCACATTTTCATATACAATGTAAAACTTTTTGTGGCAATGTAAAACTTTTTCTTTATTTATTTTTATAATATACTGTATATCAACAAAATAAAATTTGACGAGTAAAACTTTTATACTTGGATGAAAACTTAATTTGTTATAAATTTGCGTATGTTTAATCAAATAATCAATGATATGAGAAAGGTTTTATTTATACTTGGAATTTTGATTTTTATGGGGAACATTCAAACCTACGCAAAGAAAAGCAAAGTTATTATAGAATACTACCAAACCGGACATGTAGATAAAAGCACAACAGTACGCCGTTCCCCTATGAAAACTCCTATTGATGTTTATTATGACAACGAGTTACATCAAATAGAAATTCTGGGTGGTAAGAATATGAATGTCCAAATATACCTGTACGATGATAAAGGGAATACTTTAGCATATTCTCCTGGTATTACAATATTAGATACTCCACAAAACTATAGTGGAATTATTACTATTTGTATCGATGGTGAAGGTTGGACTGCCACTGGAAAAATAAACATATGAAATTATAAGTATTCGACTTCATATATGGAAGGATTTCCCCAAATATACATTTGGAAAGATTAAAATCGAAAATAATCATACAGACCAAACTATATAAAGGCGCGGAATTCGAAAAGCGAGATGAGTAGAAATAACAAATAAACTTGTAACTTATGGAAGACTTTAAGGAAATCATCCCCGTTTCTAATCTTTTAGATGAAGAACTGAATTCCATTAGAGGAGGTTCTGCTGATAATACAGTGGCAGAATGTGGCGGTGGGAAAAAAGGTGACATTGAGTGCAACATGGGCAAAATCACCACTGATGAAGCGAAAGATATAAACGCTTGTCCAGGAAAATAACAATTAGGCATGTTAATATTATTTTTACTAATATCTACTAAACATAGTATCATAGAATATCAATATTAAGTAAGTGATCTAAATTATTTTTATATAAGTAACTGTTCAAAATTAATTTTATAAATATGAATAATTCACGAATAAGTTCGTACCCACAGATGCCAAGGCCCTGTTCGTACAATAGAAAAGCGAGTCCGTAGTCTCGTAAT
>OLFZ01001540.1_pt1 | contig 19256 bp, 16 predicted proteins | sample 1604861 | NCBI WGS metagenome assembly OLFZ01 (sample SAMEA3888895, study PRJEB22519) | human gut metagenome | biome: human gut; feature: human-associated habitat; material: faeces | place: Denmark | collected 2011 | reverse complement strand
TGCAGAAAGTCTGTCAAGATACTTTGACCACACACGTTCTGTTGTTTCTTTTCCTCTGTTCATCAGACTGATGCGTTCAGCTTTTTTCTTCATGAAGTACTGATTGATACTTTTGATGTATTCACCCTTAAAGATAATGCTGTCTCCGGTATCTGCTACAACTGCCATTGTGTTGTCTACACCAAAGTCAACTGCTGCAGAATGTGTGCCAGTTTCTGCTGATGGTTCTTTAACCTGATACACAAGCAGAATATCATAACCGCCTGACACAGGACAGACTTTTACTTCCTGCAGTCTTGCGCTATGTCTTTTACGTATCCGGAGTCTTTGTTTAGTCTTAGGCAGTTTCAGCTCATCACCATAAATAACAGCATCCTGATTCGTTAAAGTAAGAGTAGTAATATCACCCTTACAGTACCCAGGCATGCGTGGCTTTCCAGTAAACAAAGCAGGATTCTGCTTGTACTTTTTCAACGCGGATAGCCAGTTCTGGAAATCAGAATAGGCATGTTTCACAGTTGCCTGAGCAGATTGCATAGGTAAACCTGCAAAGAAGTCTGGATTCTGAGTAACTCTCATCAGTCTCTGTAATACTCCATATCCAAGAACACGATAAGTCTTCTGACCCTTAAGAAGTGCTAATTCATCAAGAACTTCTTTTTCGTTAGATGTCACGTTCGTCTTATCGTGTGCTGTAAAAGCATTACGGATTCTGAACAGCGAAGCGTTATAAAGGTTCTTTGCTTTATGAGCAAGTCCATCAAAATACGGAAACATTTCATGTTGTTTACTTACATAAATTCTGTCCGTTCTATACATAGGTCGTAATTCGCCTCCTTTCTGTTGATTACACTTATATTATAGCATATAATAGTATCAGTCGTAAGGAGAATTTCAATGTTTAAAAAAGTTACAGACAAGCCATATTACACTAACAACCATAGCTGTTTCTTACTGTCAGCGCATCTCGTACTGGTTACAAAATATCGTAAGCCAGTATTGCAGGGAGCAGTCAAAGAGTATGTATATTCATTGATTCGTGAAACTATGGAGAATGAAAATATCATCATTCGTGAAATGAATGGTGAGCCAGATCATATTCATATTCTGTTTGACTATGCCCCAGATATAAAATTGACGGAGCTGATCAATAAAATGAAGTCAAGAACCGCAAGACTTGCAAGACGTGATTATCCAGCAGAGGTCAGTGAATACTATTGGAAACCTGTATTCTGGACAAACAGCTATTTTGTAGGATCTGTGGGTACAAACACTGCAGAAATGGTACAAGAGTACATCAAAGAGCAGTGACGCTGAATTCACCACCGTCCTATGAGGGCGGCGTACTCTTCTGGATTGCTATAGACATGGTTGAATCGACTGCGTAGATTTCAAGTTCCTTATCAAAATCGAAACAATTATTTCTCCATTCACTTTCATCAAAATAATTTCCATCTTTGTCTACATACTCCTGCATTTTTAAAAAAGCTTCTTTATGAACCGCTTCTTTTTCCGCCTCATTTTTATACTGGCGAATTGCTAAACACGTCTCGTAACTCATATTGCGTCCTCCTTATATATTTGCCTTAAAGACACCCTTTGTAGATGTCAACAATTACGAACAATTATAGTGAACCATTTTAAACTAAATATTCTGCGTTTCTTTTGCAGGAAGTCCATGCTTTATACGATATTCGTCAACGTATCTTTCACAAACATCTGTTTCGATATCGTCCGAAACTGCCATGAGTCTGTCTTGAATGTCTGCGTCTAACAAAAAACAAACTTCTTTGTCATTGAAGAGTTCATCTATAATTGGATAATCTTCAAGATCAGCTGTTCGTTTATAATTGTCTAAAGCAATCATTCCGCCGATAATTCCATCAAGGCGATGAAAGTTGAGCAATTCATCACGAGTTAAAGTAATTGCTTTACCGTCTCGATAAATTTTGAAATCGTTTAAAAGTGTTTCAAATTTGTTTAAAACATCTTCAGATTCCTTGATAGGTTCGTAGCGTTCGTTTGTTTTCATATGCTTTCCTCCTGTACTTCTTCCTTTTGAATGCTTTCTTTGATTTTCTCAAAAACTTCTGGCAAGAGCTTAACAAGAATACTGTTTGCAAGCCTATACTGAATTGGTCTGACAAAATCTGGTACACAAAATTTGTTAATGAAAATATCCAATAAATCAGGGTTAGCAAACATATCATGATGGACTGCGATTGTTCCGTTCCTAAAAACATATCCGTAATCTGATAAATTCACAGTCAACGTACAGTATGGTTCATGAAATTCTGTTTCAACGGCAATCGCAATATTTTCTGGGCATGAAATATAGTTTGTTCCATAAAAATACAAGTTATCTCCTTTGTAATTGATTGGCTTTTCGTTTAACTTTAGCATAAACATCCCTCTCTTCCACTTCTTTTCTTTACATATATAGTATACCATATATAGTACTATATATCAAGTATTTTACTTAAAAAAAGCCGTCAAATGACAGCTTAATTTTTAAGTTCTTTCCAGTTTAAAATCACGACATTTTCACATTTGATTTCTTTGCACAAAGCTTCTTGGACTTCCTTGATAGCTTTTTCTGAATTGAGCTTGTTATCACGCTGGATTATATTCGAGGCAATTCCAAATCTGTTTTGAATTGAGCAGGAATATACCACGTAATACAAATGTTTTCGATTCTTCCAGAACATACCAGAAACCCTCTAGGAAAGAGCCTGAATCATTTGATGTTCGGCTCTTTGAAGATTTGTTCCTTGAATGTAGTCAAATGGAACATGATTGGCTGTACAAAGCTTACATCCTTCATAATACGTTCCATGACTCATGAAATCAAACAAGAAAAATACATGACTGGCATTTTTAATCATATCAAAAGGAACTCGTTTACGCCCATCAATCCATCTGACGTTTGAATACTTGTCTACGATTTTTCTGCATAAAGTCGTATGACCACCAAGAATGACGATTTCCCCTGCGTTACGAATCAATTCCTCATCAATAGAATCGGACATGACTTCAGTTTTCTGCTCGTTATCTGAAATACTGAACGCATATTCTCTTAAACGATTCAATTCCTCACGTTCTTCTGATTTTAAATCGTCTTTATGAAGTTCAATCTGTGCTTCTTCGATAGCTTTATCCTGCTCATGAGTTTTGATACGAAGCTGTTTTGCTTCATCTTTGGCGTTTTTAAGCTGACGTTTCAAAGATTCGATTTCTTCATTTAAGGATTTGTTTTGTGATTTAACAGATGCAAGGTCTTTTTCTGCTTTTTCAAGTTTCTTGTTGTTTTGGGCTTGACTGGATTTCTTTTGAGAACTTTTACCGTTTTTCTTTTTCTTGGAAAAGTCGATTTCAGGAGCATATCCAATGTATTCCATAACATTTCTAGGCATCCAGTGACGTTGAGCATTGATTGAAACTTTGATGGCAGAGAAGAATACCAGCTGAGAAACAAGAACGCATTTTTCATCAAAATCCATTTTTTCCCATTCTTCAAGCTCGTACATTCCTACGATAGTTTTTCTAATATAATTAATGTAGAATGGCTGAGAAAGATAAATATGAATCATTTGAGTTGTATCTGTTACAAACCCTGAAAGACCTGTACTGACCATACATGATTCATAGACTGCAAACTGTAATCCGACGGCTTCTGAATATCGTTCTTCCAAAAGAGCATCAACGACATCATCTATTTCATAGCCTGCCATATCATCTTTTGTAACCTTTAAAATCGTTGAATGTAATATAAGTTTATCACCTTCAACATCAGAAAGATTTTCAATCCACTCAATATAGCATGAACTCATGACAGCTTGCCAAGGAGCTTGCAATACCATCAAAGCATATGTGATGGCGATAATACCTAAATCTTCTACGTTCATTTTATCGAATGTTCCATAGACAGCAAAGTACCTTTCCATTGTTCTTGAAAGTGTCTGAAGACCTCCGAGCTTTTTGTAAGAATCTACTTTTAAAAGAGCGTTCAGATTGTTTTCAAGAAGTCGGATGTAATCTTTTTTCACAGAGCTTGTATAGAACGCAGCTTTATCCAGTGCAGACAGTAAAGCTATGAAACTAAGCTCAGTAGGCTCATGCCCATTATAGCTTCCAGACTTTCTAGCCTCGTCCATAATATCCTGTACAGAGCGTTCTTCGACCCACTCTTTTGTAGATGGATTGTTTTTCAACAGAGCCATGATTTGATCTATCTGGATTCCTGTCAAGAATAAACGGTAATAATAGGTCTGATAACGTAATGAGTATGTTTCTACTGCTTCTTCTTTGTCCTTGTCTGTATCAAGGAACAGGTCAAGCGTACTTGTATTTCTTGAAAATAAATAGCGAGTATAAAGAATCTGATGAATATCGCTTCTTGGACGCTTTTTGAGAAATTCAAAGAAATTGTTATATACAGCTATAAGTTTTGTGTATTTTTCAAGCTTTTTATCATCCGAATCAGGCTGTATGGATATCCATTCATTGTATACTTTCCTGTCTTGTGCTGAAATTCGTTTTGGAATTCGTCCAACATCTTCCATGTTGTCTATTAGGTTTTTCTTTTCGGCCATGATAGATACTAAAGGCGATGGTGATTGAGAAGCATTTGAATTGAACATGTTTGAGTCTAATTTTGTGAAAATGTTTGGTTTGGTTTGCATAAAAATTCTCCTTTCTATTTTTCATATAGTTCATCAAATACATTATTGAAATATTCAGCAAACATCTGTAAATCTTCATCTGTCATACTAGGGTCTTCATTTCCGAAAGGAGTGATTTTACCCGTCAATTGCTGTTCAAGATGCTGACGTTTTCTTTCTAAATCGAAAATAGCCATCAGATATTCATCTGATTGTTGTTTTGATTTTTTTAGCGAATGAACTAAAAATAAACAGAATACAGTGATAAGGACTACTAATCCCTGATACATGGAAATCATTGAATTCATAAAAATTACCTTCTTTCTTTTATTTACATAGTGTGTATCATATATCTCTTTTACAAACATATTATAGCGCAGTTATAGTGTGGTTGCAACATATATCACTCTTTATTTTTATGTTTTTATAAGTGTGATACAACGACATTGAACCATGACAAGATTAAAAAAAGCCATCCGATTGGATGGCAAAACTAGAAAAGACTTATGCAGGTGCAAGACTCCTGCATCTTCTCTAGGCTGGAAATTGCTTTCTCCCTCTTATCCAGCGAAAGAGGTCTCAGCACCAAAGCAGAGGGGCAACTGATGTCTTTTGTTTACGGTCGGATGCAGTCTTGCAACCTGCATACTGCCTTTTTCTATTCCATTGTAAAGATACGAATCGTACTAGAAATTACAATGGTTTAGAACTTCGTCTTCAGGAGAACCAGCATCGTATGAATCATACCAAGCTTTACAATGGTTTAGAGCCATGTACGAATCTGTCAAAGTTCGAATTATAGAGAGATTCTTTTCAGTTACTCTGCATTTTCACTATAGTTACACACAACCTAAAATGGTAACTTAGTTAATTTAATAACTTATTTTAGTTAATTTTCAGTACTTCCATTCAACTTTGCTGTTATCTACAAAATGTGAAATAGAGCTTTTCATTACCCTACCATACCTTTCAATATATTCGGGCTTCATAATAAATAATTTGTTCCGAGGCCTTGTTGATGCAACATAAAAACATCTAAGTTCTTCTTCATCTTCGGGGGAACCAGCGTCATCTTCATTTGTTGACGGGAACAAGCCGTCTACACAGTCCATGATAAAGACCGTATCAAATTCCAGTCCTTTCGCTGAATGAATCGTAGAAAGAATCACAGCTGTATCCGTGTCATCAACCATAACAGGATTGTCGATTGTACTGTCCAAAAAATCCTGAATACTCTTGCTTTTCTCGACAAGTTTCGTTAAAGAATCCAGATTCTTACGCTGTCCTTTGATTCTTCCAAGATCGATTTCACGGTTTTCCTCGTTACTGTATTTTGCTTTCCGGATTCTTTCCTTTTGAAAATCACAGTAAAATTCGATTAAGAATCCGATGTTTGTCGGCGTTAGTTCAAAGAACATCTTCTGGATGAAATCATGTAAAATACATAAATCCTTATAAAACGCTCTTTTCTTATACTTGTCATTCAGCATACCTTTTACTCCAAGAATCTTGCAATCTGCTGCGATTCTACGAGCATTTGTTTCACCAATCAATGGCACCTGCTGAAGACATCTGAACCAAGCAATCTCGTCATTTGGATTCACGAAAATTCTAAAGAAAGACAGGATATCTTTCACATATTCCAGTTCAAAGAACTTCTTGCCACCATACTTAACATATGGAATCTTTTCCTGATTCAGAATACCTTCCAGAATATTTGAAGAACGACTGCTTCTGAAAAGGACGCAAATATCATTTGGCTTTACACCTTTGCTCAGCTGTTCCTGAATCTTGATTTTAATGAATCGAGCTTCTTCTGTCGTATCATAGGAACGAACAACCTGTGGCATAACACCGTCGCCTCTGACAGACAAAAGGTTATGAGGAGGCGTTTGAAAAGCTTTCTTTGTTACTTCGTTTGAAAACTCAATAATTGGGGTCGTGCTTCTATAGTTTCGTTTCAGATAAATTTCCTTACAGTTCTCGAAATGATTAGGAAAATCCTGAATATTCTTGATTTCAGCACCTCTGAAACCGTACAGACTTTGAACAGCATCTCCTACGATTGCGATATTGTCGTGGTATTTTTGGAAACTGAGCAGAAGTTTTTCCTGTAATGCGTTACTGTCCTGATATTCGTCGACCATAATATAATGGTATTGACTAGCAAGTTTTTGGACGACATTTGGATACTCATTAAATAATCGCAAAGTCTCCACAAGCAAGTCATCATAATTTAATGTATTGTTTTCTTTTCGGTAAGCATTGAAAGAATCAATCAGTGACATGATTTTATATGAAAATTCACGGTATTTTGGATAATCTTCGTTAATGATTCGACTGATACTTCTTTGTGTGTTTATAGACGCACTCAGAACGGATGCTATTGTGGATGATTTTGGGAAACCTTTTGGGTATTTATAATTCTTGTCAGCTGAACGAATCATTTTTACAATTTCAGCATCATCACCAGGTGCCAGAATTGTAAAATTCTTAATATCAAGGAGTGCTCCGTATCTTCTTAAAACTTCCACACAAAACGAATGGAATGTACAGGCTGTTACTCTATTCCCTTCAGGGATAAGTTTACAGATACGTTCTTTCATTTCATCAGCAGCTTTATTTGTGAAGGTTAATAACAGGATGTTTTCTGGAAGTATCCCGTTTTCAATCATGTACATCGTTCGATATGTTAACGTTCTTGTTTTCCCACTGCCTGCACCCGCTAGAATACGAAGTGGACCATGTATAGTTGTAGCAGCTTCGTATTGTTCTGGATTTAGTTCGTTTTTGTAATCTACCATATGAACTCCTTTCTAAAATGACGTCTCTGGCTGTAAATACCTGTCGAATCTTTTTTTTAATTGAATAATCTAGAAAAGACTTATGCAGGTGCAAGACTTCTACATCTTCTCTAGGCTGAAATCTGTTTTCTCCCTCTTATCCAGCAAAAGAGGTCTCAGCACCAAAGCAAAGGGGCAACTGATGTCTTTTGTTTACGGTCGGATGCAGTCTTGCTACCTGCATACTGCCTTTTTCTATTCCATTGCAAAGGTTCGAAACGTACTAACTTTTACAATGGTTTAGAACTTGTTCTTTTTGCAAACTCTTTAACCGTACGAATCGTACTAGAAATTACAACAGTTTAGAACCAAAATGCTAAATGTGACAGTCTACAAAAGTCGCAATATAATCCTTATATTTCGATACAAGATCTTCGTAGTTCGCATCCCATTCACGCTCTTCTTCAGGCGTTTCTGAACAATATGCAAACCATCCCATTTTTCCCTTTTCGATCCATTTCCCATCAGGGGTAACAATGGCATGTGTTGAAAACTGTGATTGCGATCTTGCATATGTTTCTGCATCTTTGTATCGTAACAAAAAGTATTTAGCGTTAAAGAAAGAGTCTTTATCTGCTGTTGCGGTTTCCTCCCAATATTTAAGTGCGTTATCGTATTCTTCTTGGTCAACTCCAAAGTCGATTTCAGAAACAGGACATTCAACGGCTGATGAACCGTCTTTTAATGGAATAGGATGTTTTCCCCATCGTCCGCCAACGCTGTACCAGTCCCATCTGGATTCTGGGTTGTATGTTGACCAGATGTTTCCTTCTTCATCAATTATCCCTCCAAAATACGCTCTTAAACGATCTGTCTCGGACATCAATTTGTACTTTTCCTGAACATCAGGGTTAAGTGTAGCAAGCCCCTGCTCCATTTCTTTAACGGCTTCTTTATAAGGTATGTAAAGATATGGCTTAACCTCTAAGTTTTCATCAAAAGGAGCTAAAAGCTTATCAATTGAATCTTCATTCGAATGTAAAACTAAAACACTGAAGTGTGACATAAAAAGTCCTCCGTGTTCATGCACTTATATTATACCATATATCCCTTTTAATCTCTCGCACTATTCCCGTCACATTAACACAAAAAAGCCTAGCAAAAAGCTAGGCAATGCACCAAACGATAAGTTTACGCACGGCTTGAATTGAAATTGTTTTAACAAAAACTTGCAAGAACCCCCCCCACCTCTATAGGTGGTGGAATGAATTGCAAATTTTACCTTTGATAGCTACTCTCAAGTGCTGTCCCTTTCTTTTCGAAAGTTTGTTACCCTTCGCCAATGTTGTAAATGCTTGTCGTAATCGAACACGCTAGGTTGACTGCTCTTACCTCACAGAGCTTTTACAGAGCCTACACAGTGCCACGAACTAGGGTATTATTCATGGGTGTGATAACATAAACAACGTAGTTCTCAAAGAACTTAGGCTAGTCAACATGAGCTTTTACAAGCTCCGACCTCTAAGACATTAGTCGTAGGTCGGGGTTATTGACATATGTAAGTGAGCCATATTCATTAAAAATGCTCGATACGTTCAAATAAATGGTGCATATAAAATATGAAACCATCAGCCAGCTTTTGTGAACTATAGAAATGGCGTTTTTAAAAGTAGTCTAGCTATACGTTTCATTATTTAAGGAATCTGCGATAAAATAAGCTTCAGCAACTTAAACATTCAATTATGTATTCTAGAACTACACAATCTAATACTTTAATCACATCCACACACCTCATCGCAAACCCCAAGTCCAAACAAACCATCCGCCAACGGATATAGAAAAATGTTCTGTTTTTAAAAGGATGTTGGTCGTTACGTTTGTTCGGAATTTCTATTGAACATTTCCTGAACTGGGAATAAATCAGATACCAAACTGGAGAAAAGGGTTTATATTCTGAATAAGGTATCTGGCGTGAAGACGTTTTTCGTCTTTTTTTTGAGTTAGTTGTTGTATTGGGTTGATTTTTTTGATTTATCAGGAAATATCAAATATAAGAATATGCAAACCATCTGACGGCAAAAATTTTAGCCGAATTTTTTTAAAAGGACGCCGTCAATAAACGTTTGCATATATGTTTACTTACAAATTCTAGAGAAGACTTAAGCAGGTGCAAGACTTCTGCATCTTCTCTAGGCTGGAACTTATTTTCTCCCTCTTATCCAGCGTAAGAGGTCTCAGCACCAAAGCAGAGGGGCAACTGATGTCTTTTGTTTACGGTCGGATGCAGTCTTGCAGTCTGCATACTGCCTTTTTCTATTCCATTGCATAGGTACGAATCGTACCAAGTTTAACAGTGGTTTAGAACAAGAAGCTACACTTTTACATGCTTGTGAAGTACGAATCGTACCAAGTTTAACAGTGGTTTAGAACCCAATACGTTTGCATATATGCGAATCGTACTAGAAATTGCAATGGTTTAGAACCCGATTATACATCGGAAGGAACTATGGCAGTACGAATCGTACTGGAAATTGAAATTGTTTAGAACAACTGATAGTTACAAATCTAAATAAAAATTCTCGTCAATTAAGCTCAAATCGTTACCTTTGGCAATGCCAACAACACAATCTGCATCTTCTTTAGAATCAACCAAAGTCACATTCTGAGCTGTAAACAGGATATCTAAATATTCCTTCAATGAGAACGGTGTTGTCATTGAATCAATTTCAAGGTAGTTTCCAGAAGTTCCTACGTATCGAACAAAACGGTCCTTAATGTTAATTAAACCATAATGAATATCTCTTGATTTAGAAGTTAGTTCATGAGAAATAAAACATGACTTAGCATCATATAGTTTTACATCTTCATTTAATTTTTCAACAGCCATCAAGCCGGTAAAACACGTATCAATTTCGGAGAAACAAGGTCTACCGCTGTATAAATTGATGTTTGCTGAAACACATTCAACTTCCGTGCTGTTCATATCAATGTCGATATATTCAGCTGCATCCGAATGTGTAATATCTCCAGATGTTACGATATCTGATGATTTGAAATCACCGTTCCATCCAACGTGTCCCCATACACCATTTTGTTTTAAAAAAGACGCATGTAAATCCACGTCTACGCGACGGCCATCATTCCAATAAACGAAAAAACGCATTTTATTTACAGATTCAGGAATTTTGAAAGCCATACCTCCACGGTTGTAGCCACCTTCTTCTGATTTTAAAATCATAGAATGTTCAACATCATAATCCTGCGTGTCAAGATAAACTTTCTTGTCTTTCAAATCTGTTGAAATACATGACAGCTTAATGCGAAGAGTTTGCTTTAAGATGGTTTTGAAAATCTTCCAGTCACCAACCTTGTCAGCTCCCCAGCCTCTTTCGTCAGCTTCAGCCAAATCGACATTCAAAATATCGACAATAGTCTGCGTACTTAACTTTGAAGCTACTTCGGGTAAAGTTAAAGCTTCTTTTACAAATTTTGCATATCCTAAAGAAATTAAACGAATTCCCATACGCAAAAGCATTCCTGGTCTTTGTTTCAACAGATTGAACAGACCTTTTTCATCTTTTGCCGAAATCATCTTTTCAACACCTGACATCCATGAGTGAAGCTTTTTGTCTTTCAACAGATTCACAGAATCAACGTGAGCTGAATTTCTTGAATATGTTGAGTAGTCAATATGATCCATTACACGGATGACCATTTCACGTCTTTGATTTGAATAGATTAAATTTTCTTCAAATAAAGCGTTGCTAAAAGAGTCCCATAATTTGGCAATGATACGTTTCTGAGACGTTTTCAAATGCCATGAAGAATTGTCCAAATATTCTTTTGTGCATTTAAAAGCATCCATAGGATTCTTACATGCCAATTTTAATAAAGGAACTGACTTATTCTGAACGCCTAAATCGAAAATCACCTGTACATTTTCCTTGAAAGGAATGACAAGAGTTTCTAACTGTTCTGAAGACAAGTGTGATACAGTTTCCTGAATCAATTCGTTTTGATTGTTTGTTAGACGAACTTTTCTGGATAGAATCATTTTAGATGCGATATAGAATAAATCCTTGACATCAACAACTTCGATTTGCTTCAAATCTGTTGTGAATGTATCGGATTTGTCACGTTTACATGCGTTTGATTCTGGAAGCCATCCTTTTGATACAGGAATTCCTGTAAAGAACTCAACTCCATATGTACTCATATAGTGAAGCATCTGATGAAATCTGAATGTAGCTTCATCCATTTTCATGACTTCATCAGGAAAGCCTGGATACATTGGTTCTGCATCTACATGACCAATATAATCTGTCAATTTATCACTTAAACCTTTTAAGTCAGCACATGCAAGCAACGCAACACTGTCAGGCGTAAATGTATAACCTAAAGACTGCATATTTGCGTCTAATGTCATGACTTCTGCTAGGTCTTTATCTGAAATATCTTCTTTTTTGCGAACTGGTTCAACACCAATGATTCGAAGTTCTTGGAAAATACCATGTCTACAATCTTTAATCATCAAATTTCCTCCTTTTTTAATATGAAATGTTTGTAATTATATTATACCATATATCTCTTTTTATAAAAGTGCACGTTCCCGTCACATAAAAAATGCCACCCAAATGGATGGCGAATCTAGAAAAGACTTACGCAGGTGCAAGACTCCTGCATCTTCTCTAGGCTGGAACTTGTTTTCCCCCTCTTATCCAGCAGAAGAGGTCTCAGCACCAAAGCAGAGGGGCAACTGATGTCTTTTGTTTACTGTCGGATGCAGTCTTGCTGCCTGCATACTGCCTTTTTCTATTCCATCCCTCAAAAAAATAAGGCAATGGTTTAGAATACACTGTAAAGGAACAGCTTTCTTCTCGTTCCAAACATCCAAACACTTTGAAATTTTTTCACATTGGAGAGCTACAGACAAAGCATTTTATATCACTTCACTGTCATCGCTGTTATCTCCTAACGGTTTAACTTGGGCTATTAAACTCAAATTTGACTTTGTTTTCATCGTCTAAAACGAGGTACGCATCAAATTTCTTACCGCTTTTCCCTGTAAATCCTTTGATTAGACCTGTGCGACCTTTTGTAAGTAGGTCATTTACATAGCGTTTAGATAAAGTTTTGCCAGCAATGGTTTTCCATACGGTAAATGAACAGCCGTTTCTCCAGGCTGAACAGCTAAACGCTTTTGAATTTTCTTGCATTGGAGAACCACAAACTGGACATTTCATATCACTTCCGCCACTGCCGTTATCGCCTGATGGTTTAACTGGGTTGTCAAATTCAAATTTGACTTTGTTTTCGCTGTCCAGAACCAGATACGCATCAAACTTCTTGCCACTCTTCCCTACAAATCCTTTGATTAAACCTGTGCGACTATTAGACACTAAATCGCTTACTTGTTTTGCGGTTAATGTCTTTCCAGCAATCGTCTTCCATACTGTAAAAGTACAACCTTCTCTCCAACCTGAGCATCCAAATGCTTTAGAATTCTCCTGTAAAGGCTTGCCACAAACTGGACATACAAGCGAAGTTGATGCAGAACCTGTATTCCCTTGAGAAATCTTCAAACCTCTGGAATCATTCTTCACTTTTTCGATAATGCCGTTGACACCTTTATCAATGAACTGACGGTATTGTTCTGTTGTCATATTTCCATCTTCTACGTCCTGAATCATTCTTTCAAATTTCGCAGTTAAAGACGGAGAAGAAAGCATCGTATCCGGAAGAATATCGAATAAAGCCATACATTTTTCTGTCGGGAAGATTGTCTTCTTTTTAACTTCGAAGTAGCCTCTTTTCTTGATGTTTTCAAGAATGGCAGGACGAGTACGCCCCGTTCCAAGGCCTTCGATTTCCTTGCTATTTAAAAGCTTGGCATCTTCTTTATCTTCTACAAAATTTCCAGCATTTTTCATAGCAGAAAGCAAGGAATCTTCTGTATATCTTGCAGGAGGCGTTGTTTTCTTATCGTCCAGAATAAAATCTGTAATATCATACATATTTCCATCCGTAATCATAGGAAGGAATGAATCTCTGCCCATTCCTAAAATCTTCATCCACCCTGCTTCTTTTACAACTTTCCCAGAAGTTTCGAATGTATATCCTGTTTTCTGACCTTGAATCGTTGTTCTTTCGATTTCAGCCTTTGGATAGAAGATTGCAAGATATCGTTCACAGATGGCCTCGTAGACTTTTCTTTCATCCGAAGTCAGTCTTGCTACATTCGAAGGGTTTACACTTCCGTATACAGGAGTAATAGCCTCATGAGCAAGACCTTCTGTTGTTACAACATGTCCTGATGGCTGCCATGAATTTGACTTGATTTCTTCACAGACATCTCGATAGATTGGAAGATTGTTTAGAATTTTCCATGATTCTGCTGCAGAACCTACTGAAATCTTTCGAGCGTTGGTTCCAGGATATGTTGTTAAAGCATAATCCTGATAAAGCTTCTGAATAATATCAGCTGTTTTCTTGGCAGAAAAACCATATCTCTTGTTCATATCCTGAGCAATTGTCGTAGCATCATACAGCTCTGGACATTTCGATAAAGAACTCTTTACAGTCTTGTGCAGTTCGATTCTAGGATCAAGTCCCATCGCAATCGACCTGACAGTTTCAGCTTCCTGACGAGTCAGCTTCTTGTCTGTTTTCATATAAAGAGTCAATGTTTCATTAGGATCATCTGTCGATGTTGTCAAGGATACAGATGTATAAGGTTCTGGAACGAAATTCTGAATTTCTTTTTCACGGTCATAGACGATATGCATCGTAGGCCCCATGACACGTCCGATAGAAACAACATTGCCTCTGCCTACGGCGTATTTCTTTGTCAGAGCAACTGAGCAGTTCATTCCAATGATGTAGTCAGCTTCTTCTCGACATGTTGCTGCGTCTGCTAATCCGTCTTTTTCAGAATCTGGAAAAGCTTTATCAAATGCATCTCGCAGCCCTTCAGGTGTCCATTCATGAATCCATACACGAAGAATCTGATTGGCTCTGTAAGGTTTCAGCATCTTGTTGATTTTACGCCAGATATTCTCACCTTCTCTGTCGGGGTCTGTACAGACGTAAATCTTGTCATATTGATATTTACTGAAGCATGTCTGAATTGTCTTGAAAAGGGATTTCTTGTCTTCTGAGATTTTTAATGGAAGAGTTTTAGGAAGATTATAAGGAAGAACATCTAAATCCCATCCAAAAGAGGAATCAATCTCCTCTGGAGCAAAGATTTCGACACAATGTCCAACTGTGTTGCAGATGACATAGTTTTCATCTTCATAATATCCCAAAGGCATCTTGCCTTTGCCTAAGTTTGTATATTTTGCATATGGAGCCAGAACTTCCTTGACCTGTTTGGATACGTTCGGCTTTTCAGTGATGATTAAATCCATATTTGGTCTCCTTTCGAAAGTGTTTTATTCTTATATTGTATTATAGCACACGTTTGAGCTTTTAGTTAAACACCAACTACGTCGCACAAGAAAAGGGCTTTGAGCCCCTTTCGTGCAAGATATAACTATTTCTTTCGTTTCTTCATACCATGTTCCATTAGCATCAGAATACAGACAGAGAAACATGCACAGAACAGAATCAGCCAGAAAGCTTCTGTGAAGGAGCTTCTGGTTTAGGTTCTGGCTTTGGAGTATGAGAATTTGTGATGACAAAATCAAATTCAGGGCCTTCCATTATATAAGGCTCGATTTCTTCATCATCATTGTCGTCCTTGTCATCTTCATTTTCCAAGACCTTATGCATGTCGACGATTTTAGAAGTATAGCCATCTACATCATCTTCGGTAACAGAATAGCGGATGTTTTCTTTAATAAGCCTCTCATAAAATCCTCCTTTTCTTGTTAAAAAAATAGAAACGGGACTGCTTCTAAACAATCCCGCTGTTGTTATATCGTATTAGCCACGACGATTGCTTCGATACACTGTCTGCCGATTGCTCTGAACATTTCTTGTCGGCTGTTCTGGTCGGCGAGAATTGTATCGCATTTGCTGCTCGGAATTTACTGAATAACTTCCCATATCACGAGAGCCTCTTTCAGAACGTCTGTTGTTTGATTCTTGTCTTGAATTTGTCTGAGGCTGGTGAGGCGGATTTTTAGACACGGTTGGCCGAACTTCAGGAAGAGGTCTGACCGGTTTTGCTTCCGGTTCTTTTCTCATACTGATAAATTCAAGATTTCCACATCCTGTTACCATAAAGAAAATGTTTGGGAAAAGGAACAATCCCAATCCAAACAGGAATCCTTTCTGGAAATTACCCGCAATCTTCACACAGTTGATGATGTCAAAAATGATACATACTGCAATTAGTACAAATACCGCAACGGAAAGACCAAGCTTTAATACATCTTCTGCACCTGTTTTAAATGTATATGTCCAGATACCTGCTGCTAAAAACAGACAAATCAATCGAAGAATGTATACCCATCCTTTTCTGAATCCGATACGGAATTTTACGATTCCACCATAGATAGGAATGATACAGGCAAAACCATGTTCTCCTGCGTTGTTGAATGTCTTCCAGATTCCAGCAAACTGAATAATCAAAGCAACGATACAAGGCAACAGCAATAATGTTACAAGCAGAATGCTTGAACTCAGGATGTTAATTAACTGCCATAAATAATATGCTAAATATTCCATATTGCTTTCCCGCCTGATTAATAGCTGTAGCGACGACCTTTACGACCGCTATCCTGAGATGTCTGCTGCATGTTCTGCTGGTTTCTATATCCATTATCATCACGAGAGTAATCGTTTTGATAGTTCTGACCAACGTCGTTATTCATATAATTTGGCTGAGGCTGTCCCTGCACAGGACGCTGTGGCTGACGTGAATTCTGTTCATCGTTCTTATCCGCCATCTCAACAATCGACTGACAGATAACGCTGTCCATGTAATCTTCAAACTGTTTTACAAATGTTTCTTTTTCCTGAGCTGAGATTTCAGAAAGAAGTGTACCGTCGTTCAAATCTTCTTTCATCATTTCAATCAAATCTTTTGCACACTGTACAGACTCGCTGAGCCCGTCGATATATGCGTTTTGTGTTTCGTCTAGATCATCTCTGGAGTATTCACCAGAATCAACTAACTCTTTGAAATTCATATATAGTCCTCCTTTTTTATTGTTGCTCATGTTACTCTTTCAGCTTTATTCGTTTTGTATATTCCTTCATATATCCAGACAATACGATTCTTCGGTTCGAGTTCAGACCATAACTCAAATCACATGTAGACAATGTTGCAAAATGATTTGAATCGGGAATCTCTGGATTGTAGCCGACATCATCAAGTGTTCTTGAATACATAGACTGAAGGGCTACCTGATTCAGTTCATCTTCCGTGAAAGACGTCTGATAATGAATCGAATTGCTTGGAACTCTGGCAAAGGTATATACCTTACATCTCCATGTCTTGGCTGGAGTCAAAAGATAGAAATACGGATGTGAATCGAAGAAATCCTGAGCTGCAAAATACTTCAGGTTTGTGAAACGTCCGCCCGTCAATACGGAGTGTCCATAAATTACCGAATTCATATCCGAGAAATCTGCACTGGCAAAACCGTCAAGGAAAATCGCACCATATTCGTCATAGTACCCTGAAGCATCGGTTGAAAGATATCTCTTGTTATCTCCGCTTCTGTATACGAGTGGAAAATTGATATCACAGTCAGGAACGTATATCCAGCCGATAATATCTGGATTCTGAGCTCTTAATGCTTCCCAGTCAGGCTCTAGATATTTATCCTTGGTTACGACCTTTTCTGTTATGGCTTTTTCTCGCTTTACCACGACTTCCTTTTCCGTCCATAAGACATAGAGCTGAAAAGTACATAAAGCAAACACGATAAGGAGTATTGCGATAAAGAGTCTGTATAAGATATTGGATAGTCTTTTTCTGGTACGTTTTTTCACGAAAAGCCTCCTTATAATGTTCTAATGTACAGTTAACCAGTTTGTGAACTACTTGGTCATTGAATGATCGAGCATCTACATGCTTGACCACAAGCCGATAATTTGAAAATATACCCAATCTTATAGTCCGAATGGCTATGAATCAGCATATATCTTCTTATTACATTCCATACATGGACATGCCATGCACAGAAAGCGGTAGTTCATATGTTCTACAGAACGGAAACAACGCTTCCTGTTTCCTGTAGAATCGGTGTTGTCAGTTGTTGCATTTGCCATTCAAGATGTCTGTCATCCAGAAGTCTGATCAGTCTGGGTTGCATTTCTTTGTGGCTCTTTGCATCCTTGCAGAGTTTAAGAAGTTCCTTGTCTGCCGCACGGTTTCTGATGTTTACTGCACCAACGTGGTCAGCATCATCTTCATAGCCACAGCATCCGCATTTGAAAAGCTTACTGTTTACTGTACTGCGATTTTCTGCATTACGATAGCTGCAGGTTGGACATGTCTGACTTGTAAAATCTGGCGGTACTTCTACATAGTCATATCCATACCAGTTGAGTTCAGACATGAGCTTCTGCTGCAGTCTGCCACGTGCGAATGCAGACAAGTCTCCATTCAACTTGCGAGACTTGTTAAATTCCTTGATATCAAGCAGTTCAAGCACAGTCAAAGTATCATGTGTGATACATGACATATATGTCTTTACATCATGGATGATTTCATGATTCAGCATATTGTAGTAGGCACGCTTCTTGCGATACGGTGCATCTGCTGTGCGTATCATGTGTTCCAGGTTGTCCATCTTCTGGATGAGAGAACGTCTCACATCCAAAGGAAGGTTCTTATACCAACTATCTTTTTGATAAGGGAATTGATAAGATCTTAAAGAAAGTGGGAGAAGAAGCTACTGAGATCGTTATTGCAGCCAAGAACCCGGATCCGGAGGAAGTAAAATACGAGATCTCCGATTTCCTGTACCATATGATGGTATTAATGGCAGAAAAAGGTGTTACCTGGGAAGAGATCACAGAGGAACTGGCAAACAGATAAGATATACAAAAGATGTACGAAAGCAGATTGCTTTCATTTGGGACAGCTGGATCGAAAGACCGGCTGTCCTTTTTGCATAATGAGCGGATCCGTGGTAAAATTATCTTAATAAATATGATTTTGGAGGACGATGAAATGAAAATAATAGAAAATTCTGTTACAGAACGTTTTTTACGCTATATTTCCTACGATACCCAGTCAAAAGAAGAGGGCGAACAGGTTCCAAGTACAACAAAGCAGTTAGAACTTGGAAAACTTCTGACTACTGAGTTAAAGGAAATGGGTGTTGCCAATGTGCGCATGGACGAGCATGGATATATTTATGGCGAGATCCCGGCAAATACAGAGGAAAAGATTACTTCTTTAGGTTTCATTGCCCATATGGATACATCACCGGCTCTTTCTGGTAAAGACGTAAAGCCTCAGTTTGTGGAAAATTATGATGGCGGTGATATCTGTTTAAACAAAGAAAAAGATATCTGGCTTCTTACTTCCGATTTCCCGGAAATGAAAAATTATAAAGGAAAAACACTGATCACTACAGACGGCACTACATTGTTAGGAGCAGATGATAAAGCAGGTGTGGCAGAGATCATGACCATGGCAGCCTGGTTTTTAAGCCATCCGGAAGAGAAACATGGCAGGATCTGCATTGCCTTTACACCAGATGAGGAAGTGGGAAGAGGAGCAGATTTCTTTGATGTAGAAGGCTTTGGGGCAGAGGCCGCTTATACAGTAGATGGAGGTGCTTTAGGGGAACTGGAATATGAAAACTTTAATGCAGCTTCCGGCCATGTGACCATCCAGGGAAAAGGC
>OLFZ01001538.1_pt1 | contig 19273 bp, 8 predicted proteins | sample 1604861 | NCBI WGS metagenome assembly OLFZ01 (sample SAMEA3888895, study PRJEB22519) | human gut metagenome | biome: human gut; feature: human-associated habitat; material: faeces | place: Denmark | collected 2011 | reverse complement strand
AAAAATGCTAAAAATATAAACATGAGATTTATGAAAATATATAATTATATATCAATGCTTTTTCTGGCTGGCGCAGCCATAGTTGCGTCTTGCTCGCAAAATGAAGAACTCACCGGAGAAACACCGGATTCTTTGCAGGGATTTCAGATTAGTGTGTCTGATGAAGGATTTATGGACGAAAGTGGTAAGACACGTGCTACAGAGAATGGATATACTACCCGATTTTCTAACGGAGATGCTATCGGTATATTTGCGGTAAGAGGAGAAACGGTGGTAGAGGATATCAAGAATCGGAAATTCACACTGACAGATGGCTATTGGGAATTGACTGATGGAGGGGATCCTATTGAATACAAAGGTTCACAATTTCAGCGGATGACTTTTTATGCATACTATCCGTATAATGCGAATGTGACTTTTGATCCGACGAAGGTGGATCCTTTTGAAACATACGTCAACAATTGGAAAATAGGCAGTGAACAAAATGAAGGAAATTATACACAATATGATTTGATGACGAGTACGGGTAGTGTTCAGGGGGATCGTTTGAAAGGACAGATCGCTTTTACTATGCAACATCGGATGGCTCTTGCGGTAGTGAAGATGCCTAATTTGACCTATAGCTTTACAAATGGCGGTATAGATGATTATTTGTTACCATTAACAGCCGGTTCGTTTACAGTGAACAATACTCAAGCAACTCCTTATTATCAGGAAAGTACGGATACATACCGTTTCTTGGTTAATCCGAAGAAGGAATTCTCAATTAAGGGTACTTATTCTGGAGTAAGTGAGATGGAATATGAAGCTAAAGGTACGCTGGAAGGAGGAACGGCGAAAATGTATACCATCGAAGATAAAAGTAAAATCAACCATACTTTGCAGGTAGGAGACTATTTTTGTGCAGATGGAAAAATAGTTTCAGTAGATGCGGAAACGGTGCCGGAGAATGTGATTGGTATTGTATGTTATGTAGGAAATTCACAACCCAGTGTAACACATACTGAACTCTATTCAGCAGAAGTTGATGCTTTGCGTCGCGATTTCCCTGCATGTACGCACGGTATAGTGCTATCTATTAAGAATTCTGTGGTAAAAGATAGTGAACAAAATGATGTTGCTTTGAAAATGTTCCATTCAAGTAAGTCCGGTTATTATTCAGACTGGTTTACTTCAGATGAGAATTGGGCAAACAAGTTTGTAGGTTGTAACACAGAGAAGGATGTTAACAAGAATGATGCTTCATTGGTTTTCCCAGCACTAATGGGATACAATAATACACAGTTACTTACTATGTGTTACGAAGGTATGGGTAGTCCTTCTACTTGCGACCATGCTTATGCGTATATCAAGGCTTATCGTGAAGCGGAAGCTATTCCGGCAAATGTGACTCCTTGGTATTTGCCCTCTATAATGTGTTGGGATACAGTCGCTAAGAATTTGAGTGTTATTAACCGTTGTCTCAAGAATGTAAATGGTGATGAGATGACCTCTGTCGAGTCAGGAACTAACAGTGGACACTATTGGAGTAGCACACAGCGTTCTCCAGCCAACCAATGGACACACGGTATGGCTGGTGGAAGATATCACATAATTTGTGAACGTGATTCGCGTGCCGGTTATTTCCGTATGATGCTTGCATTCTAAAATAATGACGGTATATAAAGTCCGTTAAAATTATACTTATATCATGAACATATACATATATGAATAAGAAAAACTTTATAAAGGGGACAACCTTACCTGTCGCTCTGTTTTTCACTATAGCAACTTTTGCACCTGCATGGGGATTGCAAACAGCTTCGGCAGCCATCGAAGTTGTACAGCAGCAAAGTACTATAAAAGGAACAGTAGTAGATAGCCAAGGCGAACCGATAATTGGAGCAAGTGTACTTGCGGAAGGAACATCTAATGGTACAATTACCGATATTGACGGTGTATTTAGAATAAATGTACGTCCCGGTGCGAAATTGAAAGTATCTTTTATAGGTTATACCGATAAAAAAGTAGTAGCGAAAAATGACATGAAAGTCATTCTGGTAGAGGATGTGACAGCACTTGAAGAGGTGGAAATCGTAGCTTATGGTACGCAGAAGAAAGTGACCATGACAGGAGCTATCGCTAGTGTGAAGGGAGAAGAATTGACCCGTGTATCTGTAGGTTCGGTTTCCAATGTATTAGGAGGGCAGATGACAGGTTTGACTACCGTACAATATTCCGGTGAGCCGGGAGCGGATGCCGCTGAAATTTTTATTCGTGGTAAAGCTACTTGGGAAAATTCTTCACCGTTAATTCAGGTAGACGGTGTGGATCGTGAAAGTATGAGTGATATCGACCCGAATGAAATTGAATCCATTTCTATCTTGAAAGATGCTTCGGCAACAGCCGTATTTGGTATTCGTGGAGCAAATGGGGTCATTTTGATTACAACTAAACGAGGAAAGGAAGGAAAGGCGAAAATTTCGTTTACTACTTCTGCTTCTGTATTGATGCCTACAAAAATGGTAGAACAGGCAAGTTCCTATGACTATGCCCGTTTTCATAATCAAATGATGTCCGGTGATGGCAAATCTGCCTTATTTAGTGATGGCGTGATTCAAAAATTTGCAGATGGTTCCGATCCTATTCGTTTCCCAAATATACAATGGGCTGACTATATTATGAAAAGCTCTACGCTTCAGAGCCAGCATAATCTGAACATCTCGGGAGGAACAGATAAAGTACGTTATTTCATCTCTGCAGGTGCTTATACGCAAGGAGGACTTTTTAGTGAGTTTGATCTTCCTTATAATTTAAGCTATCAGTACCGTCGGTTTAACTATCGTACAAACTTGGATATGGATGTCACTAAAACGACTACTTTGTCATTCAATATTAGTGGTAATGTGAATAATTCAGATCAACCGCGTACGAGTCAGGGATCTTCCGGATTGATTAAAAATATGTATTATGCTACTCCTTTCTCCAGTCCGGGAATCATAGATGGAAAATTGGTAAATTCGAGCGATGAGACTTATTCAGACGGACTGAAATTACCATTTACAGGAGGTACAGGTATGGGATATTATGGAAATGGGTTCAGCCAGACCAGCAACAATTCGCTGAATGTGGATGTGATTCTGGATCAAAAAATGGACTTCTTGACTAAAGGACTTTCTTTTAAAGTGAAGGGATCTTATAACAGCTCGTTTACAGTTAATAAAGTCGGTTCTGGTGGGTCTATTGCTACATACACTCCTGTATTGATGGATGACGGTAGTATTGCTTATCGTAAGTTTGGAGAGAATACAGATGTGAAGTATTCGTATACTACAGGCAAAGCACGTAATTGGTATATGGAAGCCAGCTTTAATTATAATCGTACTTTTGGTGATCATACGGTGACAGCCTTAGTTTTGTATAATCAACAGAAAGAGTATTATCCGAAATTATATTCGGACATTCCTCATGGATATGTCGGATTAGTCGGACGTGTCACTTATGATTGGAAGAGCCGCTATATGGCAGAGTTTAATGTGGGTTATAACGGTTCGGAAAACTTTGCGTCCGATTTGCGCTTTTCTTATTTCCCGGCTGGTTCTATAGGTTGGGTGATGAGTGAAGAGAAGTTTTTCCGTCCTTTGAAGTCGGTGGTTAGCTTCTTGAAATTACGTGCCAGTGTCGGTTTGGTAGGTAACGATAATATTGGAGGATCGCGGTTTATGTATATGGCTGATCCATATAATGTCGGTTTAGGTGACTTGGCAAATCGTGTAACGGCAAGTGGAGGAGCAACTAACGCCTGGGGATATGGATTCGGAACAGATAATGGTACTGTTAGTCTGGGTGCGCGTGAGGTAGCTAAGAATAACCCTGCTGTGACATGGGAAAAAGCTCTGAAACGGAACTATGGTGTTGATATTAACTTCCTTGATGACCGTCTGAAAACAACCTTTGAATATTATAAAGAACGTCGTAATGACATCCTTTTGCGTGACGGTACAGCTCCGGGAATGTTAGGGTTCATTACTCCCTATTCAAATTTAGGAAGTGTAGACAGTTGGGGCTGGGAACTTTCTTTAAAATGGAACGATAAGATTGGCGATAATTTCCGTTATTGGGCGGGTATTAACCTTTCTTATAATCAGAATGAGATTCTTGAAAAGAAGGAAGCACCGCAGAATAATTTATATCAATATCAGAAGGGACACCGTATCGGTTCGCGTAGTCAATATGTTTTCTGGCGCTTCTATGATGAGGATACACCTGCGCTATATGAGCAGACATTTAATCGTCCGTTCCCCACTCACGAGAGTATTCTTCAAAATGGAGATGCAGTATATGTTGACTTGAATGGTGACCGTAAGATTGATGCAAATGATGCAAGTTATGACTATGGCTTTACAGACGATCCTGAATATATGCTAGGTATTAATTTAGGATTCAGTTGGAAGAATCTGGAAATAAGTACTCAATGGACAGGGGCCTGGAATGTAAGTCGTATGATTTCGGATGTATTTCGTCAACCGTTTTATTCATCTTCCAATAGCGAGCAGGGAGGATTGTTGGCATACCATCTGGATCATACATGGACACCGGAAAATCCGTCACAATCTTCGGAGTATCCGAGAGCTACCATTGATAATGCAAAGAATAATTATGCTACTTCCACTTTATATGAGAAAGATGCCAAATACTTGCGTTTGAAAACTCTTCAGGTGGCATACAATTTTCACTTCCCATTAATGAAGAAACTTGGACTGAATACATGTCAGTTGGCTTTTGCAGGATATAATTTGTGGACTATTACACCTTATTTGTGGGGTGATCCGGAGGCAAGAGCTACTAATGCACCTTCTTATCCATTGTCCAAGACTTATACGTTGAGCTTGAAATTAGGATTCTAAAATAGATAAAGGAAAGATACAATGAAATTACAAAATAAATGGTTCATCGGTGCGATGTTGGGAGCGGCGGTTTGTTTGGTTTCCACTTCATGTGTGGACGAAATTAAATTCGGAAACTCTTTTTTGGATAAGGCACCGGGCGGAAATGCTACTATTGACACAGTGTTCAATAGTGCGGAATATACGCGCCAATTTTTGAACACCTGTTACAGTAGACAGTATTACGGATTACCTTATAATACGGACAGTAACGGTAATATTCCTGATTCTTCCAGTCCTTATTTAGGAAAGAAGGATGCGCTAACAGACTGCTGGTCACTTTATTTTAGTGACGCAACTGTATATCAGCAGTATTATTTGGGTTCTCTCAATGCCAACTATGGCACGCGTGGTAATATTTTCCCATATACACGGGAAATGGTATGGGAAGTAGTGCGTTGGTGTTGGTTGTTAATGGAAAATATAGATAGAGTGCCGGGTATGGATAATGCTGAAAAAACTCAGTTGGTGGCAGAAGCTAAATGCCTGATTGCGGCACGCTATTTTGATATGTTCCGTCATTATGGAGGTCTTCCATTGTTATATGCTTCATTCACCGGTACGGAGTCAGGTTATGAAATCCCCCGTGCTACGGTAGAGGAGACTGTTAACTACATGATAAAGATGTTGGATGATGCTATCAATTCCGGCGGGTTGGTGTGGGCTTATGCTGATGCCGATCTTGCTAGCAAGGCCGGACACTGGACAAAGGCCGGTGCGATGGCATTGAAATGCAAAATCTGGCAATTTGCCGCTTCTCCGTTGTTTAATGATGTCAACGGATATGCAGGAGGAAACTCAGAGGCTGAACAGCAGCATCTGGTATGGTACGGCGGCTACCATGCGGAACTTTGGGATAACTGTTTGAAGGCTTGTGAAGCATTCTTTAAAGAGCTGGAGAGTCAAGGCGGGTATAGCCTGAATAAGGCTTCGGAAGAAACACCGGAACAGTATCGTCAGGCATATCGTATGGGGTATATTCGTCAGAACAGCAAGGAGGTCTTGCATTCTGTCCGCACGAATATGTCGGACGCTTTCAACTCAAGTTCTTATATGTGGCATTCCTGGGCTGTTCCGTCACTTTGTCGTACCGAATATCCGCCTACACAGGAATATGTGGAGATGTTCCCATGGGCCGACGGTACTCCGTTTGACTGGAAAAAGACGGAAACAGAAGGTAAGTTGGATGCAATGTTCCTGACCGGAACATTCAAAAATGGAGAACAACTATTGTCGGAAATCGTATTAACCCGTGATCCTCGTCTGTATGAGCATTGCATGGTAAACGGATTGCCGAAGATGTTAGACTGGAGTGCAGGAACAATGTCCGGTTTACCTTATGAATTGTGGGTCGGAGGATACGATGAAGGACAAAATGCTGCACTTGAATCAGGTAACTATGCGACTGGTTATAAAAATATGAAATATTATTTGGGAACAGAGTACCAACGTCAGTATACGCATTGGGTATATCTTCGTTTATCTGACATTTATTTAACTTATGCAGAGGCCTTGCTTCAAGCCAAGAATGATCACCGGGGTGCTATTGACCAAATGAATATAGTACGTGCCCGCGTAGGATTGAAGAAAGATTTGGCGGAGTGTGTTACAGATAAGAATTTACTTTCTGACAAAGCAGCCTTATTGGAAGAATTGCTGTGCGAGCGTGTTCGGGAATTGGGGCTTGAAGATAGCCGTTACTTTGATCTTGTCCGTTACAAGCGTGCCGATCGTTTCGAGAAGCGCCTGCACGGGTTGCTCGCCTATCGTTTGGATGATACCGGTAATCGTATAACGGGAAATGCTAAATGGAATGAAGGAGATAAGAACAAGGGGGCATTGCAGCCTACTCGTTTTGAATATGAAAGGTTTGAGTTATCCAAGCCGGTCCGTCGGTGGTGGACATACGGATTTGATCCCAAATGGTATCTTTCTCCATTCCCGCAAACGGAAATTAACAAAGGATATGGATTGATTCAGAATCCGGGTTGGTAATGTGAGACAGCGAAATAGATTAAAACAATATTGAATATTGATTTATATGAGAAAAAATAAGATTCTGATACTGGCTTTACTGGTTTGTTTGAGCATTCCGGTCAGAGCACAGAATACAGACAACAACATTATAGGTATTGTTGTTGATAAATCGGGAAACCCAGTCTATGGAGCGTCCGTTAATGTGGAAGGTGGCGTAGTGGAGACCCGGGTTGAAACTGATAAAGATGGTAAATTCGAGATTGCGGTCGAGAAAGGACAACGTTTGAGTGTCGTTTCTGTCGACAAAGGCTCTACCACAGTTGTGGCAAAGACTGATGGTCCGATGACTATTGTGATGGGATATGCAGCTCAGACTATTGATGTGGGAGCTAACCGGATATTCAGTCGTCATGAATCAACAGCAGCTGTTTCTACCACCTATAACGAAGAGTTTAATAAGCGGTCTTCCCGGAATATATCCAATTCTTTATATGGATATGGATTGGGCCTTACTACTTTGCAGAATGCGGCCAGTACCGGGTTAATGGCAGATCCTACCTTTTATGTACGTGGTTTGCAGAGCTTGTCAAGTAGTACACCGCTTGTGCTGGTTGACGGTTTGGAACGAGACATGAGCTTGGTGAGCCCAGAAGAAGTAGAATCCGTTTCCATCCTGAAAGATGCCGCGGCTGTGGCATTGTACGGATACAAAGGGGTGAACGGTGCGATCTTGATTACTACAAAGCGTGGTAAGTACAAAACAAAAGAGATAACTTTTACGTATGATCATATCATTAACACTCAGTCTCGACGTCCGGAATTTGTAGATGCAGCTACGTATGCTTCTGCAGTGAATGAAGCGCGTGGATATGAAGGTTTGGGAGCTCGGTATACTCCGGAAGAAGTCGATGCTTTCCGTAATGGAGTAGGTAGTGGAGGGGCTTCCCGTATGTACCCTTATCTCTATCCTAATGTGAACTGGATTGATGAAACCTTTAAAGACAGAGGAGTTTCTAATAAATATACGATCGAATTCCGTGGGGGAGGAGCAAAGTTCCGCTACTATACTATGGCGAATTTATTAACAGACAAAGGGTTTATCAAAACCCCGAATGCAAATGACGGATATTCTACACAGAATATGTATTCACGTGCTAATTTGCGTACAAATCTGGATATTGATTTAACCGCCACTACCAAATTGAAGTTGAATCTTCTCGGTACCTTGTCCGAATCTCGGATTCCGGGGGCTTCGGTTAACCTATGGGATATGATTTATTCGATTCCTTCTGCAGCTTTTCCGGTTCGTACGGAAGATGACAGTTGGGGAGGAAGTACTACTTGGGCGGGAACATCGAATCCTGTCGCACAATCGCAGGGAGCTGCTTATTCTAAAGGACACTCTCGCAGTTTGTTTGCCGACCTTACCTTGTCACAAGATTTATCTGGTTTGCTGAAAGGATTGGGAGCAAACTTTCGTTTAGCTTATGACAACTATTCCAATATTCTGGAAGACCATAGCAAGACTTATACGTATGCCGGTTATGCAACAAGCTGGACAACTAACGGTCCGTTTTATACTGCCATTTCAGGTGGCGAATCCAGTGAAATGGGTTCGGGTGCAGGTATTGACAACTGGGCGCGCCAATTTAACTTTGCAGGTAGTGTCGATTACAATCGCTCGTTTCGGAAGTGGGATGTGTATTCTCAATTCAAATGGGATTATGAGTATCGTGATTCATACGGATTGAACACTACTATTTATCGGCAAAATGTATCCTGGTATAATCATGTAGGTTTCTCTAATCGCTATTATTTGGATCTGGCATTGGTTGGCTCGGCCTCCAGTTTATTGGCACCGGGGCATAAATGGGCTTTCTCGCCTACCATTTCTGCTGCTTGGGTGCTTTCGGAAGAAAAATGGTTGAAAGATGTGTCTTGGGTGAACTTCTTGAAATTGCGCGCTTCGTTTGGAGTGATCAATGTTGATTATCTGCCTAAAGACGGAAGTACTACCGTATATGACTATTGGGATCAGATTTATACGACTACCGGTACGCAATATAAGTTTAACAGTAGTTACGACTCTGAATTCGGAAGTACTATTATCGGGCGCCTGGCAACTGCTAATTCGACACATGAGAAAGCGTATAAATACAATGTTGGTGTTGATGCCGTGTTGTTCAATGGACTGGACGTGACGGCAGAAGGCTATTACCAACGGAGAAAAGATATTTGGGTCTCTTCCGAAGGAAAATATACCGATGTGTTGGGCGTAGATGCTCCGTTCGAGAATGCCGGAATCGTTGATAGCTATGGCGTGGAACTAGGACTTAACTATATGAAACGGTTAGGAGATGTAGTGTTCAACCTTGGCGGTAATTTTGCTTGGAATAAGAATGAAATTAAGGAGCAACTGGAAGAACCGCGTTTATATAATAATCTTGTGCAAACAGGAAATCGGTTGGGACAAGTATATGGAATGGTAGCTGAAGGTTTCTTCAAAGATAAAGAAGATATAGCAAACAGCCTTCCGCAAAACTTTAGTACGGTAGTGCCGGGAGACATAAAATATAAAGATGTGAATGGAGACGGAATCATTGATGCCAATGATAAAACAGCTATCGGTTATAGTACGACAGCCCCGGAAATTTATTATTCTTTCCATTTGGGAGCCGAATGGAAAGGGATTGGAGTAGATGTAATGTTTCAGGGAACAGGTAACTATTCTGCTGTCTTGAATACGAAGAGTATGTTTTGGCCGTTGATAAATAATACGACACTTTCTACTCATTATTATGAGAATCGTTGGACACCGGAAAATCAAAATGCCAAATATCCTCGTTTGAGTTCACAGAGTAATGCCAATAACTATCAGGCTAATACAGTTTGGTTGGCGGACCGGTCATTCTTGAAGTTACGTAACGCGGAGGTGTATTACAGATTTCCGGAAGAATGGATGAAGAAGACTAAGATATTGGGGAGTGCCAAGTTATATGTCAGAGGAACAGACTTGTTCTGTTCAGATCATATTGATGTGACAGATCCGGAATGTTATGGTGTAGCGACTCCGCTGAATAAGAGTGTAGTAGTCGGTGTTACGATTGGTTTTTAATCATAAAAACAAAGCGAAAGAATGAAACTGAAAAACATTATCTACGGAATGATGTGTGTAGCCGCACTCGGTTCCTGCTCAGATAAGATGGAATATCATGAGTACAATAATTATGATGAGGATTTTGTGAAGCTCAACTTCGGTAATGTAGGAGGGCTGATAACAAATATCTATTTGTCCATGGATGTGGACTTTGGAAACTATAGCGGGGCAATTCTTGGTTCTGCTACCGATGAGTCCGAATATGCTTATTCGGGAAATCAGATTGAAGACTTTTACAATGGTTCTTGGAGTCCGTCGAATGCTAAAAGTAGCATGTGGACGTCCTGTTATGAAGGGATAGCCAATTGTAATTTATATCTGGAGAAGTTTACCGGACTGACATTTCCCGAGTTGGCTTTGAACAGTGATTATGCACAACAGATGTTCCGCTATACCAATTACCAGTATGAGGTACGTTTCCTTCGTGCATATTTCTACTTTAACTTGGTACGGCAATATGGAGATGTGCCGTTTAGCGACCATATATTAACAGCTGAAGAATCGAATACGTTATCGCGCAGACCGGCACAGGAGATTTTTGATTATATCATAGCCGAATGTGATGATATAAAAGATAAGATTATCGTCGATTACAGTAAACTGGGAGATATGGCATTGCCTAGTAGTCCGGCGGAAACAGGACGTGCCAACCGTAAAACGGTATTGGCCTTGAAAGCTCGTGCAGCATTGTATGCGGCAAGTCCTTTATTTAATCCGACTGATAATAAAGAACTGTGGCATCGTGCAGCTAAAGCCAATAAGGAAATTTTAGATGACAGTAATGGATTTGCTGAAAAGGCAAAACTATTAGTGGACGATTATTCATCACTATGGAGTAAGGACAGTTACAATGATGCTACTAGTGAATTGATTTTTCTCCGTCGTGCCACTACTACTACTAATTCTTTTGAGGGATATAACTTCCCGGTAGGGTTGGAAAATTGTAAAGGTGGAAACTGTCCCACACAGACACTGGTAGATGCGTATGAGATGAAGGATTCAGGGTTGCGTCCGGACGAGTTGGATAACTATGATCCTGCTAATCCTTATTATACCAACCGCGACCCTCGTTTCTATCTGACTATTGCCAAGAATGGGGACGAAAAGTGGCCTAACTGGAATACTGTTCCTCTGCAAACCTATCAGGGCGGACTAAATGCGGAGCCTTTGAGTGGCGGAACTCCGACTGGCTATTATCTGAAGAAGTATTGTCAGACGGCAGTAGACTTACGTGCCGGTACAGCTTCAAAGACCTATCATTCATGGATTACATTCCGTTTTGGAGAGTTCTATTTGAATTATGCGGAAGCTGTATATAAGTATCTGGGTAGTCCGTATGCAACGGATAATGAATTTACAACTTCGGCTGTGGATGCTATCAAAGTAGTTCGTACGCGTGCCGAGATGCCCGGATTCCCTCAAGGGATGACCAATGATGCTTTCTGGAAGAAATATCAGAATGAACGTATGGTAGAATTGGCTTTTGAAGGACATCGTTTTTGGGATGTACGTCGTTGGAAGGAGGGGGACAAACATTTCAAGAACATTGTTGAAATGAAAATTACGAAAAATGGGGATGATACTTATACGTATGAGCGTAAGGTAAAAGAAAGAAGTTGGGATGATAAGATGTATTTCTTCCCGATTCCTCAGAGTGAAAAATCGAAAAATCCTAATTTGGAGCAGAATCCGGGCTGGTAACCCACAACCGGAATGCTGATGAATAGTGATAGGATATTCTTGCATAGAACGGATGTTTATAGAATAAAAAAACGAAAGAAATGAAGAAACATTATATAATACTGGGGCTGTTTTGTCTGCTGGCCATAGTTGCCTGCTCGGATAATGACCCCGTCGTTGAAGTGAACAATGGCAATCAGACGGAAGAGGAGTTGCCGCCTCTGCCTACTGAAGTTATAACGGGTAGCCGTGCAATGTGGGTTAGTTACGACCCGGCACCAAATGTTGACGCCAATAACTCTTCCGGCATATCATCCGCATTGATTAGCTGGAGATTACTGAAGACCGATCCGTCTAATGTTGCTTTTGATATTTATAAGTCGGTAGACGGCGAGACGGAAGTGAAATTGAATGAGAAACCTATTTCGAATACTACTTCTTGGGTGGATGCGGATATTGATGTATCAAAAACGAATGTATACCGGGTCACTCTTGCCAATCAGGCTGAAACGCTTTGCGATTATACCTTTACCTCTGAAATGGCAGAAAAGTTTTATCATGAGATTAGATTAAACATGAATGTACCCGATGCGTCGATTACATATTCTCCTGATGATATTCAGCTAGGTGACTTGGACGGTGACGGTGAATTGGAGATTGTGGTGAAGAGAGAACCGTATGATGGTGCCAACCAGGGGGGATGGAATAATGGTTCGACCTTGTTGGAAGCTTATAAGATGGATGGTACTTTTTTGTGGCAAATTGATTTGGGAATCAATATTCGTTCCGGTTCACATTATACTTCATATATTTTATACGATTTTGATGGAGATGGTTTATGTGAAATAGCTTTCCGCTCTTCAGAAGGTACAAAGTTTGGGGATGGTAAGGTCATTACCGATGCTTATGGTAATGTGAACGATTATCGAATTCGTCAGACTGACGCTGTGGGCTGGTATTCGGGAGCAAGTATTAATACAATTTGCGGTTTGATAATGGAAGGTCCCGAATATATCTCTATTTGCCGTGGATATGATGGACGTGAAATTACCCGGGTGGATAATATTCCTCGTGGTGGAAGTGGTTCAAAAGCGTCGCGTGCTAAATATTGGAGTGAATATTGGGGAGATGATTACGGAAACCGCATGGACCGTTTCTTTATCGGGGTGGCTTATCTGGATGGTATACCTGACGAAGCGACCGGAGTGAGAACAAGCAACCCCAGTCTGATCATCAGTAGAGGTATTTATCATAATTGGCAAGTATGGGCACTCGATTTGAAAGGGAATAAACTGGAAACCCGTTGGAAGTTTGATACAGCCGAACATTCTTCAAAATGGTTGTCCATGTGTTCGCATAGTTTTCGTGTAGCGGACTTGGACGATGATGGAAAAGATGAAATCTTGTATGGTTCTGCGGCTATAGATGATGATGGAAGCGAATTGTGGTGTACCGGAAACGGTCATGGTGACTGTTTATGTGTTGGCAAATTTATAAAAGACCGTTCAGGATTGCAAATTGTTGCTTCATTTGAAGAACCGGGCAATTATAATGGACAAGGACACGGTTATGGATGTCAAGTGATTGATGCAAGAGATGGTGGCTTGATTACCGGCCATGGAGCGGGTTCGACTACTGATGTCGGTCGTTGTATTGTGGCAGATATCGATCCGGATAGCCCGAATTTTGAGTACTGGTCTTCTTTGCAGGAAGGGGTATTCAGTTGTAGTGGCAGTGGATTGGTATCCAGTACATATCCTACAGGTATTGGTGGTGGAGTTTTGTATAATGTAGCCATTTATTGGAGCGGGCAGCCGACAAGAGAAATGCTGGACCGTGCTTGTGTCGTGAGCTATAAAGAGAACCCTGATGTAAACAAGACGAATAAGACTCGTTTGGTATATTTTGGAACTTACGGTAGCAATGACGGTAACCATAGCACCAAATACAATCCTTGTTACTATGGTGATTTTCTCGGTGACTATCGTGAAGAAGTAATAATGGGTTCAAGTGACATGAAATCTATTTATATATTCTCCACGAATCATCCTACCGAATTCCGTCTTCCTCACTTGATGACCGATCATAATTATGATATGTCTCAAGCGATGCAGAATATGGGATATAACCAGGGAACTAACTTAGGTTACTATGTAGGTGCTGAAACTTTGAAAAAAGCAGAATAAAAAGGTTTTTGAATAAGAAATCTCTTATTTGATATGAGTTTGTTGAAAAAGAACAATCCGGCTAACTGTCGGGTTGTTCTTTTTTCATATTTGAACGAATCGCCATATATATGGATAATATTCTATTTTTTAATTGAACGGCTCTCCCTACCTTTGTAAGGTGAGATAGCAAATATACATATGAAAAAACTCTTTATCCTTTTGTTCCTCTTCATCACTTTAGGAACAAACGCACAAAACAATAAAGTTTCCGGCCTCAACGCCCGCCAGTTTCATAAATATTGGAAGGTAGAGTCGGAATCTCCGGATTATAAAGTGACATTTCAGGGCGATACCGCTGAAATACTGTCTCCTAAAGGCCTTACCTTATGGAGGAAAGAAAAGATGAGCGGACGGGTAACCATTGAATATGATGCGTGTGTAGTTGTAGAAAAAGAAGGAGACCGTTTGAGTGACCTGAATTGCTTTTGGATGGCTTCGGACCCCAAACATCCTGATAATATATGGAAACGTGAGAAGTGGCGTAGCGGAATCTTTCTGAATTGTTATTCTTTGCAACTCTATTACATGGGATATGGTGGAAATTATAACTCTACTACACGCTTCCGTCGTTATGACGGCAATGAAGCAGGAATCACAGATCCCAAAGTACGTCCTGCCATATTGAAAGAATATACAGATACCGAACATTTGCTAAAAGCGAATCACTGGTATCACATTAAGATAACAAATGAAAATAATAGGGTTAGTTATTACATAGACGGCAAGCGACTGGTGGACTTCCGCGATGCCGAACCTCTGACAGAAGGATGGTTCGGCTTTCGTACCACCTTATCCCGTACCCGCATTACAAACTTCCGCTACGAATGTTTGCCATCCCAAACGTCTACTGTTCCTTTACATTGGATCGGCAATACTCCTGAACAAGACAAAGCTGTAAGCTTCGGAGTTCCTTTTGATGAAGGCTACCTATTTCCTGAAACTTCATTGCGACTAAAAACAGATAGAAATCAAGAGATTCCGGTAGATACTTGGCCATTGGCTTACTGGCCGGATGGTTCCGTGAAATGGAGCGGAGTTGCCGGAGTCATTCCTGCCGGAACAGAAAGACTGACATTAGAAAAAGCCCCCCGGAAAGCAAAAACTATCAATAAACAGCCTAATGCTTCTATTGCAATCACTGAAACGCCTGAAAATATTCAAATTGAAACAGGGCTAATTTCCGTATTTATTCCCCGACGCGGAGATTTCCTGATTGATAGCCTATTGTATAAAGGAACTAAAGTAGGAGAGAAAGCGCGTCTGATTTGTAATACGCAAAACGAGCCGATTCAAGAAAATACATCTCAAATATCTTTTACTCATTACATAGGAGAAATAAAATCAGTAACCATAGAACGTCTGGGCTCTGTACGGGCACTTGTAAAGTTGGAAGGGATACATCGGAACAGGAATAAGGAGATTGATACGAATCACTCTGAAGGGAAAGGGAATTATGCGAATAACTCTGATATGAACAAACGGAATAACCGTGAGTGGCTTCCTTTTGTGGTACGTCTCTACTTTTATGGTGGCAGTGAACAGATCAAAATGGTGCATAGTTTCGTCTATGACGGAGATCAGAAGAAAGATTTCATTCGTAGTTTGGGTATCCGTTTCGACGTTCCTATGCGTGAAGCTCTGTATAATCGTCATATTGCTTTTTCGTGTGCAGATGGAGGAGTGTGGAGCGAGCCGGTACAACCATTGGTAGGGCGTCGCATACTCACTTTAAATAAGACAGATATTAAGAAAAATAGTAATGAAAAGAAGGATGCACAACAGAAGCCAACAGATGAACCCTCCCTGCAACAGCAGCAAATGGAAGGCAAACGTATTCCGCCTTATGAATCTTTCGATGAAAAGAACCGCTCTCTGCTCGATAACTGGGCTTCATGGAATGACTACCGTCTGTCTCAACTCACTGCCGATGCTTTCTCCATTCGTAAACGTGCCAATAACGATAATCCCTGGATAGGAACCTTTTCCGGCACACGTAGCGATGGGTATACTTTTGTCGGGGATATTACCGGAGGATTAGGACTTTGTATGCATGACTTTTGGCAGTCTTATCCCTCTTCTATTGAAATTTCAGACGCACGAACCCCGGTAGCTACCCTTACCGCCTGGTTGTGGAGCCCGGAGTCCGAACCTATGGATTTGCGGCATTATGATCGTATAGCTCATGACCTGAATGCCAGCTATGAAGATGTTCAGGAGGGCATGAATACGCCATACGGCATTGCCCGTACAACTACGTTTACACTGATCCCACAAAGTGGTTATACCGGGAAAAAGGCTTTTGCAGATTATGCCAAACAGTTTTCTAGCCCTAGTCTGTTAATGCCAACCCCGAATTATCTTCATGCCCGCCAAGCTTTCAGGATATGGAGTCTCCCTGACCGTACTACTCCATTCCGTACTCGTGTAGAAGACCGCTTGGATGCTTACATTGACTTCTATCAGAAAGCAATCGAACAAAACAAGTGGTACGGTTTCTGGAATTATGGTGATGTGATGCACGCTTATGACCCCGTTCGTCATACCTGGCGTTACGATGTCGGAGGATTTGCTTGGGACAATACGGAACTGGCTTCTAATATGTGGCTATGGTATAATTTCCTGCGTACCGGGCGTATTGATATTTGGCGTATGGCAGAAGCTATGACGCGTCATACAGGTGAAGTGGATGTCTATCATATCGGTCCCAATGCCGGATTAGGCAGTCGGCATAATGTAAGTCATTGGGGATGCGGAGCTAAAGAAGCGCGAATCAGCCAGGCCGCCTGGAACCGTTTCTACTATTACCTTACTACGGACGAACGTTGCGGTGATTTAATGACTGAAGTGAAGGATGCCGACCACAAACTCTATGACTTGGACCCTATGCGCCTGGCCCAACCTCGCAGTGAATATCCTTGTACTGCTCCCGCCCGTTTGCGTATCGGCCCCGACTGGCTGGCTTATGCCGGTAATTGGATGACAGAATGGGAGCGCACAGGTAACACAACTTATCGTGATAAAATAATAGCAGGAATGAAAAGCATTGCCGCCCTGCCTAACCGCCTTTTTACCGGTCCCAAAGCTCTAGGATTTGATCCGTCAACAGGGATCATCACAACCGAATGTGACCCCAAACTGGAAACAACCAACCATTTAATGACGATCATGGGCGGATTTGAGATAGCCAATGAAATGATGCGTATGATTGATATACCCGAATGGAAAGATGCTTGGCTTGATCATGCTGCACGTTACAAGAAGAAAGCATGGGAACTTAGCCATAGCCGTTTTCGTGTTTCCCGCCTGATGGCTTACGCAGCTTATCACTTGCGTAATACCCAAATGGCTGAAGAAGCCTGGAAAGATTTGTTTACCCGGTTGGAACATACACCTGCACCGCCTTTCCGCATCACTACCATACTTCCGCCGGAAGTACCGTCTCCATTAGATGAATGTACGAGCATTAGCACGAATGATGCTGCTCTTTGGAGCTTGGATGCTATTTATATGCAGGAAGTTATTCCGAAGGATGAATAGCAGAAGCATTTATTTCTTCACATTTCACCATATCCCAACCTTGGAACTGAATTAATAATAGGTGAAGTGTCGTTCCAGTAGCCAGTTTCTGCACAACTTTATCCTTACTGTATCGCAACAGTTGCTGTCTTCCTTCTTCTGCTTGGGCTTCAAGTTCAGCATTGGTAGCTGTACGTGTAGCGTATTTCAACTCCAGGATATAGCTGTGTTCTATATCGGAATAACGCATTTTGTCCGGCAATAGGAAGAAGTCACAATAGCCATAGTTCATTTCCAGTTCCGGCTGTACGAGATAATAAGAAGCAATGGCAAGATAGGCTTTTAGGAAACCTTGCAGGTTTCTTTCCCCTTCTATCGCATCTCGTATGGAAGAGTTCTCCCGATAGGCACGGGCGATGGTTTCGAAGAATGGTTGCCAATGACCATCGAAGGCGAAATCATCTATCAAGTCTTTCAGATGTGAAAGATTCAGGGTATGGGCCTGTTGATAGTAGTCGCGCAAGAATCCAAGGTACTGCTCGCGCACACAATTGTTAGGTATGCACATTTTCAGACGGTCGCCACGGGTGCCGCACATGGTAAGTAAACCATAATAATAGAGCAGGCTTCGGAAGTTCTCTATATCTGCTATCTTTTCTGACGGGAACGAAGTATGTAAGTCTACCAGTATTTCACCTTTTGCCGCAATTTCTTCGATAGTACTCATGCGGCTTCCCTCATGGGTGTTGTCGTGGTCAATGCGTGCCAGCATTTTCAGTTTACTGTAATCCGTACGGATATTCTTGTCTACCATATTTTCGGGTGGACGGTGAAAATCAATTTGGTTACGTAAATAGTATAAAGTCATATCGCAATTAAACACACGGTCGTTGTCCAAAGATGTTCTGGCGAAGCAATAATTGTCATACCACGGTTTCATTTCTGTAATCATCGCTTCTACATCACCGACCAGCTTTCCATTTTGTTGGTAATAACGGAGCATTTCACGTACTTCAGTTTCATCAAATCCTATCATGGCATTAAAACGGGAATCAGTCGATATATTCCAGTCAATATTATACCCGCTAGATAAATCATCCAGTGTGATAGGGCTGACTCCCATTAGGAAAATTCGGTCAAACATACCTTTGAACTGCTTGAAGTATTCACGGTAGAAGCCGCTGGCATGAGTCAGGTCATGGAACATTTTCTGTCCGTGTTCGCTCAATATGACGTTGGTAAAGTTGTCATATTCGTCAATTATCAGATAGAGAGGATATCCTTTTTCTTTAGCCTTTACTTCTATATATGATAATTTTGCTTTAGCGCTTTCAATGCTTTCTACTGTTGACTTGAAATCTTCATCATAATAAGATGCGTATGCATGGGCAAACTGGTTGATGATGATACTGCAATATTCATTAAAGCTACTCATCAAATCTGCTCCCGGCAGTGAGCAGCCTGCTTTTGAGAAGTCGAAGAAAAGGACTTGGAAACTGTTATGTTGTTTGGTTGGACGGCTTCCTATCCATAAGTCACCGAAATACTTGTCGAAGTTATCCTTCTGTATTATGTCGTAATAAGTACGCATCATGCTTAGGAATAAGCTTTTTCCGAAACGTCTCGGACGAATAAGGAAAAGGTAACTGGGCATTTCCTCGATAAGGGGCAGATACATGGTTTTATCGACGAAATAGAAGTTTTCGTTCCGCATCCGGTTGAAGTCGGATATTCCGTATGGTATTCCTTTCACTTGGCTCATATTGGCAGGCTTTTAATTTGTACAGGCA
>OLFZ01001536.1_pt1 | contig 19278 bp, 19 predicted proteins | sample 1604861 | NCBI WGS metagenome assembly OLFZ01 (sample SAMEA3888895, study PRJEB22519) | human gut metagenome | biome: human gut; feature: human-associated habitat; material: faeces | place: Denmark | collected 2011 | reverse complement strand
GGAACTGGTTCAACGAGTTTTACGCCCGCGACACCTCAAAGAAAATCCGGGCTGTTAAACAGGCAAAGGCACAGAAAGGCGAGCGTGTCAACGGCGAAGTGCCGTATGGTTACATAGCCGACCCAAACGACCGCAATCATCTATTGCCCGACCCGGAAACGGCGCACATTGTAAAACAGATTTTCGCTATGTATGTGCGCGGCGACCGTATCTGCGAAATCCAGAACTGGCTACGGGAACATGAGGTACTTACTGTTTCAGAACTGCGCTACCGTCGTTCCGGCAGTTGCCGCCACCCGCGCCCGCACCCGACCTGTATTTATAACTGGCCGGATAAGACACTGTATGATATTCTTGGACGCAAAGAATATTTGGGGCATACCATTACGGGCAAGAGCTATAAGGTATCTTACAAATCGAAAAAGACGAAGAAGAACCCGGAGGAAAAGCGTTACTTCTTCCCCAACACACACGAACCCTTGATTGATGAAGAAACCTTTGAGCTTGCACAGAAACGGATTGCCACCAAACACCGCCCTACAAAGGTTGATGAAATTGACATTTTTTCGGGACTTCTCTTTTGTGGGGATTGCGGCTATAAAATGTATCTGCAACAGGGAGCCGGGACACTGGAACGCAAACACGCCTACACTTGCGGCAAGTATCGAAACAGGATAAGGACTGGCGAGCTTTGCACTACCCATTATATCCGAAAGAGCGTCCTTAAAGAACTTGTCCTTGCCGATTTACAAAGGGTATTGTCCTATGTGAAAGAGCATGAACAGGAGTTTATCGAAACCGCCAACGAGTGCAGCGCAAAGGCAGTACAAAAGACGCTGACACAGCAGCGGAAAGAGCTTGACAAGGCGCAGAGCCGCATTAGCGAGCTGAACATCTTATTCCGCAAGCTCTACGAGGACAACGCTTTAGGGAAACTTTCAGATGAACAATTTGCTTTTCTGACTTCCGGCTATGATGAAGAAAAAAAGACGCTGACCCGGAGGATTGCGGAGCTGTCACAGGAAATCGACAACGCCACCGAGCGCAGCGCGGACGTGAAAAGGTTTGTCGCACTGGTACGCAGATACACCGCCATTACCGAACTGACCTACGAAAACGTCCATGAATTTATTGACCGTATTCTTATTCACGAACTGGATAAGGAAACGAACACCCGCAAAATCGAAATCTTTTATAGCTTTGTCGGCAGAGTTGATACAGGCGACAAGCCTACTGAAAGTATCTCCTATTTCAGACAGATAGGAGCCGACGTAAAGAGTTATGCTATCTAACATACATCAAAAAGAGGTAAGATAACACCCTCTGCAAAAAAGGTTACGTTATCTTACCTCAACAAAGTTAGCACCGGAGTAACCATCGTCCACAAAAAACTGGATGTTTCGGAAACCTTGTTCTTTTGCGTATTTCTTGAGAATCGCCTTTTGATTGACAATGCTGTTGCTCTCTCCTGCAAGTTCGTCATCACGACTCAGCCTACAGTAGATCGCAGTAATTTTGTCAGACTGCCTGTTCATGTCTTGTTCCTCCTTAATCGGCGGGCAGTCTGCCAATACAGGATTGCTTGTATATATCATATCACACATTCGTGAATAAATCCACCTTTTCGTTATAATATTTTTTGAGCATTTTTAATTATCTTTTGCCATGTGGTCGAGCAGTTTACCGGAAAGACTTCGTGTTCCATCGTAACTTCCGTTAAAGCGGTAAGTAGTCTGACCGGAGTGAATGGTCACGGTGATCTTCGGCAACGCTGCCGCACAGTAGTTGTGAACAACTATGTTGCCATTTTCTTTGACTGTGTAATTTCTGTTTTTCTTTTCGTTCATATAAAAATTGTCCTTTCTGTTTTGTGGTGGCAAGTTCCCAATTTGGGAACTTGCCGGATAGGAATGAAAACGAATCGAAGGGAAAGAATTATCGCTCCTGTTCCTTCTTGTGTTCGATTTTTCTGCCAAGGGTCTGCTCCAGATTATGACGAATGGTACCGAGACGCTGTGCTTCTTCCTTAGCGGTCTGGTACTGGTTGTAAAGCTCGTTTTTCTCTTTGATAAGCTGCTCCACTTCCGTCTGCAACGCCTTGTGGCTCGGTAGCTTCTTCAAGCCTTTGGAATCAAAGTAGCATTTGGCGGTGTTCAGAATGATGAAGTCGCTGTCATGTTCATCACGGTATTTCTGGCGAGCTTTCTCATTTTTGCAGGCTTTCATTTCGTCGATTACATATCGGGTCTTGTGATAGTTCAGCACATGATTACGAAGCTCTTTCTTTTCTGCGATTGTAGCTTCCACTGATTTCATTTCTGTGCGAATATCACTCAGCTTTTCGTGGGCGGCATCACAGGCGGTAGCCAATGCTTCGGGAGAATCAAATCCCATTTCCTTATACAGCAGATAGGCACGGCTGGCATTTTTGAGATTGTGTTTCTTTGCCCAATGCTCGTAACCTTTTCCTTTTTCCTTTGCGGCATCAATATCTACCATGCGGCTGACAGTATCACGCTCATTGATAATTTTCTGCATAGCGGGTGCAGAATGGATAGTGTCGGTTTTTGCCCTCACTCGTTTTGTGTTTCTGACAAAGATTGCGAATACAGCAGCTTTATCAAAATCGTCACCCAGCTTTCGTGCTGTGATGGGCTTGGTGCGGTCGGGTGTGAGATAGGACAAGCGCCCACGGCTTTCTTTGACAGTAATGCCACGGCGGAGAAGTTTTTCCGCAAAGTCTTCAAAGCTGACAGCATCAGAAAGTGCCATGCGGATTTCTTCACGGAGCTTGTCTTTGTCTGTTTCAAATTTGGTCTGCTTGACGGGCAAGCCCTGTTCGGCAAGGACTGCATTTTCTTCATCCAGCGCAAGTTGTCCTTTCTTCTTTGCCCAATACTCACGCTCGGTCACTCTTGTCTTGCTACCATTCAGCAGATCAATCTGATACAGGCCTGCATCGTGGCACATTTCCATAACCTCGGAACGGAAGTATTCCATAGCTGCGTTGGTGCATCGGTGCTTCATGCCCGGTCGGGTATCGCATGATCTGTCCATATACGGCATGAACGGAACTTCTTCAATTCGCAGAGAATTGATAACGATGTGTACATGAACATTGCCGCTGCCGTTGTGACCGTCGGGATGGGTACAGACAATAGCCTGATGACCGGGAAAGTGTTCCTTGCAGAATTTCTCACCAAGGCTCTGCGCCAGATCTACGGTCAATCCGTGGTCGGGAACATCCTTGGGATCGAAGCTGATGATATAGTGATGACTTTTGACATCTTCCCGTTTTTGATTTTTACCATAGCGGAGATTGGCTCTCAGACAGGCAATCGCAAAATCTTCGTCTCTGCAGTTCAGAGTGGAAATGCGGTAATCCTTTCTTGGGATGAACCTGCCGTTTTCGTCCAGGGTGGGCTTCATGGTAAACTCGTCGTGCTCAAAAGTGAGGTAGGCTTCGGCGGCATAGTAGTCAGCATTTTTAGAGCTGATATGCTTGAATGTTGCCAACAGCATCACCTACCTTTTTCATCACTTCAAATTTCAGAGTGGCGAGATCAGCGGCGGCATCCTGTAATTCCTTTGCCATCGCAGGATAAGGACTACGCCATTCGTTGAGGTGTCGGGCAATCTGATTTAGGTTGTTGCCGATTCTTCCGTACTCAGCGGTCAGCTTGCCGACAGCAGCGAGCAGATCGTCGCTGACCAATGTTGCCACGATGGTAGGTTTGACGGTTGCGCCGGAGATTGCTTCACGGATAAACTCCGATTGGTTCATGTCGTAAATCTCCAAGCGGCGGAGAAAGTCGGAGTGTTCTTCATCGTCCAAACGGGTTTTTACGATGTGGGTTCGCTTCGGTGTGTTGTAGGTTTTGGTCATTCGGTTCCTCCTTCATTTGTGAAAATGGTTGGTCGGCGGATGCCGTCGCTTCTGCGAAAGCAGAACAGATGCAGGGTTTGGGGAAGGCACTCCCCAACAAGATTCCATGAAGGGCAAAATGAGCGATAGGCGAAATTTGGACCCATGGTAGAATCTTGCTCTACGCTACCCAGCCTTTTCGTTTTCGCCGATTTTTCAAGTTCACGCATTTGGCGCTGAACGGTGTTTTGGAAAAATGACAAAACAAAAAGAGCCGATTACACAAAACATCAGAAATCGGCGGGAGCATAGCTCTCGCTTCAAAGTGATGTTCTATGTAATCGGCTCTGAAAAATCAAAGTCGGGGTTCTGCTTTCTACAGCTCCCGCCAACAGAACCAAAGGCGTGGTGGAGCAGTTCGGTACTTCCGGTGTACCGATACCGTGTCAGACAAATCCGACTTTCACAAAATATGTTTGAACATTCTTATTCAATTTTTATGTGCGGATAAAATTCCACGATATAATTATACTGATAGCGACCCTTATTGTCAATATTTGCACAGGAAATACTTGCCATTGCAGTTGTATCTTTTTTATGAACAGGGGCGGCAGCACTTTTTGCTGTTGCCCCTTGATTGCCATACAGCGGAGACGGGCGCCCATGTCAACGGCGGGCGAAGCCCGTTCATCTCGACCATTGACATGGGCGGTCGGCTCTGCTATGTAGATAACGAAACAAGGCGACCAACTTTTTACGGTTGATCGCCTTTGGCTTAGTCATTATCGAAGTTAACTATTCAGTATTATCTGTGACATGGCAGCTGCATTCAGCGTGTCTAAACAGGCTATGCGCTATCGCTTGAACTCGCTGAAGATGATCACATTTGATGCACCCCCTATTCAACTAAAAATCTCAATTTAAGGGAATCTTCCGATTCCCTTAAATACAGGTCGGGTGTTAGAAAAAAGCGAACAGGCGAATACGCGAACATCAAAGGAGGTGATGTCTTATGCGCAAATAAAAAGAGCGGCAATCTGCTGCAACAGATTAACCGCTCATTCCCAATGTGTACGTTACCAAAATATCACGACTGGCTTGTTCCGTCAAGCCGAAAGGAGTCAAATTATGTATAAACACTACTATATCAACAACAATCAGACCCTGAATCCTGGACTTCATCATGAAGTCCACACCAAGGAGCACGCAGCTCAGCTTGGCATCCGCAGCACACAGTATGTTGGCTATTTTGCAAGCGAAGTGGAAGCTGTTGCTCAGGCAAAGAAAATCTATTTTGATGCGGACGGATGTGCAACCTGCTGTCCGAAAGCACATAGGGGGTAATTAATATGGCACGTTCTTCTCATCATGTCGTTCACAATCCCAACGGAGGTTGGGATGTGAAGCGTAGCGGCGCTCAGCGTTCCAGCGGCCATTTTGCAACCAAGGAACAGGCCGTAAACGCAGGAAGACAAATCAGCCGAAATCAGGGCACTGAATTCGTTATTCACGGTATGAACGGACGTATCCAATCCGCAGACAGCCACGGGAACGATCCTTGCCCGCCGAAGGGTTAATTGAGGGAGGTGAATATCATGGCTGTACATCATGGTGGAAAGGTTGGTAAAGCCGGTAAGACCTTGGCGTCTAAAAGTTCTTCTAAGTCTGCAAAGAGCAAAGCCGGGAAGACTCTGGCCAACCACAAAGTGAAAGCGCATTAACGGAAAGGTGCCTATGCAGCCGCATAGGCACCTGATTTTATTTGTGATGCAAATTTATTCTCCCATGACCTCTAACATCATTCTTGCACCAAGCCTAAATCCATTCTTAAAGATCAAGCAGTCTGTATTGGTTTGATGCTCTCGCACGCAATCGGTGTATTTCTCAAACAGATCTTTCTGTTCGTCTGTCATGGTGGCTTTGAGCTTTTCCTCGTTCCTACAAATCAGCTCCAGTAGCTTCTTATATTCTTTGCAAGAGGATGTATCGTACTCAGTAGGCTCAATGTTGCCATACCAAAATTCTTCAAGGATTCTCATACCGCATCCTCCTCGTAGATCATTTCTCGGAGGATAATTTCCTCGGCTCGGTTACGGATGTTGTTCATGGCTCCAACCCATGCCATCTGATCAGCGGATTTCAGTTCTTCTGTCACGCCCTCAGATGACTTCATCTGCTCGATGATAAGTTCAAGGCGGTTCTGTGCCTGCTCGTTCAAATCCGCCAGATACGTCCATAATTCGCCGTTAAGACATAGATCATTGAAGCGGATGGGGTTGTGCTCCTTGATATAATCTCTGTGCATACGCCCCCAACGACCAATAGGTCTGGTTTCCTTCGGTAAGCGAATATCGGGAATATAGTAATCACCGCAACGAATATAGCTCAGTTCCTGCATCATATGTACCTCCAATAAGATTCAAACATTCTGTTAAAGATAGAAAAAGGCGATACTTGGTTATGAAAACCAAGTATCGCCAATTTTTCTTGTCGCACTCCTGCACGGCAGCTACCCTATGTCAGTAATGTTCTCATACTGTCTTATTGGAAGTTATCCTCAGGATGTCCTTTTTTGTTTTGCCTTAAACTGACCTTATAAAATTTTGCAATTCTGAATATTGAGATAGTATCAAGCTGGGATATAATGAATGCAAGAACAGGCGGTACACGCCGGAACAGGTGAAGTGCAATGGAAAATCAGAAGGTAAGAAAGTTAGTTCTCAGTGCTTTGATGGCCGCCCTTGTCTATGTGGCTACCAGCATCATTCAGATCCCGTCCCCCGTCAACGGCTATGTGAATCTGGGCGACTGCTTCGTGCTGCTCTCCGGTTGGCTGTTGGGGCCTTGGTATGGCGCGGCGGCGGCCGGTATCGGCTCCATGCTGGTGGATCTGCTCAGCGGCTACGGACACTATGTTCCCGGCACCCTGATCATTAAGGGTCTTGACGCCTTGGTAGCGGCGCTGATCTTCCGGGCCTTGGGCCGCGGGAAGACTGCCATGCTGGTCAGCGGCATCGTGGGGGAGACCATCATGGTCCTGGGCTATTTTGCCTACGCCTCCATGATCTTGGGCAAGGGTCTGGCGGCGGCCGCCAGTATTCCCGGCAATATCGTTCAGGGGATCGCCGGTATCGCCATCGGTCTTGCGCTGGCTGTGCTGCTGCAAAAGGCAAAGGCGCCTGCGCTGAGCGGTCTGGAACTGTAAACGAAAAAATAAGGCGGCCGTGTGAGAAAAATTCTCACACGGCGCCTTGTGCGTAAAACAAAAGGGAGGCTTATATATGGCAGGAACAACGGTACATACATTGGAGAATCAACAGCTTTTGGAACAGGTAGAGCGGGAGTCCGCCGCTGCGGCCCGCCAACTGGCGGAGACTGCCCATCTGCGGAAGGGACAGCTCGTGGTCATCGGATGCAGTACCAGTGAGGTGGTAGGGCATCAGGTGGGAAGCTGGTCTACACCGGAGGTGGCGGATGCCATTTTCCGGGGCCTTGACAGTGTGTTCGGCCCCATGGGCGTCTACATGGCTGCCCAATGCTGCGAGCATCTGAACCGGGCTTTGATCGTGGAATACGAGGCGGTCACCGGCGGGGAGATCGTCAATGTGGTGCCCCAGCCCAAGGCGGGCAGCTCCTTCGCCACCGCCGCTTACAAGGCGTTTCGGCATCCTGTGGCGCTGGAGGAGATCCGGGCGGATGCAGGACTGGACATCGGTGGCACCCTCATCGGGATGCACTTGAAAAAGGTGGCGGTGCCGGTGCGGCTGGAGCAGGATCACATCGGTCAGGCCATTGTGCTGGCGGCCCGGGTACGGCCCAAGTTCATCGGCGGTGACCGCGCCGTTTATGATGAGACCCTGAAGGAGGGCTATCCTGATTTTACGGATTGATCGGGTATCTGCTTTCCTTACACGCAATTATTTTATGGGAAAGAGGCCCCGGGAGAAAGCGGTTTCTCCCGGGGCTTTTCATGCAGTTCCGCTTTGAGATCGTATCCAATGGCGTCAGGTCCCCCTGTACTTTCGGGGGAGCAAAGTGCAGATTGGAACTTGCTGCAGCAAAAAACAGCTCCGGTCCGTACTGGACCGGAGCTGTTTGCTTACATTTTAAAGCTGCTTGACCGTGTAGTAGACAGCCAGTGCGAAGACCACCGCTGCCAGTGCCCACATGGCGTAGTAGGAGATGCCACCGCCCAGCAGAGAGGCCAGCAGAGCCAGCGCGGAAAGACCGCAGGCTGCATATACCGGCAGCTTATCCGCTTTGGGGGGTAGGAGCTTATTCAGCTTGCCGCTCTTGGTCAGTGCGGCGAGAGCTGCCAGCAGAACCAGATAGATCACCACGCAGACCTTAACGGTGGTGCCCACATACATGCTGGAACCGTACCGACGCACGCCCCACAGAACAAAGAGGGAGGCGCCCAGCACCGTCAGAGCCAGTGCACATTCCCGGTCATACAGCGCCCAGAGGATTCCCAGCAGCATGATGACCGGCACAACGATTGTCATAAAAGAGAGGGTGGCCATATTTAAGCGGACCAGAGCCGTAGCCGCACCCACAAAAGCGCCTGCCGCAGCAAGGATCCAAGCGGACTTCTGCTTCTTGGCGCTGCCCCGCAAAACCAGAGCGGCGATCACGCCCACTGCCAACACACCCGCGCCGATCCCGGCCAGAGTCCAGAGGTAGTGATCATACCAGGCGATCCGGGTCAGTTCAGAGTCGGCATTGATATAAAAACGACGCAGGATCAGTAAATACAGTTCTGCTACGCAGCCAGCCAGAAAAAATTTCATTGCTCCATTCATGGGTTCGTCCTTCGGAGCGACCTTTTTATTCGGATTTTTTGCCATCTATTAAAACCTCCAGGGTTATATTTCCCAAAATGCGGGCAGTCCATTCCAGACCGGTTCCCGCCGACACACGTTCATAGTATACCAGTCTCTTTTCCAATTTGCAAGGAAAACCTTCATTGCTTTTTTACAATATTCGCGGTATACTGAAAAAATCGAATCAAATTCTAACGGAGGACGCCATGAAACGGTTCTCAATTCTGATACTGACCCTGTGCCTGTGCCTGACAGGCTGCGGAAAACAAACAACGGAGGCTACGGCCCAGATCTTCGCCATGGACACGGTGATGGAGGTTGCGGCCTACTGCTCCAAGGCGGAGGAAGCTGTCCAAGAGACGAAGGGACGGATCAAGGCTTTGGAGAACCAACTCTCCCGCACAAAGGCGGACAGTGATGTGTCCCGCGTCAACCATAACGGCACAACCCCCACCACCGGCTTGACTTACGGGATGCGGGCGCTGCTTCCGGCGGCGCTGGAATACCGGGACGCCACAAACGGCGCGTTTGATATTACCATCGCCCCCATCATGGACGCGTGGGGCTTCACCGGCGATCAGTTCCGCGTTCCGGAGCAGTCCGAACTGAATGAGCTGTTAAAGCATGTCAACAGCGATGAGATCCAAGTTCAAGAAGAGCCGTCCTATTCCGTAACGCTGGGGGAGGGACAGGCTATCGACTTGGGGGGCATCGCCAAGGGCTATACCTCCGATTTAGTGGAGCAGACCTTCCGGGCCAACGGCATTGAAAGTGGGAAAATTTCTCTGGGCGGCAACGTGTTCGTGCTGGGCGGCAAGCCCGACGGCTCCGACTGGCGGGTGGGCATTAAGGATCCCCGGAATGAGAGCGGCCTTGCGGCGATCCTGTCCCTGCGGGACGCCTACGCCATCACCTCCGGCGGCTACGAGCGGTACTTTGAGGAAAACGGAAAAACCTACCACCATATTATTGATCCCTCCACCGGCTATCCCGCGGACAGCGGTTTACTGTCGGTGACGGTGGTGGCGGCGGACAATGGCCCAGACTGGGCCGGCGCGGGAAATGGTGCCATGTGCGACGCTTTTTCCACGGCGTTGTTCGTCATGGGAGAGGAGCAGGCGCTGGACTTCTGGCGAAATGGCGGGTATGACTTCGATCTGGTGCTGGTGACGGAGGATGGCCGGGTAGTCATCACTGCCGGACTGGCGGACCGGTTTGAGGAAGTGAAGGACAGTGGGTACACCTATGAAACGGTTTCCTGAGCTGAAGCCCAATTTCTGGGATGTGATCGTGGTCTTGGCGGTCATTGCGCTGGCGGCTCTCTCGGCCATGACGGTCTGGCGGGGCGGAACCGAAACCGGTGCTCTGACGGCGGTGGTCACCGCTGACGGGCAGGAGATTGACCGCTTTGCCCCGGCGGACCTGCTGGACGCGCCACGCACCTATTCTTATAACGGCGTGACGCTGACGGTGGCGGCGGAGGACGGAAACGGCCTTCGGGTCAGTTCCTCCGACTGTCCCACCCAGGACTGCGTCCGCACCGGAACTATTTCCCGCAGCGGACAGAGCATCGTGTGCCTTCCGGCCCGGATCATCATTCAGCTCACCGGCGGCGCGGCGGACAGCAACGATGTGGACATTGTGATCGGTTAGGAGGGTGACTGTGAAGCTGACAACGAAGCAGTTGACCCTCTGCGCCGTGCTGACAGCGCTGGCACTAGCGTTCAGCTATCTGGAGAACTTTTTCCCATTATCCCTGGCCATTCCCATCCCCGGCATCAAACTGGGCCTTGCTAATATTGTGACGGTATTCGCCCTGTACGCCCTCGGTCCCGCTCAGGCGCTGCTGATTTTGACAGGCCGGTGCCTGTTGGGGGCGGTGTTCGCCGGGAACATGAACGCCCTGATCTTCTCCCTGCTGGGGGGCTTTTCCGCCATGCTGGTGATGATCTTGCTGTCCCGATCCCGGCATCTGTCTATCTACGGCGTGTCCATCGGCGGCGCGGCGGCCCACAACTGCGGCCAGATCGCCGCAGCCTGCCTGACGCTGGGCTCGATGGCCCCCCTGTACTATCTGCCGATCCTGCTGGGTGCTTCCCTGATCACCGGAGCTGTGACGGGTGTGGCGGCGGCCTGCTTGTTCCGGGCGCTGGTCCATACAAACATTTTGCGGTAACAAACCGGCCTATTTTCCCATAGAATGGAAAAATGGTTGACTTTCCAACGGAGAGGTGCTACACTAAACTTGCTATGAGAAATGAATTTGTAAAAACCTGTTGTTGTAAGACATAGGGCGGCTGAACTGCTGATGGCAGATACAGGCGTCCGTTTCAGTGTGCCTGTGTCTTGCATGAAGAGCTTTCAGGAGCGATGTGCAAGCGCACATCGCTCCTTTTGTTTTACCCGGCCGCGTTTCCCAGAGATGGGAAGATTCAACATGAATTATATTGATGAGGAGGACACAGTTATGAACTTCACACATTTGGTAGGGAACACCCCCATGATCCGCATCCGCTACAAGCTGGACGGCCGGGAGGGCTTTGTCTGGGCAAAGCTGGAGGCATACAACCTCTCCGGCAGCATCAAGGACCGTCTGGCGGCCCATGTCATTACCAAGTCCACCGCCAACGGCACCCTGAAGCCCGGCCAGCCCATCGTGGAGATGACCAGCGGCAACACCGGCATCGCCTTCTCCGCACTGGGCACGTTCACCGGCCATCCCGTCCACATCTTTATGCCGGACTGGGCCAGTGAGGAGCGGAAAAAGCTGATGGCTATGTACGGTGCCACCCTGCACCTGATCTCACGGGAAGCCGGCGGCTTCAACGCAGCCCTTCAGGGGGCCAGAGATCTGGCGGAGGAGATTGGCGGCTTCCAGCCCAAGCAGTTTGAAAATCAGGATAACCCAGAGGCCCACTACCTTACTACCGGCGTTGAGATCCTGCGCCAGCTTCCGGATGTGACGGACTTCGTGGCCGGCGTCGGTTCCGGCGGCACCCTCATGGGCACCGCCCGCCGTCTGAAGGCGGATCACGCCGTCCGGGCTGTGGCTGTGGAGCCGGATGCAGTGCCTCTGCTTTCCGGCGGAGCTATCAAGGGTGCTCACCACATTGAGGGCATCGGCGACGACTTTATCCCCGCTGTGGTGGACCAGACTCTGGTGGATGGCGTAATGGATATCAACGATATGGACGCCATTGCCATGGCGGCGAAATTCGGCCGTGTACTGGGCCTTGGCGTGGGTATCTCCTCCGGCGCTAACTTCCTTGGCTCTGTGATTCAGAATCTGGAGCCGGGCCGGAAGGTGGCCACTGTCTTTGCCGATGACAGCAAGAAATATCTCACCACCATGCTCTCCAATCCCCCGGCGGAAACGGCGGAAATGTGGAGCTCCCGCATTGAGCTGCTGGATTACGAGCCGGTGGAAACTCTGTAATTTGCAATCTTGTGCAGCTTTTCCTTGCGGAGCCTTCGAATTCATGTTAGAATCGTCTGTAAAGGGACAAAACAGACGGCGAAGCCGGGCTTGTTGGCCCGGCTTCGTTTTGCTTACAGAAGGGAGAGACCAGATGTTTCACACGATATTATTTGATCTGGACGGTACATTGACGGATTCGCGGGAGGGGATCGTCAACTCCGTGAAATACACCATTGAAAAGTTGGGTGGGACCATGCCGGATGCCCAGACCCTACTGAAATTCATCGGTCCGCCGTTACAGGAATCTTTCATGGAGCACTGCGGCTACAGCCGGGAGAAGGCGGTGGAGGGCGTTCGGGTGTTCCGGGAGCACTATGTACCGGTGGGGCAGTATGAAAACGAGGCGGCCCCCGGTATGCGGGATGTTCTGGAACGGCTGAAGGCCAAGGGATACACTCTGGCGTTGGCCTCCTCCAAGCCGGAGGAGCTGTGCGTGAGCATCTGTCGGCGTTTTGGCTTTACACCCTTTCTGTCCGCTGTGACCGGCAGCCCTGCGGGGGCCGACTGGGAAAAGGCGGATGTCATTCGGGAAGCCATGCGCCGCCTGCGCTTGACCGATGCGGATAAGCCCACCGTTTTGATGGTCGGTGACCGGAAGTATGATGTGCTGGGCGCGCAGGAATGCGGCCTTGCCTGCGTGGGCGTGGAGTTCTTCGGGTACGCCGCACCCGGCGAGCTGGCGGAGGCCGGGGCTGCCGCGGTGGTGCGGACGGCGGAGGAGCTGGAACAGTTTATCCTGAATCATTGAGCGTGAGAGACGGACTTTGTCCGTCTCTTTTTTCATCTGTTTTCCGCAAACGTGCGCTGAATTTTTGAAAATCGTCATTTTTGTGCATATTTCTCTTTACAAAATCGGGGAACTCCTATATAATATCATGGCTAAAGTAATCTATATGGAAATTGGAGAATCAGTATGGCTTTGATCGAATATGACGTTTATAAGCAGAAGCTGCGGGACCTGGAACCGGAGCTGAAGAAGCTGGGGGACGCCCTTGACATCGACGCTGTGGCTCAGGAGGCCGCCCGTCTGGAGGATGAGACCACGCAGGACGGCTTCTGGAACAATCTGGAGCGCTCTCAGAAGGTGCAGACCCGCCTGAAGCAGCTTCAAAACAAGCTCCACCGCTTCAAGAAGCTCATGAGCACCTGGGAGGATCTGACCACCCTGTGCGAGATGGGCCAGGAGGCGGAGGATGAAGAGATCCTGGAAGAATTGAAAACAGAGTTCCCCGCGCTGGAAACCGAGATTGAAGAGATCCGTATGACCACGCTGCTCTCCGGTGAGTATGACGCAAACAACGTTATTCTCCAGCTCCACTCCGGTGCCGGCGGCACCGAGGCCCAGGACTGGTGCCAGATGCTCTATCGGATGTATACCCGCTGGGCGGAGCGTCACGGCTACGCTTGGAAAACGCTGGACTACGAGGAATGTGACGAGGCCGGTATCAAATCTGCCGTTATTTCCATCGAGGGCGAGAATGCCTACGGCCTGCTGAAGAGCGAACACGGCGTCCACCGTCTGGTCCGCGTGTCCCCCTTCGATGCCAACGCCCGCCGCCAGACCAGTTTTGCCGCTGTGGAGGTCATGCCGGAGCTGCCTGATGACGTAGAGGTGGAGATCCGCCCGGAGGACATCGAAATGCAGGTCTACCGCTCCTCCGGTGCCGGCGGTCAGCACATCAACAAGACCTCCTCCGCCGTCCGCCTGATCCACAAGCCCACCGGCATTGTGGTGGCCTCCCAGCAGGAGCGCTCCCAGTTCCAGAACAAGGATAACTGTATGAAGCAACTGCGTGCCAAGCTGATCGAACTGAAGATCCAGCAGCATGCCGAGAAAATTTCTGACATCAAGGGCGTGCAGATGAAAATCGAGTGGGGCAGCCAGATCCGCTCTTACGTGTTCATGCCCTACCAGTTGGTAAAGGACACCCGCACCGGCTACGAAACCAGCCAGATCGACAACGTGATGGACGGCGACCTGGACGGCTTCCTGAATGCCTACCTGACGCAGTTAGCCACCGGCGAACTGAAAAAGTAAATGCCAGAAAAGGCGCGGCTGAGAGGCCGCGTCTTTCTTCCGAAAGCTGATATGAAAGGAACCAATCTAATCTATGAGTAAGCAAAACGCCGCGGGTGCGGCTCCTCAGGAAAACAAGATGGGCGTTTTGCCGGTAGGCAAGCTGCTGGCCGGTATGGCGGTGCCCATGATGATCTCCATGCTGGTACAGGCGCTGTACAACATCGTGGACAGCGTGTTTGTCTCCCGGCTCAGTGAGAACGCCTTCAACGCCGTGGGTCTGGCGTTCCCCCTCCAGAGCCTGATGATCGCCGTGGGCGCGGGCACTGCCGTGGGCATCAACGCACTGCTTTCCCGCTCTCTGGGTGAGAAAAAGCAGGAGATGGCGGACCGGGCTGCCGGCGCAGGTATCTTCCTGCTGCCCATTTGCTGCTATCTTGTCTTTGCCTTCATCGGCCTGTTCCTCTCCCGGCCCTTCTTCGTGGCGCAGGCCAAGGCAGTGCCGGAGATCGTGGAATACGGCGTGCAGTACACCCGGATCTGCTTGGGCCTTTCCGTGGGTATTTTCAGCCAGTTCTGCTTTGAGCGGCTGCTGCAATCCACCGGCCGTACCAGTCTGGCCATGTGTACCCAGTTGTTGGGCGCCATCATCAATATCGTCATGGACCCCATTCTGATCTTTGGCCTGTGCGGCGCACCCCGGATGGGCGTGGCCGGCGCTGCTGTGGCCACCGTTGTTGGACAGATCGTGGCGGCGATCGTGGGCCTGATCGTGAATATCAAGTGCAACCACGACATTCACATCCGCCGGGAGAACATCCGCTGGGACCCTATCGTGGCCAAGGAGATCTACCGGGTGGGTATCCCATCCATCATCATGCAGTCCATCAGTTCTGTGATGACCTTCGGCATGAACAAGATCCTCTTTGTCTTTACCCCCACCGCCACCGCCGTGTTCGGCGCGTATTTCAAGATCCAGAGCTTCGTGTTCATGCCCATCTTCGGCCTGAACAACGGCATGGTGCCCATCATCGGCTACAACTACGGTGCCCGCAAGCCCGACCGCGTCAAAAAGACCATCAAGTGCGCCATGTTCTATGCCGAGGCCATCATGCTGGTCGGCTTCCTGCTGTTCCAGTTCCTGCCCGACAAGCTGCTGGGCCTGTTCTCCGCCAGCGAGGCCATGCTGGCCATCGGCAAGCCTGCCCTGCGCATCATCTGCTTCCACTTCCTGCTGGCCGGCATGAGCATCATCCTGTCCTCCACCTTCCAGGCGCTGGGCAACGGCATGTTCAGCCTGATCATCTCGGTCTGCCGCCAGCTGGTGGTCCTGCTGCCCGCCGCCTGGCTGCTGAGTAAGACCGGCAATGTGAATATGGTGTGGTGGTCCTTCGTCATTGCAGAGTTGGTCAGTGTGACCCTGAGCTTTGTGTTCTTTGCCCGCCTGGACAAAAAGATCATCGAGCCCATGTACGACAACGCTGCCGCTGCACAGTAAACCGTTTCAGAACCCGTACGGCACAAGAAAGGAACGTGACCTTTTATGGCAAAGAAGTTGAAATGGAATCTGATCCTGATGAGCGTGCTCTACCTGGGGCTGGGCATCTTCCTGCTCATGCGGCCCTCCACCGCCCTCAACGTGGTCTGCTACGCCCTGGGCGGCGTGGTGCTGGTGTGCGCCGCCGTTCAGCTGGTGCGCTACTTTGCCGTGGAGCGCGGCATCTTTCAGAGCCAGCTCACCCTCATCTCGGGCATCATCTGCCTGGGCCTGGGCGCGTTCCTGATCCTCCGCAGCGACATCGTGGTGCGCATCCTGCCCATCGTGTTCGGCCTGTTCGTCATCTTCGACAGTCTGGGCCGCATCCAGAACGCTCTGGACCTGCGCCGCTGTGAGTACCCCAGCTGGAAGGGCTTCCTTCTGCTGCCGGTGCTCAGCGTGGTGCTGGGCGTGGTGATGATCCTGAACCCCTTCGGCACCATGGAGACGCTGGTCATGGCCATTGGCATCATCCTCATCATCGAGGGTGCCATCAACCTGCTCAGTGCCCTGTACACCGTGCTGGCCATCCGCCGCTTTGCCAAGCTCCACCCCGAGACCCAGTCCATGCTGGAATCCCTGACCGGTCAGGATCTGAACGGTGACGGCGTGATCGCCCCGGACATCGCCCCTGCCGACGTGGAAGCCTCCGCCGTGGAGCTGGATCATGTGGATGAGAGCGCGGAAGTGGAGCAGGAAGAGGATTAAACTCCCTCCGTCATCGCTGCGCGATGCCACCTCCCTCCATGAGGGAGGCTTTGGCCACCCCCATAAAGCTTCCCTCCGAGAAAAGGCTCCCTCTCCGAGGGAGCTGTCGCCGACAGGCGACTGAGGGAGTTTGTAACTAATAGCAAAGGATAAAACTAGAGATGGAAAAATACGATCTGATCATTGTGGGTGCCGGTCCGGCCGGCATCTTCACCGCTGTAGAGCTGCTGCGCCACGGCAGCAAGAAAAAGATCCTGCTGGTGGAAAAGGGCAAGCCGGTGGAAAAGCGCCACTGCCCCAAGGCAGAGGTAGGCCACTGCGTCAACTGCCGCCCCACCTGCGCCATCACCACCGGCTTCTCCGGTGCAGGCGCGTTCTCGGACGGCAAGCTGAGCCTCTCCTATGAGGTGGGCGGCGACCTGCCCAGCCTCATCGGCGAAGAGTTTGCACAGGAGCTCATCGACTACACCGACAAGATCTACCTCGAGTTCGGCGCTGACCCCCATGTGGAGGGCATCTACACCGGCGAGGACATCAAGGAGATCCGCAAGAACGCCATCCACGCCGGTTTGAAGCTGGTGGACTGCCCCATCCGTCATCTGGGTACCGAGAAGGCCCAGCAGCTGTATCTGGCCATCCAGAACTATCTGGCCGACAACGGCGTGGAGATGCTGTTCAGCACCGAGTGCGAGAACATCATTCTGGAGAACGAGGAGTGCAAGGGCGTGCTCATCAGGGGACCCAAGGACGAGGAAGCCCATGCTGTTTATGCCGATACTGTGGTCATCGGCACGGGCCGCCGCGGTGCCGACTGGCTGGAGAAGATCTGCGCCGAGCACCACATCGCCCACAAGCCCGGCACCGTTGACATCGGCGTGCGCGTGGAGTGCCGCAACGAGGTCATGGAAAAGGTGAACAAGGTGCTGTACGAGTCCAAACTCATCGGCTACCCCAAGCCCTGGAAGAACAAGGTGCGCACCTTCTGCCAGAACCCCGGCGGCTTTGTGGCTCAGGAGAACTACGACAACGACCTGGCCGTGGTCAATGGCCACAGCTTCAAGGAGAAGAAGAGCGAGAACACCAACCTGGCCATCCTCGTTTCCCACAACTTCACCGAACCCTTCAACCAGCCCATCGCCTACGCCCAGAAGGTGGGTGAGCTGACCAACATGCTGGGCGCGGGCCACATCCTGGTCCAGCGCTACGGCGACATTCTGGACGGCAAGCGCACCTGGCCCAAGGAGCTGGCGCAATCCAACGTCAAGCCCACCCTGAAGGATGCCGTGGCCGGTGATATCACCGCCGCCATGCCTTACCGCGCCATGACCAACATCATCGAATTCATCAAGATGCTGGATATGGTCGTGCCCGGCTTTGCCGCCAACGAGACCCTGCTTTACAGCCCCGAGCTGAAGTTCTACTCCAACAAGGTCAAGATGGACGAGAACCTCGACACCAACATCCGGGGCCTGCACTGCCTGGGTGACTCCTCCGGCTGGACCCGCGGCCTGATGATGGCCTCCGTCATGGGCGTGCTCATGGGCCGGAAGCTGGCCGAAAAGGAAGGGTGCTGATCGCACCTTCCCGCCCCTCAAAACGTAAAAAGGACTGCTCCAGCGGAGCAGTCCTTTTTTGTAATTTCAGCGCAGCTTATTCCGGTTTGGAGAATTTGACAGGCAGCGGGTTCTGGCGGGATCCCGGTTTATTTTGGAATGATATGCATTTTCTTGCCAGATTCAATTGATTTTTCAACAAAAAATCGGTATACTATTTCCAGAGTACTGTGCGTTGTGCCCAATGCACAGCGCGCACAGGGAGGTATTGCTATGCACGATTCCCCGGGAAGCGTTGTCACCCAGCTGTGCTCCGGGCTCCAGCTTTACAGCGCCGAACGGCGCATTGCGGACTGCATTCTTGCAGATGTAAAGTGGGCCTCGGTCGCCACCTCTGCGGAGCTTGCAAAGGCCAGCCACTCGTCCGAAGCCACGGTCACCCGGCTGTGCCACAAGCTCGGCTACGCAAATTATCGCAAATTCCAACTGGAGCTTGCGCGGGATGTGCTGGAGCAGCAGGAAACGGAGGCCCGCAAAAGGCCCCCCAATGACCCGCTGCATCAGGCCCTGCTCGATCTTCAGAACAACCGTCAGGAGGAGGTTCAGGCCACCATTCAGGCCTTGAACCTTGTCCAGCTGAGAAAGGTGCTTTCCATTCTGCGGGCGGCAGAGATCATTGAGATCGAAGCCAACGGCAGCAGCCTGCCCGTTGCCATGGATGCTTCGCTCAAGCTGGGCAGTCTGGGCAAGCGCTGCATGATCAGCCCGGTGCCAGAAAAGGCACGGTCTTTCGCTTCGGCACTGACCCCAAAAGATGCCCTGCTGCTCATTTCCAGCGCAGGCCGCTGCGAGGCGTTGGAGACGGCCGCCCGTGCCGCCAAGAAGAACGGCACACCGGTCATCCTCATCACCTGCGACAAGCGCTCGGCGCTGGCAGGCCACGCCAGCTATACCCTGCTGGCCTCCAACCGTATCCAGCGCATTGCCAGCGATATGCTGCCTTCCCAGCTTTCGGCAGCGCTGGTGGTGGAGGCGCTCTACTACCTGCTGGTGGGCAATTTCGATCTGAATTAAACGCAAAAAAGTCCCGGCCGTTCTGGTCGGGACTTTTTTGCTGTGTTTAAGCGATCATGCGTTAAAAACGTACTTGTCCATGCGGTGGAACGCCTCCTCGATGCGGGAACGGGGAGAAGCCAGATTCATGCGCAGGTGGCAGGGTCCGTGGAACATGCGGCCATCCTGCACCGCAACGCCCACGCGCCAGCACGCGCGCTCCACCCAATCGATGTCGCGGCCA
>OLFZ01001530.1_pt1 | contig 19302 bp, 21 predicted proteins | sample 1604861 | NCBI WGS metagenome assembly OLFZ01 (sample SAMEA3888895, study PRJEB22519) | human gut metagenome | biome: human gut; feature: human-associated habitat; material: faeces | place: Denmark | collected 2011 | reverse complement strand
TTTCTCGCATTGTGAGAAAGAGAATCTCGTCATTTTAATGATGAGAGTACGTCAATGATTCGTATGCAAATCATATCCATTAATTCAGTGGATATCAATATTATGGGGCAACTGGAATGGTTCGATTTGATTGACGAAATTCTTGTCACAGTCCTTACAGTCCCTTTATATTTCCTTTTAAAGCCAGATAAGAGTTCTGATAAAAACATGTCAACATTTTTGATTTCATTCGGAATATATACATTCTTCACGATTATTATCATGACTCGGATTAGTACAATTGCAAACTTTATGCAGGTATCTAATGCTGTTCCATATCTTTTCATGCAGGCTTTGTCGATGCTGTCTGGATTTGTCGGAACATTCATGATTATGATCTTCACATTAAATTCGAATGATAAGCTGGTAAGACAGACGCTTGTGTGTCGATTAATTCTGCAGGTTTTGGCAGACTGGTTTTTTATTTCGATGTTTAAAGATGTTGGTGCAGCTTATGCAGAAATTGTTGTGAATACGTTTGTCGGATTGTTTACAGTTTGTTTGGCGTATAAAAAAGGATACCTACATTTTCATAAACCTGATAAAAAGTTCCTAGTTGACTGGAGTAAAATAGGTGTATTTTCTGGCGTTCAGATATTCTTGGATAATTTCATCTATGCAATTATGGTTTGCAAAATGGTCAACGCTGTATCAGAATCTGGCAACTACTGGGTAGCAAACAATTTCATCTGGGGCTGGTTATTAGTTCCCGTAACTTGTTTAGTGGAAATCATTAAGAAAAATGATGAGAAGGAATTGAAAATAAAGAACTGCTGGAAATATTTGGTGGGAATTCTGCTGTTGTGGATTGTTTCGATGCCTTTCTGGAAAGCTTTTATCAACGGACCAATGGCAAGTAATGGAAAGGAAATTGTAAGGATTGTATATCCATTAATTCCATTCTATGTTACATATTTAGTTTCTGCCGTAATCGACGGCTGGTTTGTCTCAAAAGGAAAGACATTATACAATGCAATAAATTCAGTTATTGTTAACATTGGGTATTACGGTATTGTTTACATGCTGTTCAAGCATGGCGTATTCACAATGAATATGAATTTCATTGTCATGATGTTTGGTTTTGGAATGGTTGTGCATATGATTAGTTCAATCATTATGTACAGATGGGAACTAAAGAAAACCAATATTAGTATTGCAAACTAGAAGATGAGAAAATTCGTCTTCTTTTTTTGTGGCAAAGCAGGATAAAAAGTTAAACCATTAGTTTAATGTATTATTGTGGTTTAATTGTGTAAAACTTACCAAAACAACTGTCATGTTCGAAAGTATCATTCATAGTAACCGGTTAATCATCCATTTCGATTTGTTCATTCTCTTTTTTTAGCCTCTCAGAATCTTCTTGAAAGCCCAGCAGCTCGACCCCAAAAAGATTGCGCTTGTTCAAATTTTTCGGAAGCTTCTTTCGACTTTATTGAGTTTAGAAATTTAAGCAAACCAAAATGAGTGATTAAAACCCCGTTTTAAAAGAGATTATTAACCGCTCGAATTCTTTTAAACCCTTTCTCAAATTTATCGAAGTACCTTCTTAGAATTCCTAGCTAAAAATGTATATACATATATTAAGCAAAAAAAGCAGCTCAATTTCTAAACTGCTTCTATTTCAGGCAAAACTGATTCGGCCACTACAATCAACAGTAAATGAGTTATAAACATTTTCTATTCTTGTTTTACTGAAATTTGGATATTTTTCTTCTGCATATGTACCACAGACTCTATCTGCAAAATCTTTTGGATTTGTTCCACTACCACGATTTTTTAGTACAACGTCATCAGTAATAAATGAAAGATATTCATTTTCTCCCTCTCGAATCAGAACATATGTATGTCTACTTTTCAGATAACCCCAATATTCTGTTTCCCCTGTTTTTTTATTTTTAATAGAGGTTACTCTACTAATAGATACTGTTGTTACAGGTTCACCGACTTCATTTTCATCTTCATCTTTCGCAATTGTTCCTCTTTTCATGATAAGTCCCGATTCTTGTCTTGTAACAGTCGTGTTATAAATCTTGTATTCATCCACAAGCATGTCATAGATTCCTGGCTTATAATCGTAAGTTGCTTCTTCTGTTTTCTTTTCTTCTTCTTTTGGCTTTTTCTTTTCAACCTTCTTAACAGTATCCTTTGTTGTTCTGTGATTATTCGATTGCTGAACAACTGTTTGATTTTGATGACTTGGTTCATCTTTACTAAAAGCTGAAGACATACCCGTTGCAACTCCGCCAGCGATGAAAACTGCCATAGCTCCTGCAATCGCTTTTCCAGCTGTCGTAGAAAGGAATCCTTTTTCTCCACTTTTGATAGCTTTGAATACTGTAGATTTAAAGCTGTTGTCGTTTATAGAAGGCATTCCACTTTCCTTTGAATAAGTATTTGATGGTTCTTTTTTAATCGTAGCAGCATCCTTGAAAGAGTCTTTTGTACTCTTTAAAGCTTTCACAACATAATCCAATTCACATGCTTTGACTTCTGGAATATTCTTCAATTCCTGATCTAACATCCAAGCAAGGAACGGTAATGGAGCAACCGCATAAAAGCTCTTGTTCTGACGTCTTAATTCCTCAATCATATCCTTGATAGAAATCTTAGCACGTCGAATCCAGCTCTTGACCGTGTTTTCTTCAACTTCCATCTGCTCGGCAATCTCTTTTGTAGTCAGCTGCTGATACATCTGCATCATTAAAGCAAATCTTTGATTATCAGGTAATTTATCTAAGCACTCTTTTAAGCCTTCTGCAATTAGCTCTGTATTCATATTAGCTTCTGGACTAAACGCAACAGAGCCATCCATGATAGATTCCTCATAATTATCTCGGTAATCTTCATTATCCAGTTCACTGAACGTGTTTGTCTGGAAATCCTTGTTTTTACGTTTTTCTGCTCTGAAGTAATCTCGAATAGAGTTATTCAGAATCGTATACATCCAAGGAGCAAACCTGTTGTCTTCTTTTAACTGATCAAGTTTCTCAAAAGCCTTCCTTAAACTGTCCTGTGTAATTGTTTGTGCTTCGTCTTTGAACTTATTTGTTCCACCTAATGAGTAGTATACAATCGTGTATGCTTTTGGGAATGTTGTGGTATAAATTCGTTCAATAGCCGTTTCATCATTTAATCTTGCCTGTTTTATCCATTCTTCTGGAATATTCGGTAAACTTCTATTCATGTTCTTTAAATTCCTTTCTTATATGTTTCTGCTCAGCAATCTTTACAAGAGGCTTTGTAAAATCTGTATACTCCTGAAAGATTTTCTGAATTACTTCGACATTTTCTATATTGAAATAAGTCGTATCGTTCTTTGCTGTAATGCTTAAAACATCTTCAATCGTTAAATACTGATATCCTTCTATAACATATCCAAACAGGAAATCATCTTCCAAAATTCCTGATTGAATTGATTCTTCAGGGATATCCCTGCAATACAATTATAACACCTGAATCACACGTCATAAAATATGTGTCCACATCACATTGAGAAATATAAGCTATTGTTCCTGGTGGTGCTTCCTGTAATCCGCTTTTCAGGATTCTGATTTTTTCAGACATTCTATCACTCCTTCAAGTTTGTTTAGATTTTTATTCGAAATTCTGGTGTCATGATACGACAGAATTGTATTATGGAATTCGTTTTCACTTCTTAAAACAAGTTCAGAATCTGTACAGATGTCTTCTGCGTTAACAAATACAACATATGGATGAATATAGTAGTTTAATCCATTTTCTTTCAGGATTGAGGATAAGAGATATGTTTGGAATTTAGCCTGTTTGACTGGGTTCTTAATAGTGTTTTCATAGCACTTTCCACCAGAGCTTTCCTTAATCTGTGTCCAAGTTAAATCGTTTTCGTTTCCAGAAATTTGACCTTTGTAGTTTTTAACTTCTCCTAAAAAGATTCCATATTTTGATACAACAAGGGTGTCAATTTCTGTTTGTTTTCCGTCTTTTTCAAGTGGAATGTTATTATAAAGTGTATATTCATTTGGAAGTGAATTTAAGGTATAGGATACAAGTTCTTCACCGTATAATCCTGTGGATAATGTTTTGTATTTTTTCCATAGAACATCACCAACTCCTGCAATAATCATTCCGCCAACTGCAATGAACGGAAGAATTTGCTCCATCGACTGTCGATAGCTTTGCATAGCATTGAACTGATTGTGCCATTCGGAAGTTCCGAGTTCAGCTGTAATCTGAGGCTCAAGAATCATCTTAGCTCCTGTATACAGGAACATGCCTGTTCCGATTATAAACAGGATGGCTCCTAAGAATTTATAGGTGTTTGCCTGTTTCTTTCTTGATTCTAACGAGTATTTGTTTGTTTTCATTTCTTTTTTTCTCCCCGAAGGACTTATTTCATTGCCTTCACTTATTATAACGGGGATTGATAGGAAAAAGTTGCGAAATTTGCAAAAAAAAGACATCTAAAGAAGATGTCTAGAGTTTAAACACTTTTCTAATTATCAAAAAGGCCATAACCAATTTGAATATCCAAATCCTTGTTCCAGTACCCATTGATGTATGGATAACGTTCTTTAACAATTGAATATCTGAAATCATCAGGCATGGAAAGTGCTATAAAGCTCATAATGATGCAAGCACACTCTTCTGGAGATTCGACATAATAACGTCCATTGTCATCCTTTTCAACACAAACTTCATCAAAGCAGCCAGCTTTATCAAGAATATCGTAAGCAATGGCACTCATATCATTTTCCTGATACTTAGTCCAGATAAGATGAGGGTCATCATCTGCTAAGTTCTTACCAGTATAATTTTCGCCGTTATTAAACTGAACGTCAAGCTTTCTACAACTTGCTTTATAAGCGTTTCGAATATCGTTGACATTACTGCAATTACAGCCTATAAGAACATCTTTTGAGATGCCGTGACCGTCTTCGGACCAGTCACCGAGTGCAAGTTTGTATATCATATTATTTACCCTCCTCTTCTGGAAATATGTCAGACTTTTCAACAAGCTGTTCGTTGAAATCCATGCTGATTGCATCGGTCAGGTTTGTACGGAATTTTGGGGTGATTCCGTGTCTGATAAATATTTCAGTGGGAACATACAAAGTGAGGTCTCCGATGTTAAAACAATTGCAGTTGTTGTCGTATGTCTTCTTGCCGTCTTCTGTAAGGCAGTATTCTTTAGCAATGTCACGCAGAGCTGACATTATCTGGTCTTCAGACCATGAACTGTCAACTGCGATATCGAAGGCTGTTGCACAGGTGTCGGTGCCGATATCTTCGGCGATAATTGTGATGTTTTTAGTTGTATGTTTCATATTGTTTCCTTCTTTCTTTTATCACTATATTTACAGCAAAAATTAGTTAATCATCTTCATCCAAAACAATTTCTCGATTCTGTTCATAAGCTTCATCCAGTCGCTTCTGGTTTAATCGGAGCTGTTCCTTGGTCATGAATTCGCTGAAACGTCCTACTACATTTTCACAGTAGCAGTACTGTTCCATATATCGAAGTACTTTACCCTTAAATTTTGTTTCCGCCATTGCTTCTCTAAGTTCGATTGTATGGGTATGCCGGCAGATAGGGCAGTTCATGACTTGATATCCAACCACCTTGTATTCGCTAGATCTTGTTTTCATCACAGCAATTACCAATTCAGTTCCTTTAAAGCAGAGAAGCGAGATTTACCCTTTCTTGTATATTTTTTACGATTCCTATATACTCTTGAGCCCTGTTGACAAGCATCAAGATGCATCTTATTTGGGAGATGTGTCCCTCGTTTTGCGAAATCATATGTTTTTTCTTTGATTTTTTTAGTTTTCATACGTTTTCTCCTTTTTTTTGTTTATTTTTCGTTCCATTCCCGAACTTTAATTGTTTTCTCATATTCTTCTAACTGAACTTCGAAAGGTTGCATGTAATACAAATCATCGAAGTCTTTTAAACCTCTCTCCCAATCAGTTGCAAAGAATCTGTCTCCAAGTTTAGAAATTGTCCTAACATATTCTCTCAAAGCAATTCGGTCAATATCAGTCGTAGCTTCCTCAACACAATAACATTGAACCAAGGAACATAAGTCGCTTTTAGATAATTTCTTGCCTTTTTCCAATTGGGAAAGTAATGCCCGTTCACCTTCTTTACTCTTATGTTCATAGCTTTTCACTTTTTCAAATTCCATCCATGCCATAACAATTCCTTCTCACATTGTTTCATTACATATATATTATACCACATATAACATATAAATTCCACAAATAAATCCGTCACAAATACAAAAAAACCTATCCAGTAACGGATAGTCAAATTAATGTCGATGATTGACATTTGTTGCAACAGATACACCTTGCAGTGCTGCTTTTCTTGGGTCAGTGTGAGAAACTCTTTTGCCCTGTTTGAGAGTTCTAGTCTCTGGTCTTTGTTGTCTAGACTGCTGAGATTGTGGCCGTTGTTGTTCTCTGCGATGGTTTCTTGGGAACTTCGTAAAATAAATCTTTAAAAAGATGACTGTCAAAATCGTAACAAACAACGCCAAAATAATGAGCCAGAACTTTACAAATTCGTTTTTCGAATACAGAATCATCATAAAATATCCAAGACTTGCAGCCGCAGCACCTGAGCAAACAAGCATGCAAGGAGCTAATATAAGAAAGAAGATGACCTTAAAGAATGTGATTACATATTTCATAGAAACCTCCTGCTATTTACTTTTCCAATACTTTTCGACAACTAAATTCTTGCCATTTTTCGTTGTACAAATATGATATCCTTTTTCATCATGACACTTGACAAAAGACTTGACTTTGCCACTGACAATGCCTTTGTACTAAGTTTTTATTCCTGTTTCCGGTTGACTATTATGGATAGCAACATTTGCAAGAAACGAAGCCCCCAAGAAAACCGAGACAAATCGCCCCTCTGACTTCTCCACGCACAAATGCCTAATGCATTTTGGTGGGTTCTAAAAACGAATCAAAAAGATTAACAGCATCAAAACAAACGTATCCTCTTGCTCTCGCTCAGACAGAGGTTTGTATCTATAGCTTACTTTTTATTCTTTAGAATAATTCTGGCATGGAGTTTTCACTCGGTCTCTATGAGGTTACATGCCAAAGGTCGAGTCGAGACCTTTCAATTAATAGCAAATCAAAGGATAAAATCCTTTGCACAAGATGCTTCCAGACCCATGCAGGATGGAAGCTTTGTATATTGTTTCTGCATCATCAGTTCTCGGATGCATGCGTCATGTTCTTTCTTAAATGAGTCAAAGTTGTCAAAACAGCTTTCAATATCAATAGTTTCTGTCGTATCGCAGTTCATCAAAAGGAAAGCCGAGTATAAATCACGCTGAACAAAGATATCTGGAGCAATCTCTTTCCATCTTTCATTCAGCTTTACTGGCTTATACTCTCCAGTTATATGATTGAACTGAGATGCTTTCGTTTTATATGTATCAATCACCATCAAAGGTTTGTGAATATATCCAAGCTTCTGCTTCAAAAGTGTAATCAGCATACTTGGAGCGTGATTCTGGATAGATTTTCCAAATCGTTTCCTCCTTTTGTATTTTCCTGTTTTATCCGATTTTTCTGTTTTCTTTGCTTTCTTTCGCAAAGCTTCCCAGTTCATGTTTTCAATTCGGATATCCGTTCCAAATGTAGAAATAATTTCGTTTGCCAGTACCTGATGACTGTATCTCAGTTTGTTCTTTCTTTTCTGATACAGCCATTTCCTTTTTTGTTCTTTTTTTATTTGGCTATGACTTTTGTTATGAGTCCGATTCTTATTGTTCTTTTTCCACGTTCCATCTGAATTATAGTTATCAGGATTTGCCAGCCTTGTTTCTTTATCAATCAGACGGTTCAGATGCCGAACCTCTTTTTCAATAGATGTTACATCTGAAGCCAGCTCATCTAAAGATACATGATCTTTTGATACAATAGCAATCGTGCTTGGTCCGATGTCAATTCCGACAGGTGTATCTTCTTTCATTGCTCTGTCAAAAATCATCTGTCTTTTCCTTTTTACAGGAGGTGTGCCTTCCATAACAAGCTGTACATAATATCGGTATGTATGTTTATGCCATCGGCGAACGATACGACAGTACTTGATTTCGCAGTCATTCAATGCCTGCTTTGCGTACCAGTCATTCTTACGTACACGAACAGGCATTATAAGACCATGCCAGAATATAGTTCCATCACGATATCGAATTCCTGTTCTGTTGGTCTTGCCTTCAACAGAATTCTTGTTTTTCAGTTTTTTCAAATGAATGTTTTGTCCATTGGAATACAGGACTTTCTTAACAGCATTCCAGACCTTTGTAGCTTCCTTCTGCCTTGTGTCGCAGTCTATATAGGCTGGATATAGCTGTTTAGCATCTACATATTTATGAAAAGAATATTCCGTCAGCCCATATATACTTCTTAAAGTCATAAGCTTTTTCTTATCGCCCTTCTTGAATTTTCCTGTTCTAAAATAAGACTTCATGATATCCTTATATTCTTTATCCCGAAACATGTTTCCAAGACGTCGTTTGGCTTCTTTAACCATTACATTATTGATATGTCCAGCAATACCAAAACACTTTTCAAGCTCCTGTTCGTCGGAATTCGATGTCAAAAGACGAAATTCCAGCACAAAAGAAGGTGTATGTTCATATTTTTGTGTTTCTTCGTTCCATGTCTTTGACATCAGATTTCCTCCTTTATTTTTCTTTTCGGCTGTTCTTTTTCTGACTCTGAATATAGGCTTGAGCTGTTTCCATAGAAATCGTTCCTACAGATGAGATAAATGCACTGCGTGTCCAGAAGCATGGCATCTTTTGGTCCAGCTCTACTGGGTATTTCCTTTTCAAAATAAGAGCTGACTGATGCTTGATATGTTTAACAATGTCAACAGGGCTCTTATATGGATTGCAGTCCAGCAATAGATGCACATAATCTGGCATGACTTCCATTTCAATGACTTTGTACATATCTTTCTGAAGGTCAAGAATAATCTTTTTTAAGTCCTCATCTACTCCATTCACAAGAACTTTCTTTCTATATTTTGGACAGAAGATAATATGGTACTTACAACTGTATGTATAATGACTCGAATGATTATAATCCATAAAAGCACCTCTTTCGTATATATACATTATACCATAGATATACTTCTATTTCAAATTGTAGCATTCCTCTACACACTGTTTCCTTCAGAAACACGGTAGCTTCCTGCTTTAAGTTTTGTGAAGCAAAAATCAATTAACTTCTCGAATATCTTGGAAGTGCCAAAAAGAGAAAAAACAAAAAAACACAATTAGAAGAATCAGACTTCCTCTGGAAAGAATTTTTCCAACAATCTCAAAATCAATCACAACAGATTTCTCCTTTCAGAAACTCCTTATTCATTTTTACCAGTAATCCCGATACTTTCTTTACATCAACCGTATCAGGAAGTGGTGAGTTTTGATACGCTTTTTCCAAAAGGTTTCCAAAATTACGAACCCTCTCATAAAATTCTTCTGTAAATTTATTGCCATGTCTCATCGAGCCATTTCGAATCAACATCAGCATATCTCGATTATTCTTCAAAACATCGGTCAAATCATTACCATTTAAAAGAGCGATAACTTCCAGACACAAACGAATATAATGCATAGCATACTTGTCCGCTTTTTTCGGATTCGTTTCCAGTCTTTTCTCAGCATCCTTCAAAGCATTCTTAGCATATCCTTTGAAAGAATAATAGATTCGTTTTGATAAGAACATATCTCGATTATCCAGCAACATCTTCCCAATCTTTTCATCACAATGCAGGATATTTTCTGGGTTGCTGAATAGAATTTCTAAAACATTCGGAGCACCTTTTATAGCAAGTTCCATAAACCGCTTCATTGAATAGATAACAGTATCTGTATTTTTATTCTCAAAAACATCGAATGATTCCATTCCTAGAATCGAATTCGGTGTTCCCATACTGATTCCTCGAATATCCAAATCAGACTCTTCCGTATTCAGTCCGTAGCCATGAGATCCTGCTACCACAAGAAATACAATGTTGTCTTTTAATTTGTCATCAGTTCTTAGGAAATCATATTCGGAGCTTTTGAGTTTTTCTTTGATTTCTTTTTTGTTCATATAATCATCCTTTCTTTGTCTATGTGACGTATTTTTTAAGAATTTGTTAAGGTCGAATATGGTACAATATATGTACGATACATATATATTATAACATACATAAAAAATATATAACGTAATATATATGTCATTTTAGGTGGAAGGGTAAGGAGAGAGTATTATGAGTGAAAAAGAGCCAAAGTCACTGGAAGTGTCTGAAAAAGATCAAGACATTTCTGTTCAAGATACAAACGATACAAAAACAGAAAAAAAAGTATTAGAAAGCGTGAGCAATGATATTGAAAAGGAAAGAAATGATAAAAGTAGCCAAGAAAAGAAAGATGAAGAAACAGAGCAAAATTACAATGATGATGACATAGAGCTGACAGCACATGATTTACATCCAGCGTATCGAGATTTAGAAATTCCATTTCAGAATAAGGAAGATTTCGTTCCAAGCAATGCACGAACGAATTTCCATGAATCCAAACGTCTAAATGAAGAGCAGGTTCCTGAAAGAAGTATATGTCAAAAGGATATGAAAAAACTGGACAAGATGAAAGCCGACCCGAATATTTCAAAAAGTAATATTGTTATCAGTATTCTGGGAATCATTTGCGGAGTCCTGTTCATTTTTCTTCTGATATTGGCTTCAAATTCGGGAAGCGTAACAAGAACACCAATTACAATTAAGGATTATAAAAAGGTATATGAAATAGGAGATACGGTTTCATTAAAGATAGAAGACTTTGTTGATTTTTCCAATTCAAATAAAGAAACAAAAGAAACCGCTTCGTTACATTCTCCAATGTTTTACAGTTCGGATTATGAATACGATTCAGAAACAGGTGTTATCAAGACAAAAGGTATGAATTATCTGGACGCTGGAAATTATGAGCTGACTGTTCAATATCAAGAAGATGGACATTACAAGAGCATCGACTGTGATTTTAAAGTTGTTGATTCGATTGCTCCTCAGTTTGTTGATTTCAACAACAATGTTTACATTCTTAAAAACGCAACTAATGTAAACTTCCTGAAGTATTACAAATGCAAAGATAATTCAGGATATTCAGCAATTTCTGTATCAGGAATCACACAGGATGATTTGAAAAAGACAGGAACATACAAAGTTACAGTCACTGCCAAAGATAAGAGTGGAAACAAACAAAAGCAGAAAGGAAAAATTCATGTTGTGTCAAGATTTCTTGTAGACAATGGAAATGCGGTACTTACACCAATGACAGACGGGTATATTCCAGACGCTCCTTATAGTGTAAGCGATTATGAAGAAGATGATGATTCAAAGGTTTCAGAAAAGGAAACTTCCAAGAAAGATGAAACTGATAAGGATGATGGCTGGAAAGGTACAAGATATTACAAGGATGGAACGATGCTGACAGGTCTTCAGACAGTAGATGGTAACGTATACTATTTCAGCGATTTCACAGGCGAATATGCGACGGGATGGCTGAATGTGTACAGTGATGCTCAGAATTATTATCGAATGTATTTTAAAGAAGATGGAAAAAGAGCTTCAGGTCTGACAAAAATCGACGGTCATGAATATTATTTCGATCCTGATACGGGTGATGTTCAGACTGGGTGGATTTATACAAAAAGCAAGACCGAACCAGCTTACTATGCAGGAAGCGATGGCATTATCATTTCCAAGGGTTCAAGCCTAACTAACAAAGAGGGTGATTGACATGAGAAAAAGAGTTCGAAAAATTGTAATTCTATCGTGTATGAGCGTATTAACTCTAGCTATGATTGTATCTTTGTTACCAAATATGCGTTAAAGCACAAAATAAAGTTCAAAATGCTAAGTAACTGGTTCACTATGGGTGCTTAGTATGTCGTCTGTAAGACTTTATGTCTAATATGCAGACTAGAAAAGGAGAAAACTATATGACAAATAACTACGCAAACAACCAAAACCAAAACCCTGTTCAGGGAAAAATCGTATTTGGTACAAATACGATTACTAATGGACCTGAGATTCACATGTCTCAAGCTCCAGCACAGCCACAAGTGCAGGTTTCGCAACCTAACTTTGGCACAGTGCAACAGCCACAGGCTCAACCTGTTATGCAACAGTCTGTTCAGCAAGCTCAGCCTTCATTTGGAGGTTTTGGTGCTGTAAATCAGGTACAGCAGCCTGTTCAAAGTTCTTCATACACGAATGAAGAATTAGAACAAATGCAGAAGAATTCTTCTGCAATGGCTGAAGAAGCAGGATTCTCATATCCTCAGACTCAGCCTGTACAGCAACCTGCTCAGCAGGCGCAGCCAAATTTTGGTACAGCACAGCAACAAATGCAGCCTCAATACCAAAGTATGGCTCAAGCTCAACAACCTCAGCAAAACTTTGGAAGTTATCAGCAACCTCAAAGTCAGGCATATAACTATAATGGTTATGCACAGCCTCAAGAGGCAGCTCAGAACGGTGTTGGGTACGATGAAAATCGTCACGAGCTAAAAGCTTTCCCTGTAAAGCTTTTCCCAAAAATCACGCAAAAAGGAAGAGCTTTGGAATTCTTAATGAAAGGAATCAATTTAACGAATTATGACCCTCAAGGAAACAGAGTTTCGTGTGAATTCAAGTGGAACATGAATTTCTGGACCTTTGACCAGAATAATCGTCAAATGGATTATATTCCATGCTACGGTGATATGAGCCACTTAGCAGCTTTGGCTATGGCAATTCAAAACGGCTCAATCTTTGGACTGACTGAAGATTACCGTCAACGCTTGGCTACAGCACAGGCAGACCCAAATAATAGAAGTAACTATACTGCTCCTATCTGGGAAAATCTTGGTGGTACAACGAAAGAAGGTACATTCAAATTGAATGGAAATCCACTTCAGAACGTTGGAGTTATTTACACTAACGTATCATTACTTCCAAGTAATGAGCCTAATTGCTGGGTACTGCAAGGTACATTTGGACCTGGTGAATACCAGAGAAATGGGGCAATCTTTAGAAAAAAAGGATCTATCCCTTTCAAAACAATCACAATCAAATTGAATTACTTTGATTTGTGTGCGTTTGCCGCAAATGTACTAGCATTGTTTAATGCTAATATTGCTTCGCTTGTAAGCATGCGAGTAAACAAGAAAGAAGGTGTCTAACATGTCTACACCTATTTCTGGAGACGCCTTGTTAGAAGCCTTGAATTTGTGTGAAGATATCAAGGAATGCGGAGAGAAGGCTAAGCCTTCTTATATCCGTGAACTTGCTATTGCAAGCGTCTTTGAAGACCGTCCTGAAGATTTGGAAAGATATCAGGAGCTGGTCGAAGCTCTTGCTCCTTACGAAAAAGAGATTTCTAAAGCTGTCAAGGAACTTGATGACGAAAAGAAATCGGCTAAAAATAAGGAAACAGCTTCAAGAGCAAGGCTTGCAGACTTGATTGCGTCCGAAATTCCTGAACTTCAATTTTCTGAAGATGAAATAAACGATTCTGTATCTTCAAAGAAAGATAACGATGGAGAACCGTTTACATTTACAGGAGTTGGAACAGTCAAAGTCTCAACGCAAATGGAACATTTCGTTGAATTGACTGAAGAGCAGGAAAGAGCCGTAATCGAAGATTTATGGAATTCGGGAGAAGAGGATGTACTTCCTTTATTCAAACTGGATGAAAAAGCTTATCTTGATTACGATCAAACTGTCTTTGAAAGGAAAAGACAAGCTCTTGCTCAAAGAGGTATTGATTCTTTGCCTAAAAGAATGGAAGGTGTAAAAATCCATATATCTTCAAAATTGGATTCCTTTCGTTCACAGAAATAGCCCGCCAAAGGGCTTTTCTTTTGGTTCAATGTAGCCGTTAGAATATGTTGCTTATATTGTGAATATAAAACATCACAGAAATAAGCTAGAAGAGGAGGAAATATATGGCAATCACTATTCTAAAGAAATATCTAGAAAATCTCGGATATTCAGATAAAGGAGTTGAATTATTAAACAACCCTTGTCATGAGCTATCCAATGAGATTCCGTTTGGCAGAACTTTCTGTCATGATTTGGCGGAAGTAAATAAAGAGGATGAACACATCTGTATTGTAGGAGATTATGATGCAGATGGTGTAACAAGCACATCAATTCTTTATTTGACCTTAAAAAGAGTAGGATACAAAAATGTGTCTTATTACATTCCACACCGTATCCAAGACGGTTACGGTTTATCGCAGGGTATCATTGATAAGATTTTGAATAAAAATCCAAAAATCTCCATGATAATCACTTGTGATAATGGGTGTGCTGCTCGTGATGCAGTGGATTACGCCTTAACAAAAGGTGTTAAAGTTATGGTAACAGATCATCATAACATCAATCTAGATACGTTTCCAGAAAATGTTGTTGTGGTACATCCACAGCTTCAAGACTATCCATGTCCTGAAATTTCTGGAGCTGAAGTTGCTTGGAAAGTAGCTAAAATGGTTCTGAAATACTGGAATATCGAAGATACGATTTTAGAAACATATCTGTTTCAGTTAATGACCGTATCCATCGTTTCTGATGTAATGCCAGTTGCGTCAGCTAATGATGCAAAGATGGCTGTTAACGAAAACAGATGGCTTCTTCGCGAAGGTCTAAAATCATTCCAGACAAATCCAGATTGGCACTGGAGTCGATTGTTTTCAGGAATGAACATCGACAACAAGACAATGGATGAATCTACTTTAGGGTTCTACGTTGCTCCTGTAATCAATGCAACAGGTCGTCTCGAATCAGCAAAAATCGCTGTAGAAGCATTAACATGTGACTATGGTGATGAAAAGTCTTTAAAGATTTTTACAGCGATGATGATCTACTACAACGATTGTCGTAAAGCTATGAAGGTTCAAATCTTGAAAGAAACCGCTCAAATCATGAAATCGGCAAACGAAACAGATTCTATTCTGGTTCTTCAATATCCGATTCATGAAGGATTGATTGGAATCGTTGCTGGAAATTATGCTGAAGAATACTGTAAGCCATGCTTTGTATTTACGCCAATTTTGAAAGGCGACCAGAAAGTATGGAAAGGTTCGGCTCGTTCTCCAGAAAGTGACTGGAATTGTTTTGAGAATTTAAAACACATTCAGGAAACAACTGGGAAAATTACCCGATTTGGAGGTCATGCCGGAGCAGCTGGTATTGAAGTATCTGATGAGAATTTTGAGGAGTTTAAAAAAGCCCTTGAAAGCACTCGTCCAAATACCGATTTTGTACCCGATGCTTACGATTTGTATCATCCGGTAGTTCTTTCTGAGCAGACAGCAGATTACAATCAGTTGATTTCTGAACTTAAGGAATTGAAACCTTTTGGTCAGGGACTTCCTAAGCCAGCTATCTGTACAGATGTAACCATTTGGCGAATTGACTTGTTCTATAAATCTGGTCATGTGAAACTGTCTTTACGAGGTGGACAGGAGATTTGGATTTACAACAAGCTGGATTGGTTTGTCGATAAGTATAAAGAGCTTTTCGACACAGGCGTTTATTGCCTTTCGACTTCGAATGAAAAGGAGAAAGGTCCTGCTGAAAAGTGGGAAAAATGGATTCTGAAAGCAGGATGTTCATTGAAATGGGCTGTTACCGTTGAATGCGATTATGGACCTTTCATGAATAATGTTGGGCTTATGATGAGTCTTGTTGAAGATCCAAAGCCTTTATTCCCAAAAGAATAGAAGATTAAGATAAAGTCTTTGCTTTGTGCAGAGGCTTTTTCTTTTCCTCTTACGACGGGAACGGAACTTCTTTAGATAAAGGAATATGGTACAATATATATATGAAACGAGGGGTGATAGCATTGTGAGATGTAAAGAAAAATTCAAGAAAGTATTCTGGAATTTTATACTTGTCATAGGTATCGGTCTATGCATTTATTCCCCTGTAAGCAGTTTTATCTCCCACAAAACCATGTATGATGCTGTCAATACATATCAGCAGCAGATGGAGCAGACGGATGATACATCATCTGAAGAAATGCTGAATAAAGCCAGACAATATAATGAAGCTTTATATAAAATGCAAAAAGGTGAATACACAGAAAATGTCGAGATATTATCCAAGCAAAGTTATCGTTCTATGCTTAGCATAAACGGAAGTAATGTAATTGCAACTATCAGCATCCCTAAAATAAACGTAGATATACCTGTAAGACATGGAATATCTGAAAAGGTACTCCAGTCAGGAGCAGGGCATATTCAGCAGAGCAGTCTTCCTATAGGTGGTAAAAATACAAGAGCCGTTATCAGTGGTCATCGAGGTTTGCCTACAGCTAAGTTGTTTACACGTCTTGATGAAATCAAGAAAGGTGATATGTTTTTTATATCTGTAGTTGACAAGACACTTGCCTATAAAGTTTCAAAAATAGAAACTGTTCTTCCTGAAGATGTGGAAAGTATTAAACCTATTGAAGGAGAGGATTTGGTTACTCTTGTAACATGTACACCTTATGGAGTTAATGATCACAGGCTTCTTGTTACAGGAAAAAGAACAAAATATATTCCAGAACAAAAAGAAGCTATAAAGAGCAAGCTTCCATCTATTAGAGAGATTGCATTTGTTCTAGTCCTTCCAGTTCTGATGATTTTGAGTTTTTTGATTCGAAAAATCAAAGCCAAAAAGAAGGCTAAGCTCGAGACAAATAAGAAGCCTTCTCAAGCCCCTTCTCAAAATATGTCTTTCAGCAGAAATATATATCGAAACAAAACAAGTAATTTTAAGAAAATAACAAACAGAAAGTGCAGGTGATTTTATGTATTATAATCAACTATTAACAACAACAGCTCTTGCTTTGTTACTGTCAACTCTGGTCAGTCCTGTATATGCTGATGAAAATACAGACAGTCCAGTTGTGACGAGCAGTCGTGAAGATTCCTTGGATAGTGTACAGAAAGGTTCTATTCAAATTCAGATGAGCAATCAGGAAATTGGCGAGGCTATGTCTGGAATTTCCTTTAGAATATCCAAGGTAGCCTCTATAGAAAACGGAAAATATCTCCTTTCTGATGAATATAAAGATTCTGGTATAGATTTTTCCAGTATTAAGGATTCAAAGGATGTGGAGCAAGCCATAGAAAAGCTTGAAAAAGTTCAAAACACTCGTTATTTCGAAGATGAGACGGATAATAATGGGGTGTGTGAATTTCAAGGATTATCATTGGGAGTTTATCTGATTATGCCTGTTAATGAATCTGATGATATTGTGATTAGTTCTTCTCTAGTTTCCGTCCCTGAATATGATAGTGTGTCAGGATACGTATATCAGGTACGGGTTCTTCCTAAATATACTTTATCTAAAGATGAAGAACATCCAGATACTGACAAAACACAAACCGAAGATAAAGAGCAGCCTAAAAAAGATAAAGAAAACCCTAACACAAGCGTAGAATCTTCTCAGGAAGCTCTATGGATGAGTATGGGACTTGCTGCTTTAGGTGTTCTGTTAACAAACAAGAAAAAAATAAAGAATAACAAACAATAGTGGACTCGTCTAAAGGATGAAAAGGGGCGTTTTTTATAAAAGCATTAAGAAAAAGCAAAAAGCAGCGTCAATAACCCCGACCCACGACTAACGTCTTAGAGGTCGGAGCTTGTAAAAGCTCATATTGACTAGCCTAAGTTCTTTGAAAACTACGTTGTTTATGTTATCACACCCATGAATAATACCCTAGTTCGTGGCACTGTGTAGGCTCTGTAAAAACTCTGTGAGGTAGGAGCAGTCAACCTAGTGTGTTCGATTACGACAAGCATTTACAACATTGGCAAAGGGTAACAAACTTTCAAAAAGAAAGGGGCAGCACTTGAGAGTAGCTGTCAGAGGTAGAAATTATGAGAGTATTTGTACTCAATATGCGTGGCGAACCATTAATGCCATGCTCACAAAGAAAAGCCAGATTACTTTTAAAAAGTAATAAGGCTGTTATTTACAAATACAATCCATTTACAATCCAGTTGACTTATGCAACTGGAGAAGCAAGGCAAGATTGTCATATTGGTATAGACACAGGAGCTAAGCATATAGGAGCTGCTGTCACATCAAAAGATAAAGTTTTGTGGAAATGTGAAATCGAGCTTCGACAGGATGTAAAGTCAAACATTGATGCGAAACGCATTTATCGTAGAAGCAGACGCAACCGTAAAACAAGACACAGAAAACCTAGGTTTCTAAACCGCAAGAGAAACGATGATTGGCTTCCGCCTAGCTTGCAAAATAGAATAAACCATACGTTTCACTGGATTGATGCATTAAGCAGTTTGGTTCCAAAGCCTATTCTTCATATAGAAGTTGGCAAGTTTGATACAGCAAAAATGATAAATCCTGAAATTCATGGAGTGGATTATCAACATGGTCGGACATATGGTTTCTTCGATGAAAGATATTATGTTTTTGCAAGAGATAATTATACTTGTCAATGTTGTGGCAAATCAAAGGGGAAAATTTTACAAACGCACCATATAATCTATCGCAGCAATGGTGGAACAGATAGAGTTGACAATCTTATCACAGTTTGTACTGATTGTCATACATCGCAGAATCATAAAAAAGGTGGAATCTTCTATAAATGGCAGGAACAGCATAAAAAGGTAAAGCAATACAAAGAGCCACCATTTATGAATACTTTGCGTAAAAGAATATTTGCGGCGTACCCAAGTGCTGAAATTACATATGGTGCTGAAACAACGCCGAAACGTAAGGCGATGAAACTAGATAAAACACACTACAATGATGCAATAGTTATCAGCGGTATCAATAAAATTAACGAAAACCCTGAAGAATGGTTGTTAATAAAACAGTTCCGCAAAAAGAAGCGTTCTCTACACGAGGCTACCGCTCGTAAAGGAAGAAGAATGCCAAATAGGAATCAAGTCCGCAATTGTAAAAATATGCCTTATTATAAAGGATTTTATCTTAACGATAAAGTTTCAATTTTTGGAAAAAGCGGGCACGTTACAGGATTTACAACCAACGGTGCATATGTAAAAGATGATAATGGTAACTATATTACTCTGCCAAACAAGAGTTATATTTAAGTGGCGAAAACTCCATAGCTTGCTGTGGAGATGAAAGCCACTTTTTGTATTGTATAATGCGTATGAAAAATATATAATATATGTATAAATGGTTCGGAGTTGATATCATGCCTAGACCTAGAACGAACAATGTTCAGATCAATATT
>OLFZ01001528.1_pt1 | contig 19315 bp, 16 predicted proteins | sample 1604861 | NCBI WGS metagenome assembly OLFZ01 (sample SAMEA3888895, study PRJEB22519) | human gut metagenome | biome: human gut; feature: human-associated habitat; material: faeces | place: Denmark | collected 2011 | reverse complement strand
AGACCTATCAGGTTCCGGTCATCGCCCTTCATGACATAGACAAGAAGAACGGTCATCCAACTATCAAGGGAATGAGAAGCCTTGCCGACCAGGTTCTGAAGGTGATTAAGAAATAAAAATAGCAAGCCACTTTCAAAAACACTCTTCACTCTTCACCGGAAGGTCATAAACACCTGTAGTTTAGAAACTTACACGAGTGAAGAGTTTACACCACTCTTCACCACTCTTCACGCGGAGCCGCTTACGGAAAATCTGTGAAATCTGTGGGACATAAAAAAGTGGTTTCAGCCCCCCGACCGAACAGGACGAGCTTCCATTTCAATTCCGTGCGCAATCCGAAGGTGAAGAGGGGTGAAGAGGGGTGAAGAGTAGTGCGTAACTCTTCACCTCTCGCAACCCCAGTGTTTATCGGGGTTTCAGCTGATTTGGTGAAGAGTGAAGAGTAAAAAAGCGAGTGGTTGTTTTACCAGCTCCCGACGTATCGTTTTGTGCCTGCCATAGTGAGGCAATAAGCGCTACAAGCCGCTTTACGCATCGTCAGTACTATCATGGCGATCTCTCAGTAACGTCTTTGCGCCTTATAAGTACTATCGCTGTTGCTTGTAAGTACTATCATCGTGCCTTGTAAGTGCTATCATTGTTGCATCAGTTTCACGTAAAAAGTCTTCGGAGTAACCTTTACTTGTTGCCGGAATAATTAATGTTATAAGCCGGAGAACCCTATATCTTCGGCCGCACAACAGCTGTTGTGCGCTTGCATAACAGCTGATATGCGCTCGTCCAACACCTGTTGTGCAAGCGGAAATCAGCTGGTGGGCGATGAGTTGTTGGATGACACCATACCCACTTTCAATCTTGAATTATGAAGCATTTGCCTTGACCGTACTAAACATACAGTCAAGGTGCTACTGTACAAATAATCTTCCTCCTCTAATTATCCATCGTTTTGCTATTGCTTATTCCTTAACTCTTCTATCAAGTCATTTACAATATATGTATCACTCATCAGATGCAAGCCAAGTTCTTTGTCATGTAGCATACGGCAAACATCAGAGTCATAGAATATCTGTAATGCTCTGTCGGTTGATATATGTAACGTATCGGCTAATTGCTTTATGATACGAGCGATTTTATTCCATAATAAAAAGTCCAACATAATTATACCCTTTCGTATGATTTGAACTGCTTTTCCATTATTCTTTTCTTTCCTAATTTTTAAGAGCTTCGACCACATCATTTGCTACAGCTTCCCGGCTCTCGGTATGTAGAGTGTCATAGCAATCTTGAATGAGACTCTTGATTAGCCCCACCTTATCCAATCGCTTTCTCATTTCAGACGGCGATATACCCATTTTTTGTGCCGAAGCCTCGATAGCCAACACCGTAAAGGCGAGGCGGTCAAACTCTGGGTCACTTTTCAGCAACAGTTCTCTATCTTCCATTCTTTACATAATATTGTATTTAAATGCAAATTTATAGATTTCCTCTGATATTCCACTCTATTTCAGAGTTAAATAAAGAAAAACAGCCCGATTTTGCCAAAATCTTTGCTGATGATGGAAGAAGAATCATAAAAGTAGGAGTAAACTTCTCTCTAGAGGCAGAAGAATCTTGGTGAGTTGGAAGGTAGAATAAGCCGTTCCCCTTCTCCTAAGTTTTTACTCTCTAAAACATAGCAAAAGTGGTTGTTCGAAATTTCCGAGCAACCACTTTTTTCTTTACCCCCTCTTCAACAAGATGTAACTTCTACCTTCAGGCTATAAACCAAATCGCACCTTTATGGAATTATCTACAATAGTAGAAATTGTGGAAGTATACTAGCCTTGCCATTTTTCTATCCAATCCAATCCCTATCTACAATAGTAGAAATTATTGAAGCATACTAGCCGCATCAGAGAACCCCTTTATATACCGGGATCTACAATAGTAGAAATTATTAAAGCATACTAGCCAATTGTTGTTATGCTTAGTATTAAAGACATCTACAATAGTAGAAATTATTAAAGCATACTAGTCCCGCCATTCTGTACCACAAGATTTTCATAATCTACAATAGTAGAAATTATTAAAGCATACTAGCCGAGCCATTCGATGAGATACCACAGATAGAAATCTACAATAGTAGAAATTATTAAAGCATACTAGCCATTCGAGATCACCGCCAATATCCGTGACGATCTACAATAGTAGAAATTATTAAAGCATACTAGCCAGAGTAATGAGTACAAGCAGTTGCTTGAATCTACAATAGTAGAAATTATTAAAGCATACTAGCCTCATGTCGTAGACCTCGCGGGGTGTGGTGATCTACAATAGTAGAAATTATTAAAGCATACTAGCCGTGCAGTCGAGGGCTGAATGATTATTACTATCTACAATAGTAGAAATTATTAAAGCATACTAGCCGGCATGCCTGACATTGAGGATGCTGACTTCATCTACAATAGTAGAAATTATTAAAGCATACTAGCCTATGGCCTACCAAAGCGGAAAGGCCCTATCATCTACAATAGTAGAAATTATTAAAGCATACTAGCCTGCGGACAAATACACAAAGAAATACAATCCATCTACAATAGTAGAAATTATTAAAGCATACTAGCCCGGCGACACCCATATCTCTGACAGATGACAATCTACAATAGTAGAAATTATTAAAGCATACTAGCCAAGAAGAAAGAAAATGGCAAATATTACATATCTACAATAGTAGAAATTATTAAAGCATACTAGCCAACAACTATTGGTACTCCCGTTTCACAACATCTACAATAGTAGAAATTATTAAAGCATACTAGCCGCAGAAAAGCATTATCTCTGCCATGTTATCTACAATAGTAGAAATTATTAAAGCATACTAGCCCTATTCTCCGGTTCTACATCAATTATCCATCTACAATAGTAGAAATTATTAAAGCATACTAGCCTTCGGTATCAGATTTCCTCTCGGTTTTCAATCTACAATAGTAGAAATTATTAAAGCATACTAGCCAATGCCACGGATAACATTACGTCACTTGTCAATCTACAATAGTAGAAATTATTAAAGCATACTAGCCCGGTTTCATTACTGCGGTTAAGTTTCTGGATCTACAATAGTAGAAATTATTAAAGCATACTAGCCAGAAAGAGCAGGAGGATTAGTTACACCTATCTACAATAGTAGAAATTATTAAAGCATACTAGCCTAAATAATTTGAAAAAATTCTCTTGTATCGTATATCTACAATAGTAGAAATTATTAAAGCATACTAGCCGCTCTGCTGCAAAGATAGACAATTCTTCTATCTACAATAGTAGAAATTATTAAAGCATACTAGCCACAGATAGAATACCAGCGGACTGTCATAATCTACAATAGTAGAAATTATTAAAGCATACTAGCCACCGTGGTGAGGGAGCAAATTATAGATAATCTACAATAGTAGAAATTATTAAAGCATACTAGCCTTTGCAGTAGATATAAAACCCTTATCGTATATCTACAATAGTAGAAATTATTAAAGCATACTAGCCGTTGCCATAGTTATACCTCCTCATATTTAATCTACAATAGTAGAAATTATTAAAGCATACTAGCCTCTGTAAAGAAGTGGTACTTCTCTTGAAATCTACAATAGTAGAAATTATTAAAGCATACTAGCCGGAAAAGCGGTGTTGACTATTTCAATATGAATCTACAATAGTAGAAATTATTAAAGCATACTAGCCTTGTTTTGTCCGTCCATGGCGAAGATATATCTACAATAGTAGAAATTATTAAAGCATACTAGCCTGTAAAGGGCTTCTAACTGCTCGGCACTTATCTACAATAGTAGAAATTATTAAAGCATACTAGCCAAAAAAAATAAGGATAAAAAAAAAAATATCTACAATAGTAGAAATTATTAAAGCATACTAGCCTTCAGCTTCCAGTTGCGGTAGGCATAATAATCTACAATAGTAGAAATTATTAAAGCATACTAGCCGGTGGAGAGGGTCGACGGGGTGCGTTATTATCTACAATAGTAGAAATTATTAAAGCATACTAGCCCAGCTATTTGTCGGGCATACTTGTATTCTCGATCTACAATAGTAGAAATTATTAAAGCATACTAGCCTAACACACCTATATCGGTATCATGCTCCTCATCTACAATAGTAGAAATTATTAAAGCATACTAGCCAACAATAAAAAACATTCAGATTATGGAACAATCTACAATAGTAGAAATTATTAAAGCATACTAGCCGAGATGGAGGTGGCCTTACACCGTACCTATCTACAATAGTAGAAATTATTAAAGCATACTAGCCCTGAGAGCTTCGCTCCTCATACCTTCGAGATCTACAATAGTAGAAATTATTAAAGCATACTAGCCTTAATCTCGGTGGCATTGATGCTGTTCTGGATCTACAATAGTAGAAATTATTAAAGCATACTAGCCTTTCAGCCCGCTAGGCATCCCATACCATATCTACAATAGTAGAAATTATTAAAGCATACTAGCCCTTTAACTCTCGCAACCTTAATCGTTTCAAATCTACAATAGTAGAAATTATTAAAGCATACTAGCCTCTTATCGATTGCAAAGATACAAAAAATCCTTTAAATAAAGGCATCTTCTGCATATCTTTTTAAAGAGAATTACCACCCCTTCCCATAATATTGGGTACAATATTTCAAAGAACGACTTGTAAATAAGCAAGTTACACGCTTTATTACAAAAATATAAAGACTAAGGTTTGCTAAGTCAGAAATAGACTATAGCTTGGTCCCTATGAATTGCATTACCATACTTAGTAAGCTTATCAGAATCAACATCAAAGAGAATTACGCTATCATCTGCTGTGAAGTGTTTAGCATAAGCCTCTATCTTAGCCACAAGATTATCCACAATTCTCTTTGTATTCCTTACCTCATACACAGAAAACTGAAGACGAATGGCACCATTACTTTTCAGCATTTTAGAAAAGTTGGTACGCATCTTGTCATCCGATATGTCATAACTAACAATTATCATTTAAAACTCAAATATTGGATACTCTTTTACAGACTTACAACCCATAAAACAACGATAGTATTGCTGAACGAACTTGAATATGTCCATTTTACGAGCAATCAATTCATCATAAAACACTCTATAATAGTCAGCACACTTCTCATATTTCAAATGATATTCCTGCTTTATAAGAGTGAAATCTTTCTCTGAAAACTGCTTTCTGTTAAACGCCAATAATGCAGCATGGTCAATGATACACCTGAAAGGTTCCATCAAGTCACATACCAATGATTTGCGCTTGAACCATAATCGATGGTACACACCAACATACAGATCAAATCCAAACATGCGAATGAAACTCTCCATAAAGTTGAATAGAATAGAGTAACCAATATCCAGTGTTACATTCAGCACATCACTTTTCATTCTTGGATGTCTTCCTCTCCAGTTTTGATTCTGGTAATATGCAGAAAAATATGTCTTGGCAACAGTTCCTTCAAGTCCCATCAACTGATTGTATTCATCTACGTCTGGCAAAGTAACTAATGCAGCATCACATTGCTTGATGGCATCCACTGTATAGCTATCCTTCTTTCGAGTCTTTGCCAATGCAGCTTTCTGATTCAACACCTTATTATATACAATGCATTTAGCGATACTTAAATCTTCTGTACTGTATTCAAATTGCCTTTTTCGAAGTAAATAGTTTGCCTCGGCAGAATTTGCCCAAAAGAAAACAGGGCGAAGATTAGGCTTCATCACCACTAAAGCCACACCATGCTTTTTGCATTTATCAATCAGCGGAGTAGTAACTGTGATGTGACCGATAATGAAAAGAGCCAACAACTTTTGGAAGGGGAACTTAGTCAAGGTCTTTTTCTTATCACCTTCTATTTCCTCTAGCATCAGTTCTCCGCTATTTACTCGAAGACTCCGGTCGTGCTCAATGCAATTGACCACGAATATGGTTCGCATTTCTATGTCTTTATGTGTAAACATTATCAGTATTGGTTTTATCGCAAAGATTGCAATAGATGCAATGGATGCACTTGTTTGGATTTACCTGTATCGTAGTAGAAGCAGGATTATAACGTTTAAACTGCTCTATGAATCCTACCAGTTCCTGTTTTTCTAGTTCTCCCGGCAATTCAACTGAAATCATTTTATTGGTCGATATTTCATAGAAAGCAAGTTGTTCAACTTCATATCCCATTTCTTTCAAGCAGAAGTATTGTCCCCAAAGTTGATAAATCTGACCACGAAAGATGCGTTTGAGATTATTCTTACGTTCTATCAGTAAACGCTTGTCCTGTTTATAGACATCTATCTTGCCAGATATACCTAACTCATCACAATAGACTGGGAGCGACATGATATCACTCTTTCGAGTACTCCCTTTCTTTTCATCCACACCTTGGTGCACCAGAGTACCTTTGGTCTGCGGAGAGGCTTTATATAAATCTCCATCCGTCTCCATATACACGCTATGCAAGTATATGGAGTACGGACAGAAAATAAAGTCATTCAACGTTGAAAGCGGAATGTAATCATCCATTCTTATATGGCTTTTGTTGTGCAAAATTGAGCCAAGACTTGTTGGAAATATCAAACTTCAAGTTATCCAAATCCTTAGCTTCTTTTATCTGCTCAATCATCATCAATCCCTTGCGAGCGATGTTATAAGCACCATTAGCATCCGCATTCTCAGGAAGTTCATCACCACAAGAACGACTATCATAGAATATTCCATTCTCATCGGCAACAGGAGATACCAGATAATCAGTTTCTGTTCCAGTGATACTATTACGCATCTGCAAGGTCAACTTCAAAATGTGTAGCAATCCCGTAAAGAACGCCTTGTCTGTTTGCGCACTGATAGCATCCTTGAGATTACCATGAATGTCAATATAATAATGCTCCAATAAAGATTTCATCTCAGCAGTCAAGTCAACCTCCTGGTTGTCCCACTGAGAGTTCTTTTCTTTATTTCTGAAAGTATCAATACGCATTCCTCGGGTGCATAAAGCCCACTTAGTCCTTGTACCCTCTGCTTTTTTACCAAACTTGTCATAGTCGAGATTAAACTCAAACCAGTCCTTATCCTTATTATAGCGGATAGCATCAAACTTAGAGAAAAATACCTTTGCTTTCTCCACATTCTGATAGCGTGTATCCAACAAGTTGACAAATCCAGTAATTGGGTCTATCTTTGATGTATTCCATGCAGGAATATAGAACAGGAATCCGCTCTGTTTTCCCATCTTTTGGAAACTATCAAACTTGCTAGTCAACTGATAGGCATTTAGCAAACCACCAGAAACAGAGACATCTGCCTTTTTGTCAACCAAATAGTTAAGCTTATCTATCAACATTTTTTCAAACTTCTGATATACTTGCTTTTCCACCTTTTGACGACCACGCATAAATCCCATGTTCAAATCCTCCAATACAACTATGGCATGATATTTAACCATGAGCTGTGTAATCTTGTGAATAACCTGAGACAGATAGCCCTCTTTCAGCTCTTTGATATTCTCTATGGCCTGCCAACTTTGACGAGCTTTGAGTCGTTCGTCTTCACGAACATCCAACAAATCGTGATAATTGGTATGATAGGTATTACCATTATAATCATTCACAATTTCATTAAGCGAGACCTGTTCCTTGATATTTCCTTGCAAATCAATTACAACCAAATAAAGCAAATGGCGTTCGCCACGATCAATACCAATAATATGCATATCATCTGCGTAACGCAAATACGCCTTCACATCTTGATTGATGTTCTCAGAACCAGAACTTTTAAAGTTCATTGTGATTGGCACATGGAACATAAATTTATCAACAGTATAGCGACGATCTTTTATAAGATCATATTCAAACAAGCTTTCTTTTTTCTTATTATCCTTATTCTTATTAAGAATAGGATGATTAGCAGGATGAGTTGGATGAGTATTTTCTATACTTTTCTTACGATAGAACATCTCAGCTTGTCCATTAAGCTTGTAAACTACATCTGCCAGATTACGTTCAGCAAACAATGCTTTCCAATAAAGAGTATGCATATTTGGAGTGCCTTTGCTATACTCAGAGAAATCCTTATTGTAGATTTGGAACAGATACATCTTCCCCTCCTCAACAAGCTGGTTGATATACGAAACAGATACTCTTGCAAAAGACAACTTATAACCCTGCTGTTCTACTTCACGATAGAATCCACTGAGGTCTTCATATGTAGAAGTTTCAGAGAAATTAAATCCAAACTTACTCCAATCTTCATGCTTATCAATAGACTGCTTAAAGTAATCTATCAAATTATGGCAATCTTGAATACAGAAATTCTTTCCCTTTTTGTGAGTACCATTGTTATATTTCTCAACAAGTTCCTTACTTGGCTTAAAATCCTCCATTCTGGATTTAGCAAAAAACACCTTTGGAAGCATCTTATTAGCACCTGGCAACAACTTATATACCATCTTCTCATAGCACTCCCCATCTGAAGGCATTGCTTTACCCAATAATTTCTTTGAGTCTTTGTTCATAATTGCAAGATAATACAAGCCATTACGACGTAAGATAATGGTAGCATAGTCTTTCTCCTTATTAGCATCCCAACCACCAAGCAATTGAGGATTCTCAAAGTTAAGTTTGATCTTCTTTTGAGAATATGGTTTACGAGTCATATAATTACGAATCATATTATACAGCGGTGTCACAGTATCAAGTTCTGCCCACAACGAAGCTAGTTCACCATAGAAACGTTCATCTTTATCACTTTCATCACCCTTGCCCAACAGAGGCTTCACGAAATGCTGCAAAGACTTTATTGCATCCAACAGTGCTTTGATTTTAGAAACATTAGCCTTGTCTTGTGCCAGATGCTTTACTGTAGGATAATCAGAATGAAGTAATGCAGCAACTTCTGTATACGCATTTTGAACAAGCGCAAACAGATTCTCACGCTGCATTGTTGGAGTATTTATCGCTCCAAATGTTGCAAAATAGTTCTCTACAAAGTAGGCATTATTAGGATCTGCTTCGTTCAAACAATCATTTATATAACTGATACTAAAGCTATCTGCCTTTTTGAATATACCAGCAATTCTTTTTTCGTAATCTTCCTCAGACTCCTTATGCTTTCTTGCAGGAGCAACATGCTTTATATTCTGCATGATGGCATTCTGAATCACACCCCAATTTCCAAACATTTTCTGAGAAATATCAGTCAACTGTAAGTCATTACGGATAAATATCCCATCAAGAGAATAATCTGCTAAAGAACCAAGCAAAGACTTGAGAACCTTATCACCCAAAACATTTTCAGCCAATCGCTCATAGCAATCCTTGATTGCATTCAAGACTTCCTGATCACTATTGAACTCTTCTGGCAACCAAGATATTGCATTTCTATCACTAAGAATCTGCTTAAACAATGCCTTAAGTTTGGGTAACTTGTCATCTTTATGCTGCTGATTATAGAGATTGATATACTCGTTGATACCTTTAATCTTAACATCGTGCTCATCATCGGTTTTTCCTCCAATTATAGCATTATAGACATCAATCTGCTTTTGAGTAAGAAGCATATTGTAATAGTCAAGCAGGAACATCTCCTGAATACTTTCTACATTTAAGTATTCAGAAAAATTAGAGTATAACTCTTCCATATTAGCCTGTATCTCTGGTCTAGCGATAGCTTTCTTGAAAGCCTCCATATTATCAATGAACTTTGGAAGGTTTTCATTGATTAGACGATAAGCAATACCTGTTGACTTCTCTTCTGCCGTATACATATTTTTGCGATTATCAAAGAAACCGACAAAATAAGTAGTAAAGCCCCAGAATTCTTTTACGAGTTCTTTGGCCTCATCTTGTGACATTGAATCAAGTTGAGTTGATTCTGCAGTATGGATGAATTGAATCAAATCTGAATCAATTATCTTTGTCTTATCAGCTTTGTCCTTATATGACTCTATAAGTTTATTACCAAACAAATTAGCATAAGCCTTATCGTCAGTTAGCTTTTTAGCTATAATAGAGCGAAGATTTTGCTGAATTTCCTTAAACGCTTTTTTAGCATCTTCGTTTTGTGACTTAGATACATAACTATCATAATATTCTGCCAATGAATTATTATCACCTTTATCTTCCAAAGGCAAACATCCATTATCCAACACTCTATCAATAAATACCTTGTGGTATTCATCAATCAATTTTTTCACCTTCACATAGCTTGCAGCTCTGTGTTCATCTTCATCCAACAAACCACTTTTGACTATATTATCCAAAGTGGCACCAATAGGCTTCGCTTCAAAGCGCAAAGTCTTTGAAAGAGGATAAAGTCTTTTAAAGTCTTCAAAATTCTTAGCCATATTATTTATTTAAAATTGTTATTGTTTATTTTCTCCTGCAAGTTCATCCTTGCTTTATCAGCAATCTCTTTCGCCTCCAGATAGCACCCATCTATTTCTTCATAGGTGTATGCATTCCGAGCCTCAGCAATGCTTTCGGTTGCAACCTCTTCGAACATATCGAAGACAATTTGCTCATTATTTTTTTTCTTCATATCTAACACTATTAAGAATTAGTATTTCCTATTTTAAATATCATCAAATGCTGACATTTACACCGACATTCAACATTCACGAATCTACTATCGAATTGACTCTCTTCTCCTTCCCCAATATCTCAGGAAATGCATAGTGTCCATTATTGATTTCACGAGGATTAGGCTCTATATGTTCGGCATACCATGCACGTTTATACTCGGTGGTGATGATTCCGTAATCTCTAGTAGCGATGATGGAAGCGGCGAGAGATGCGCCATATAGTTCCTTGATGTCTATCATCTCCTCTAGCGTTATCTTCTCACGCTTCTTGGAACCCAACTCTTCGATAAGCGCCAACTTGGGAAGAAGGAAGAAACTGGCAAAGAGATCACAACGTTTCTCCAGCCTCAGCGGACTATCTTCCGGGAAGAGGAGAAGCAGATGGGCCAACTCATGAACTGCCGTGAAACGAAGTTTCTCTACACTACTCTTTTCTGGATTGAAATCAAGAATCATCAGCGGATGCTTCTTATCTGCCCAAGTACTCATTCCGAAGACATAATCCGGGAGAGTTGCAGCAAGTATCATGATGCCTTTTCTTTCCAAGAGTCTCAGGATGCTGGCGATGGGACCATCACCGCAATGCCACTTTTCACGAAGAAGGTCGGCAGCATGGATGGCATCTTCAAGGGTTGATACCTTGGTGCCTTTTATCGGATTTTTGAACCGGGTAGGAAATCCCGCTTCTTTCTCCTTGGCAAGATACTGCTCTGCCCAAAACGAAAGCTTTGCTTCCAGGGCTTGCAACTCGTCTTCGGACAACTTGCCATTGGAGGTGGTGCGGAGCATCGGAACATCTATCTTGAGATTGGTACCATTGAAATATGCCTCGCTGATATTGAGAGCTTTGGCTATGGCTTGCAGGGCATCACGCTTAGGGCGCATGATGCCTTTCTCATAACGGGATATACTCTGCTTGGTGATGGCTCCATGGGTTCGCTCTACGAGTTTATCCATACTGAGCCCCATCATCTGGCGGGCTTCCCGCAATCTTATTGAAAATGAGTCATTAGTCATAATTGTTAGCTCTTTAATTTGTTGACAAATATAATAAGAACATCCAAAATTGTCACCAAACAATATAAAGTTTTAACATTAAAAAGCACTTGGATACAGGAAGAACTAGAAGATTTAAGGAAAAAATGGAATTACACATTATTATATATAGAAATCCATATGGAAAATAGTGGGCATAACGTTATTGAATATCAACAACTTAAAAGTTTCATTGTGCAGATTGTGGCAATTTCATTGTGCAAGTTGTGGATTTTCACATTGACGTTTAGTAAAAAAAACGTATATTTTAAAGCTTTTTCCCTTACAGGGCGCAGGGGTATTACAAACACAAAACCCAGGGCGAATGCCCTGGGCTATGAGCTTCTGCCCTTTACCTTTCCGCTTCGCGCCGGTGACCGTTGGTTCAGGGCGTAAGGCGGACCGCAAACGAATTTATCCTTTCAGGGCGTAAGGCGGACTGCAAACGAATTTATCCCTTCAAGGCTTAAGGCGGCTGCAGACGAAACGAATTTACTTTCCTATCTTCTTCATCCTATCAACCTGTGTCTTGATTACATCAAGTGTGGATTTATCTGATGAAAAGACGGAATTGAGACCTTGGGCTTCCTGGGCTGGATCGCCGGTATAATCATCTCCTACCTGCCACTGCTCGTGCTTCGGCTGGGCAAAACCACCCCAGCCCCAGAAGTTGCAACCGGCAAAATAACCACCAGAGGCGGCATTGTCGCCAACAAGACTGAAGACATACTTATAATAACCATCACGACCTTCTGTAGTAGAAGAAGGAGAGAAGGAGAAACCGTCACGAGGATAACCGAACTCTTCCATCACCAACGGCTTACGGATGCGACCGCAAACAGCAAGATGCTCATCGATATACTCCTTGGTGTTCTTGCAGGATACGCCCAAATCTTCCAGCAAATGGTCTTTTCTTGCCCAACTCCAGTTGTAAGGCCACAAATGGATATTGCAATAATCCACATTACGGTCGGCACAAATGCGTTCCCAGCAATCCAACTCGTTTTCACAACCCCACTTGCCTTCGCTTCCGATGGAGATGAGATGATTCTTATCGAGTGAACGGATCAGCTTGCTTGTCTCGCCCAGCCATTTCTCGAATGCTGGCAACTGCTCCTTGCTGAAGGCACGAGGCTCATTGCCTATCTGCCATGACATGATGGCTGGATCGTCCTTATATTTTTTCTTTGTATATCTATTGGTTCTAGTAAGAATGAAACGCACGTAATCATAGAAGAGCTGGTGAGCCTTATCACAGGAAGCATACTGAGCCACGAAATTCATGAATGCCGAATAGCCATCCTCATCAGGACGTGGCGCCTTGCCTAAACCTGCCTGCTCCAGATAATAGCCGTAACCGCCGCTCCATTCCCAGGAATTGTTGAGATAGAGCACAGCCACCATCTTGCGTTTGCCCATCTCCATCAGGAGATAATCGAGACCGGCAAGTATGGTATCATTATAAACGCCCGGTGCTTCCTGCAAGGTAGGTTCCACCTTGGTCTTCACTCCACGCTTGCCATCGGAACCCACCAGGATGCGCAGGTTGTCGATGCCCATCTCCTTCATCTTGTCAAGTTCACGGCAGAGTCGTTCCCGGTTGCCGCCCTGTCCCTCTGAGCTCAGGATAGCACCATACCAGAAGTTGGTGCCTACATAATAATAAGGTTTACCATCACGAACGAAATGTCCGTCCTTTACCTGTACGAAGTCTGACTTTGCAAAGAGATTGCATGTAGCCAATGCCATCGCCAATAAAACAAATAATTTCTTCATCTATGATTCTGTTTATGATTAAGTTTGAAGTTTATGTAAATATCGGGTGCAAAGATAATAAATATGGGCAAGAAAATATGATACTTTCTTGCCCATTCTACATACAAATCCTTATAAATGTCTTTTAGTTGCTATAAGCACTCTCACCATGCTCGTAGATGTCGAGACCTTCCTCTTCTACTCGCTTGTCAACACGTACACCAACCGTCTTATCAACTACCTTGAAGATGATGAAGGTAACTACGATGCTGTAGATGATACTTACCACTGTGGCGATGATCTGAATCCAAAGCTGATGCCAATCTCCATAAAGGGCACCTTCAACGCCTTCGGCACCGGTTACATATCGTGTGGCGAATACACCGGTGAGGATAGAACCCAGGATACCGCCCATACCATGCACACCGAAAGCATCGAGGGCATCATCATACTTGAACTTCTCCTTTACTACCGCTACCATGAAGAAGCAGACGATGGTGGAAATGATACCGATGCAGAAGGCACCTAAGATATCCGTACTACCTGCTGCCGGAGTGATGGCAACCAAACCGGCTACAGCACCGGTACAAGCACCTACCGTAGTTGGCTTCTTGTTCACAATCCAATCGATGAGCATCCAGGTGGTGGCTGCTGCAGCTGTTGCGATATGGGTTACGAGGAAGGCATTGGCAGCCAGACCATCAGCAGCCAAACCGCTACCGGCATTGAATCCGAACCATCCCAACCAGAGGAACGACATTCCCATGAACACGAAGGTGATGTTGTGAGGAGTGATAGGATGACCTGCACGGTAATCATCACGCTTGCCTACACAGAGTGCCATGACCAAAGCGGCTACACCGGCATTGATATGAACCACGGTACCACCTGCAAAGTCGATGGCTCCCATCTCCTGCAGGAAACCACCGCCCCATACCCAGTGAGCCATTGGAAGATAGGCGATGATAACCCAGAGAATGGTGAAAAGTACATAACCGCTGAATTTGACACGCTCGGCGAATGCACCGAGAATCAAGGCTGGAGTAATGAGGGCAAACATGCACTGGAACATCACGAAAGTGAGCTCAGGAATGCCCGTTGGCATAATGGCATCCAAACCGATGCCGTGGAGGAAGCACTTATCGAAACCTCCGATGATGCAAGCCAAAGGGTTGCCGCTATCCGCATATTCTGTAGAGAAAGCCCAGGAATATCCGAAGGCTACCCATATTAAACTGACTACTGCCACGATGAATACCGTCTGCATCAGGATGCTGAGGATATTCTTCTGGCGCACCAAACCGCCGTAAAAAAGTGCAATACCTGGGATTGACATCAAGAGCACCAAGATGGTTGCCATGATCATCCACGCTGTGTTACCCGTATCGAGTGTTGTCAATAATAAACTGCTCATAAATATCTTATAGTTAAATTTGAATACAATATTATAACAATGTCTTTCTATCAAAAACTTCTATACTAATCATAAAGTTCAATGTTCAAACCTCAAAGTTCAAAGTATCTTTATTCCTCTTTCTCTGCATTATAGAGAGCAATGTCGCCTCGCTCGCCGGTTCTGATTCGAACGGTATCCAATACTGGAATCACGAAGATTCGACCATCTCCAACTTCACCGGTCTGTGCTGCACCCTGGATAGCTGCGATGGTTGGTTCCACATTCTTGTCACGAACCACGATGTTCAGGAGCACACGCTCGATGCTGCTGGTATCGTACATCACACCACGGTAAATGCGAGCCTGGCGCATTTTTCCCTCTCCTCTTACATTATAATAAGAGAACCACTCGATGTCGGCTGCTAAAAGCGCCTTCTTGACATCTTCGAATCTAGACTTACGGATAATTGCCTCAATCTTCTTCATAATCCTTTAATAATTAATAATGTGTTAATACCTTTATTGATTGTCTCTACTGAAAACTGATTTTCATTGGTTGTTATTACTTTTTATCTATTTCTTAACACAATGTTCGTTTTCGACTGCAAAATTAATACATTTTGTTAGTATTTTAAAGTAATTCAATACATTTAGTTTCCACTTCTCTCCCGAAATTTTAAATTTATCCAACCAAACTATTTTCTTCTTACATATTGTAATCTGTAAACGGTTATTGCATTACAAATTGTAAGAGAGCAAAAAATATTCACTATTTATTGTATGCTTTTTCTTGCATATCTCAACAAATCGTCGTACCTTCGCAACCGAAATCAAACAAATAGTCATCGAAAGTATCGATTGATTAGCAAAAAGTCAAATCTCAACAAGAGACAAGACGTGAGAGATAAAAGAAGAAATTCAAACTTAAAGGACAACGCAATATGAAAGAAACAGTTCATTTCACCAAGATGCAGGGAGCGGGTAATGACTACATTTATGTAGACACCGAGCAGTATAACATCCCTGACCCAGAGAAGGCAGCCATTGCCTGGAGTGCTTATCACACGGGCATAGGAAGCGATGGACTGGTTCTCATCGGTAAACCGCATGACGCCAGACGAGCCGACTACTCCATGCGTATCTTCAATGCCGATGGTTCAGAAGCGATGATGTGCGGCAATGCAAGCCGATGCATCGGAAAATATCTCTACGAAAAGGGATTGACGAGAAAAGACACCATCCGACTGGAAACCCTTTCGGGTGTCAAGATATTGAGATTGCACATTCAGGAAAACACGAAAACCGTGGAATCGGTGACTGTGGACATGCAGAAACCGAGACTTGAAAATCCTGAGCAATTCATCGGTCCTTCAACGCTGGAAGCTGACGGAAGGACATTTGAAGGAACTTACGTATGTATGGGAAATCCACATTTTGTAACCTTTGTGGAGGACATCGACACCATCGACATCGCCCATTACGGTAAGATTCTGGAAAGAGACAAGGCTTTTCCTCAGCGCTGCAACATCGAATTCGCACAAGTGACAGATACAGACGTCATAAGAACTAGAGTTTGGGAAAGGGGAAGCGGAATAACAATGGCTTGTGGAACAGGAGCCTGTGCTACTGCCGTAGCCGCAGCCCTGACCAAGCGTGCTTCGAGAAAGAGCAGTATCGTGATGGATGGCGGAACTCTCCAGATAGAACACAGTGAGGCTGACGACCATGTCTACATGACGGGACCTGCAGCCTTCTCATTCGAAGGAGAAATTGAGGCAATTTGAACTTGGAACGAAGCACTTTGAACTTGAAACATTGAACTTGGAACTGTATGATATGTCTTACGAAAAAATGACTGACAAAAAGTTCTATCTCAATAGTAATCATAAAGTTCAATGTTCAAATCTCAAAGTTCAATGTTCAAATCTCAAAGTTCAATGTAAATAAGAGCAAACTTAAATAATAATAAGGTCGATAAAAAGACCGCAATAAAAGGAGAAACAAAATATGGCATTAGTTAATGAACATTTCCTGAAGTTGGCAAGCAATTACCTGTTCGCCGACATCGCAAAGAAGGTAACAGCCTACAAGATTGCACATCCAAAGCAGCGTGTAATCAGTCTGGGCATCGGTGATGTAACCCAGCCTCTCTGCCCTGCCGTCATCAAGGCAATGCACAAGGCTGTAGACGAGATGGCTGTGCAGGCTTCCTTCCGAGGCTACGGTCCGGAGCGAGGCTACGACTTCCTCCGCGAGGCTATCATCAAGAACGACTTCCTGCCCCGTGGCATTCATCTCGATGCCAACGAGGTATTCGTAAACGATGGAGCCAAGAGCGATACGGGAAATATCCAGGAGATTTTGAGATGGGATAACAACATCGGTGTCACCGACCCGATTTATCCGGTTTATATAGATTCTAACGTGATGATAGGTAGAGCGGGAATCTTTGAGAATGGCAAGTGGAGCAATGTAACCTACATGCCTTGCGATGAAAGCGATGACTTCATCCCTCAGATTCCTGACCACCGTGTGGATATGATTTACCTCTGCTATCCAAACAACCCTACGGGTACGGTCATCTCGAAGGAGGAACTCAGAAAATGGGTAAACTATGCTATCAAGAACGAGAGCATCATCCTCTATGATGCAGCCTACGAGGCATATATCACCGACCCGGAAATTCCTCATTCTATCTACGAAATCCGTGGAGCCAGAAAGGTGGCAATAGAATTTCACAGCTATTCGAAGACTGCCGGTTTCACTGGTGTGCGCTGCGGTTACACCATCGTTCCAAAGGAACTGAAGGCAAAGACACTGGCCGGCGAGGAAGTGGCATTGAATCCTATCTGGGACCGCCGCCAGTGCACCAAGTTCAATGGTACCAGCTATATCAGCCAGCGTGCTGCCGAGGCCATCTATACCCCAGAGGGTAAGGAACAGGTGAAGACTACCATTAATTACTATATGGAGAATGCCCACTTCATGAGAGCAGAACTCCAGAAACTCGGCTTGAGAGTATATGGCGGTGAGAATGCACCTTATCTTTGGGTGAAGACGCCAAACAATACACCTAGCTGGAAATTCTTCGAAGAGATGCTTTATGGTGCCAGCGTAGTCTGCACTCCAGGTGTCGGCTTCGGTCCATCGGGCGAAGGCTACATCCGACTCACCGCCTTTGGCGAGCATGAGGACTGCAAGGAAGCCATGGAGAGAATAGCCAAATGGCTGGGAAAATAAACATTCCAACAGATTATAAAAACATTGAAAATCAGAAATTTTAAATTATATAAGGTATGAGCAACTTAAGATTTGAAGCTGTTTCAGAGGCTTCCAAGAGAAAGCCTGTTGAGGTAACCGCTCCTAGCGAGCGACCAAGTGAATTCTTCGGAAAGAAGGTATTCAACCGACAGAAGATGTACAAGTATCTCCCTGCAGACGTCTATGAGAAACTGGTAGATGTCATCGACAACGGAGCACGTCTCGACCGTAACATCGCCAACGCCGTAGCCAAAGGCATCAAGCAGTGGGCTGACGAGAATGGCGTAACCCACTACACCCACTGGTTCCAGCCACTGACAGAAGGTACTGCCGAGAAGCACGATGCCTTCATCGAGCATGATGGCAAGGGTGGTATGATTGAGGAATTTTCAGGCAAGTTGCTCGTTCAGCAGGAGCCTGATGCTTCTTCTTTCCCATCTGGCGGTATCCGCTCTACCTTCGAGGCTCGCGGTTATTCTGCATGGGATCCTACATCTCCTGTATTCATCATCGACGATACACTCTGTATCCCTACAGTCTTCATCTCTTATACAGGTGAAGCTCTCGACTATAAAGCTCCATTGCTCCGTTCATTGCACGCTGTAAACGTAGCAGCCACAGAGGTTTGCCACTACTTCAACCCTGATGTCAAGAAAGTTATTTCCAATCTCGGTTGGGAGCAGGAGTACTTCCTGGTAGATGAAAGCTTGTATGCTGCACGTCCTGACCTGATGTTGACAGGCCGCACCCTGATGGGTCATGATTCTGCCAAGAACCAGCAGATGGACGACCACTACTTCGGCGCCATCCCAGAGCGTGTTCAGGCATTCATGAAGGATTTGGAAATCCAGGCTCTTGAGCTCGGTATTCCTTGCAAGACCCGTCACAACGAGGTAGCACCAAACCAGTTTGAGTTGGCACCTATCTTCGAGGAGACCAACCTTGCCGTTGACCACAACATGCTCCTGATGAGCTTGATGAAGAAGGTAGCTCGCCATCACGGTTTCCGCGTACTTCTCCATGAGAAGCCATTCGCAGGCATCAACGGTTCCGGTAAGCACAACAACTGGAGTCTCGCTACAGATACCGGCATCCTGCTTCATGGTCCTGGCAAGACACCAGAGGATAACCTCCGTTTCGTAGTCTTCATCACAGAGACTTTGATGGGTGTATACAAGCACAATGGCTTGCTCAAGGCTTCTATCATGAGCGCAACCAATGCACATCGTCTGGGCGCCAACGAGGCACCTCCAGCAATCATCTCTTCATTCCTCGGCA
>OLFZ01001524.1_pt1 | contig 19343 bp, 26 predicted proteins | sample 1604861 | NCBI WGS metagenome assembly OLFZ01 (sample SAMEA3888895, study PRJEB22519) | human gut metagenome | biome: human gut; feature: human-associated habitat; material: faeces | place: Denmark | collected 2011 | reverse complement strand
TGAAAGCATGTGAGTATGGCGTAACTGTTGTCAGAAATGAAGAGTCATATACAAGCAAAGCAAGTTTCCTTGATCTGGACTTCATTCCTGTATATAGCAAGGAAGAACCGGATAAAAAGTATCACTTCTCTGGAAGAAGAATACATCGTGGATTATACAAATCAGCAGATGGTACTTTGATAAACGCTGATATTAACGGAGCTGCCAATATTCTTAGAAAAGCCGGATATGACGTAAGCAATATAAAAATCGCAAGATTGTTAAATCCTACGATTATTCATTTCAAAGACTTAAATTGTAAGTAACCGTGTAAAAACGGTAGAGGTCGAGTGAACCGACCATTGTGAAACCGTAGTGATAGTCTTGTAAAAGATGTGTAACTACCAAGCCACATAAATTAAAATCCTTTGGAAAGTAACTTGTTGCTGATTGTAGTACAAGAGTACATCAAAAGGATACCACATCTGAACTACGTATCAGGTGGGGTAGTTCATTTAAGAACAAACCAAGTCAAAATCATAAAAAATGAACCGTAAATCTCGACTCTTTAGAGTCGGGTGTTTAACATTATAGAAGCGACGGGAAAACACCTGTATAAAAGATATATATGGTGTATAATATACACATAAAAGAAACGAGGTATTTCAATGCTTACATACCGAACAAATCAGTTATTATCCAAGCTAAAACCAGCGGAGCTGGACGATTTGTATCAGGTCCTGTTTGCAGATCACATCCGTAAGGATACTGTTGTGTTTGCAAGCAGTAATCATATCAGTATCGACAAAAATACAGCAAATTTTGTTGCTGAATATCTTGTCGAAAAGAAAAACTACAGCAACGAGAAATCGTATTGGAAAAATATTGAAGATGCGTTAAGCATAAGGAGAGAATGTACATGCGACCATATCAAATCAGAAGAACAATGAGACTAACATTCCGTATTTTTAGAACATTGTTGAGATTAAATCGTCTCGGTTATTAGGAAAGGAGTTTTTTATATGAACGTAAAATTCGAATTAACAAAGAATCAAATCTTAAATATTACAAAAAGTCTGAACATGTCCATCTGGCTTTATGCACTGGACTGGACAAAAGCTTTTCAGACTCTTTCAAAGTTTGCCTTTGCAAATACAGATAACATCGTAACAGACTTCTCGGAAATGTCTGATTTTCAAAACCTTTTATACAGAGCAGATGAATACAGTCCTTTGGAACTAGGGATCGACACAGAGTTCCAGACAATTCTTGAAAATCTCGAGCTTGCATTCGAGACTGCATACAACGAAGAAACATTCGAACCAGACAGCATTCCTTACACATACGAAATGGAATTCGATTTTAATTCTTTGCAGGTTCTTGAGGAAAGTCTTGATTTGATTATTCGTCTTTCTTTAGGCCAATGGGATAATCTTGGCACAGTGCTAAACAAGATTACTGACAAACGAGGCAAACATGTCTATTTAACATATTTTTGTAACGAGCCTTTTGTGAAAATGTATAGAAATCGTTTTATCAGTGCCTTTAATCCAATCTCTGGAGCTGAAAGTTTCGGAATTCATTCTAAAGAAATTTCAGAAAACGTTCGAAGTATTTATGAAGTATATAAAGCACTTATGTTTGAATGGAAACCATATGGTGTATACGATACCGTTCCAAAAAAGATTGCAAAGGATAATGAACCGCTTCCATGTATTGAATTTCCTTTGTCTTATATCTTGACGTATTATGGAGATTTTGAGGAAGCTGTTTCGAAAATTGAACAGGATGATTATCCGTATAAGGTAAGGAAAGTCATGGTATGTGATGACGATCCTGACACCATTTACCTTCCGATTGAAGATGAATATTATCGAGCTTATCGTCTTTTACAGGTTGGAGACAGAGTTTATCGGAAATTGAATGGATATTATGTTGTAGTAAGTAAAAATGAGGATGACTTTGATGATTAGATTGAGCGAAAAGCCGGTTGAACTAAATGGTAAAAAATGGGTGTTTTACGGTGGTGTATACCAATACGGAAGTCTCAATGGAAGTCTAGGAATTATTGCAAAAGGACCTCGTGGTGGTCATTATGTAATGATCAGTGAGAATCTTTTCAATTATGGTAAACCGACTGTAGGCGGTTATATTGCGTTAAACCCAGAACTTAGAAGAAAAAAACGATATTGGGGAATGGCGGAGCTTGTAAAACAAATGTTTTGCGAGGATGAAGAGTCTACTTTAGATATGTATAACGGGCATCGTACCTTGCTTAAATTAAGGCCTGAATTTGAGAAAATGATTAGAGATGATGACAGAAAAGGAGGAAATAAAAATGAGTAAATATTATTTTGCGTATGGAAGTAATCTTGATAAGCGTGCAATGCGTTTTCGTTGTGTGTCAGCTCGTCCCATTGGGCGTGGAGTTTTAGAAGGATACAAACTGGTATTCAGAGGTGGTGCGTATGGCTATTTAACAGTCGAACCTTGTGAGGGGAGCTCTGTTCCAATTGGAGTTTGGGAAATTGATGAGCTTGATGAACATAACTTGGATTTATACGAAGGTTATCCTGAATTCTATAGAAAAGAAATTGTTAAGATTCCTGTAACGAAATTTAAGTCTACAAATTCTCCTGTAACTGAAGAAATTGAAGGCATGATTTACTTGATGAATGATGGCTATAAATTTGCTCGTCCTACAAGAGATTATGTAAGAACCTGTATGAATGGATATGCAGATTTCTTATTAGATACAGATTATTTGGATAAAGTTATCGAAGAAGTCAAAAAGGAAACGAAAGATATGCCTCAGCGACGTTTCTGGGTCTAATTTTAGTCGTTCATTTTGAACGGCTTTCTTTGTTTCGTGACGGGAACGTGCTCTGTAGTAAGGGCTTATTATGTGATATAATATATGTATAAAGTAGTTAACGAAATATTTTAAGAAAGCAGGTGTAGTCATGTTATTGAATATAGTCAGACAAGATATTACAAAGCTATCTGGCAATTGTGTAATCTGCCATTGTATCAGTGCTGATGCAGCGATGGGTGCAGGTGTTGCTTTGGCTCTTGTTCGTAAATATCCAGATTTAAAACCTACGGTGCGAAGTATTCTTAAGACGACTCATTCGGATACTTTGGTTGGACATGTTGTGTTTTATGCCGATAGTTATTCTCATACTCTTATCGCAAATATGGTGACTAAGCAAAATTATTGGGATAAATCAACGACGATGCCAAGTGGTTATTATTTGAAGAATTTAAAGGAATGTCTTGAAAATGTTCGAAATGTTATGGATGGTCTTAATGAAAAGAAGCTTACTATGCCAAAGGTCGGTTGCGGTTTAGATCGCTGTGACTGGAATGATGTGCTTCAGCTTATTGACGATGTGTTTGGTGATTCTGATATAGAGATTACCGTGTGTGTTTGGGGTAAGAGGTGATGCATGTGGTTAGTGTGAATATGTATATTTTCACTTGTGCTTGTTTTTTAGTAGTCATTTTTGATATGAGTAAAAAATTGAGCAGAAGCAAAAAAGAAGCAAATAACTTGTATAATGACTGGAGAAAATCAGAGGAAATTCGGCAGAAATTCCCAGAAGTTGATTTGTATGCAGATTTCGATGAAACAAAATAGGAGGAGAAAAGAAATGGTTAAAATTATCGTAGACAAAATTCCTAAAGAAGCAAAAGAGTGTCCTTTTGCTGAGTATATAGTTATAACTAATAAGCACTGTTGTATGTTTCAAAAAGGTTTGTACGCAAGATGCAATTTGGAATGTGATACGAAGTGTGAATATTTAAAGGAGAAAAAAAATGATTAGAGGATTCCAAGAAGTAAGAAAAGAATTTAAAAAGCACGAAGAAGCCGTACATCTCCCAACAAGAGGCAGTAAATATAGTGCTGGATATGATTTCTACTCACCCGAAAGAATCGTGATTCCACCATTTGGTAAATCAAGCGTTATCTCAACGGATGTCAAAGCATATATGCGGGAAGGTGAAGTTTTGATTTTGCATGTTAGAAGCTCTATTGGCATCAAACGAGGTTTAACATTATCAAACTGTACAGGTGTGATTGATAAAGATTTTTACAACAATCCTGACAATGACGGCAATATCTGTTTTGTGCTTCAAAACAATACGGACAAAAAACAAATCATTGAGAAAGGAGAACGAGTCATGCAAGGTATCTTTATGCCGTTCTTGATTGCCGATGATGATGAAGCGACAGCTGAACGACTTGGAGGTATTGGCTCAAGTGGAAAATAATATGTTTAAAATTTTAGATAAAAAAATAGAAATGTTTTTCCTGGATTATGGGCATATCATTTTTCTTGCTTGGGTAATTACACTTATATTGGTTGTAATATTATATATATTTATTCTAAGCCGTTGTGAGAGTTAATGCGTTTTGAATTGTTAAAGGCAATTCTAAAAGTTGATACATTTTTAAAGAAAGGAGCAATTTCATGGTGTACATAACAGGTGATACTCACGGCAATTTCAGCAAACTTCTGAAAAAATTATCCAGATTGGATATCAAGAAAAGTGACATCGTTATCATACTTGGCGATTCTGGGTTAAATTACTATTCAAGCGTAAACGAAAATACAGAAGCTACTCGCAAATACAAACAAGACGAGACAGGAAAAATCATGAAAAAGGAATTAAAGCAAGATTGTATGGAAATTCTTGGATGTGTTCCCTATTTTCTGCTAGTTCAGGGCAATCACGAAGCACCTGCTTGGCTTGTTGAAAAATACAACGCAAGAGAATGGAATGGCGGAACTGTTTATGTCGAGAATGGTTTTCAAAAATTCCTGTTTGCAAAGAACGGAGAATCTTTTGAAATTGAAGGGAAAAAGTATCTTGTAATTGGCGGCGCGTATTCGGTAGATAAATTTTATAGATTAAGTCGAAAATTTAGATGGTTTCCAGAGGAACAAATGAGTGAAGATGAAAAAGAAGCACTTCTTCAAAAAATCAAAACAGATCCAAAATATGACATCGTTTTAAGTCATACAGTCCCAATGGGTTATCTGCCTTTCGAAAATTTTTTGGCATGTGTTGACCAAGATACTGTCGATAAATCTATGGAACAGTTCCTGTCAACAGTCGAGTCAAAAATCGAGTATAAAATGTGGTTTGCAGGACATTTCCATTGTAATAAAAAATACGAATCAGAGAATGGGAAAGTATTTTATATCCTGTTTGATGATGTAATGGGGGTTGGATAATGTGATTAATATTGCTATAACAGGCCCAAAAGAATTCTATAATCGTTCTCTGGTATTTTACCAGTTGGATTATTTACTAAACAGTGTCGCATCAAATATCCAAATAGTAGAAGGTGGTACAACCTGTCTAGATAATCTCATCAAAGACTGGGCAAATTCAAAGAATATTCCATGCATTGAGATTGCCCCTAACTGGAATCTGTTTGGAAGTGGTGCAGAAATGATTCGTAATCAGGAAATGATTCGAGAATCTCAGGGACTTGTTGTTTTTTACGATGGTTCATTCGAACTTGAAACCATTTTAGAAAGTGCTCTTAGCAAAGGTATAGAAGTTCATGTTGTTGATATATTCTACAATAGCAGAACATACGGAAAAGCGTTTCAGCTCATTCAAAAAGAAAAAGGGGGTAATTACGATGAGCAAGAATTCAATTTTTAGATTAGAGGTCAATCCAATTGTTTTAGACAATGGTAAAGTAGAGTGGGAGGCAGTTTATCCTGACTTGAAATACTGTGTCGGAGCTGGAGACACGCCTGAAGAAGCTGTGCATGAAGCCGAGCAAAACAAAGAAATCTATCTAAAAGAAATTGCAGCTTAAGTCGATATTATATCGGCTTTTTTTATATATTAAGATTTTGGTTTCGGAACAGAGAAATATGATATGTGAAATAGTGTTAAAATATCACAAGATATGAATTATCAGGAACGACAAAAAGGACTATTGAAAATAGCCAACATTTTGTATTCATTTTTAGTTGTTGAATTATTTTTTTACAATCATCTTATGATCGCATTCAGGGCAGTGCATCATATAGTTTTCTTCAGGTTCATTTGGAAATAATTCATCGATCAACCATCTAGGTACTTCTTCTTCGTAACCGCATTTTGTACATTTCATCAATGCATCTTTTTCTATATGTTCTGTCATTCTTTGAGCTTACTAAAGGATTGTATGTATAGGTATACTGCATAGTGGCTTTACATTTACATTGAATTGGATCTCTGTTAAAAGAATCTATTAAATAAGTGTGGTATTTGAATTTATTGAGTTTGTTTACGGGCTTTGGTTCTTGTTTCACGAGAAAAATCTTTATTCTTTTTTGATTTTAAGAAGTACATGTACTTTATCTAGTATCATCTTAAAAGCATTGGTATTATCGAGATAATAAATGATGGTTGGGTATATGTATAATAAGGCTATTGATAAAATCAATCACATGATCTGATGATCATTGTTGAACTAACTAACAGTCCTTGATTCTTTATTGTATTTTGTGATTCTGTTTTCAGCCATGGCACATCTACTAGCGTAACGAATGAAATAGTTTATGCAGCTTTGAATATCTTTACTATTATTAGAATTATTGTCGTTTGTTTTGGATTTGTCATATATATATAGAACCATTTAGGATGATTCTTATAGAGTCTGTTTCTTTCTTCTAGTTTACTCTTTACGATTCAATGATGAGATGTATCAGCTGATATTGAAATGTTACCGGACGACTGAAAACGAACCGGACACGTCATTTAGATGTGTGACTTTTTCACAGAAAAAGTCTTTTCTTGTATCAAAGTGACGGGAACAGTTCTGAAAAAAGACGTTATATGTGGTATAATATACTTACAAGATAAGAGAGAGGAGTAATGCACATGTCGCATACGGTAAAAGTTCTATTATTTATCCTAGCATGTCTGCCATTGATATTATATTCCATTCAGTCACTAGGAAGTTTCATTCGATATTATAAACGTTTCATTCACGCAGAAGTGAATTCAAAAAGAAGTTTCCGCTTATTATGGAGACTGTCTACATGTGGAACAGACTTAATGGCTTTAGGAATGTATGTGGCAGGTGTTTATTTAGCTTATACTGAATGTTTCGGATTATCATTACTGCTCGCATTTGGAGCAATGTGTCTAATGATTCTAGACCAGACAATTCCATTCATTATCGTAAAAGCGGCTCGTGAAAAAGGAACACTGTAAAGGAGAAAGAATATGAAAGTATACAAGCAAAAAACAATCTCAGAATTAACTGAGGAAATCCAAAGTGTAAAGACATTATCAGATAAAATCAATAAAGAAAATCAGGACAATCTTGAAATCGGGAAAATGGAAGGTATCGAATCTGTGTTCGAAAAACTTCACAGCATGGATGCAAATACAGTCTTGGAATCAGGGCTAAACAATAACGCAACAGGGCATACATTTGATGATTTCTATAGGCTTTATATGAAATCAGATCAAAAGAAACTTATTGCGGAATGTTTTAGAATCTTAACAGACTGCGAGCTTGGAAAATTCTTAGATGAAGCTGCAGCAGTGCTGTCAAAACAGCTATAAAACGTGATATGGAACATAATATATAAGGAGTGTGGATATATGGCAAAGCATCAAACATTGACATCATGTCAAGACAAAACATTGACAGATTTGGTAGATTATACAGGAAAAGAGAATTATCCTTTGTTTCTTTTTATGGATTTTTCAAGAAGCACAGGTCGTAAATTCTTTATATGGGCCATTGAAAACGATGTCTTTTATTTTAAAGATTTATGCAAATGCGACATTAACGAAATGTCAGAAGAATGGATGACTGAAAGAAGATTCAGTACATTGCTTTTAGCTTTAAAAGGAGTCGAAGAAATCGAGCTTCCAAGTGACATCATTCGATATGCAATGGATGATCCATTCATTCGCAGTTTGCAAAGCAATCCTGCAGAAAAATTTCCTGCAACATCACGTTTTGGATGTATTCGAGAAATATTAGGGATTCAGGACAGTGATGCATATAAAATTACAGCATTTTCAACTGTAATGCTTATCAAGAAAATCTGGACAAAGGAATTCTTTGAAAAAATCATTGCAGGCTACCATCAGCATAAAGCTTATTCTCAAAAAGCTTTGAATTACTACTATACTTCAGTTGGTGTTATCAAGCCTGTTCAGAATACAGCGAAAAAATATCCAATCAATGAAATGTTCTATGATTTGGAATATAAAGGACATGCTTTAAAAGAAGTTGATAATTTATCTATCGTATCTGTTCGATACAAAACAAGCATCGCTTTCACAAACCGTTTTGAAAAGATTTATCCAGCAATTGATAAGAACTGTACAGATTTTGAAGAAGGTTTAAAAGAAGCTATCCAGAAATATCCTAAATATGAAATGGTATGTGCACGTGCGAGTGGACAGACATTGCAAATGGTTGGTCAAGCCTATGGAAATGTTACACGTGAATGTGTGCGTCAGACAATGGATAAATTCTATGATATTTATTTGGATGTGGTTCGAGTCTGGGCAAGAGCAGAAATGAAGTCTGTAACCAGTTTAAAGCCTTTATTCAAAGATGATTTGTTAAATCGAATCTTTACTCCTTATTTATATACAAATGTCCGAACTAAGAATCATTTCCTTACAAGACAAGGCTATATCGTATCAATCAGCTGGTATACACGCTTAGTCGATGAAGTGAAGGGTTATCTAGATAAAAACGGATATTATACAAAAAAGGAATTTGCCAAGGTCATCAAAAAGTATGGAATTGATTTAGACGGCGATTTTGCTGTAATGGAAGATAGTGGATTATTTGAAATCATGAATCTGAAAGCACGTGAAAATGCTGTATGCGAACCATTCCATTATTCTGAAATGGCTAAAACAGCTTCTTTAATAGTCTTGAAGCATTTCAAAGACGGGATTGCCGTTTATTCAGATGATATTGAGAAACTTAAAGACATTGCTCTAAAAGATTTTGGAGTAGATGCCAGAAAGCGTTCATGGTCAGCTACAATCCTTCGCTGTGAAGATATTATCCTTTCTGACAGAGGATATTACAGTCATGTAAAAACAATCAATTATGATGACACAGCTTTGTTAAAGACTGTAAATGATATCAAGAAGCAGCTTGAAGAAGATTTGTTTGTAAGTACAAGATGCTGGTTTGAAAGTCATCGCACAGAGCTTCAGAATAGCGGTATCAAAAATGAGCACTTATTGTACGGACTTTTGACGAAAGAATTTAAAGATACATTCGATTACAGAAAATATGTCATCTATCAAAAGGGAAGTCCTCTTGTTTCAAAGAGTGTAACAGATATTCTGTTTGATTATATTGTAGAAAACGGACCTGTTTTCAAAGATGAATTTGTTAAGAAATTTCATTTAGATTGTTCAATGCTTACATGTCTGACTATTTCAAAACCGATTGTATTGAAAGACGATGGAAAGGTAATTGCTATCTGGAAATCAGAAGATTATTCAACTGAATTCAAGCATGCTGTCTTTAAAGCGATTGATGAGGATATTGAAAAATACGGCTCAGTTTTCAAAACTCGTTTATGGGGAGACATCAAAGCATCTGCAGAAAAAGAAGGAGTCAAAGATGAAACGGAATTATATTCTATCTGTCGTCAACTGCTAAGAGACGATGAAGAATATATCGTTAAAAACTCCTTCATCTGCAAAGGAGAAAACATTAAACCTACACGTATCTTGGACGGTGTTTCTGAATTTATGAAAGGTAAAGGTGTAATGTCTATTTCTGAGTTAGCCGAAGAATATTCTGAATATATGGGTTTTAACAAAGAACGAATCATGATCAATCTTTATTATGCACCAACAGCTTATTTCAGATTAGGAACCAAATCAATCGTAAGCCCGTATGATGTTGAGGTCAGCAAAACGACTAAAAACATCTTAAAAAAGGAATTAAACCATTACTTTAACAAAAACAACAAGCTTTCTTATTCAGATTTTGAGAAGGTGGATTTCTCGAAAGCTTCTGTTAAAGTCAATGGAAAAGACTGGGATATGACTTGGTCTGTGTTCGGAAGCTGTGTACGTCATTATTTCCCAGAATATATCGTTTCAAACGCAGGTAAAACAGCATATATCCAAAAAGCAATCTAAAATGTATCAAAAATGGTTCACTGTTCTCGTTAGAAAGTAATGAAAGGAGTGAACTTTTTTTGTGATACATGATACAAAGAAATACCTGAAAAAGTTTTTAGCTGTTCTTCTTGGTGCTGTCGTCCTTGTAAATACAGGTATTGTAAACACTGAGCCTGTTTTTGCTAAAAACGGAGACATCATCATGAACGAATGTGGTGATGGATGGGTCGGTGAAGGAGACGCTTGTACGCCTGAAGGTCCAAAAGACAGTGAAGAATACAAAAACTTTAAAGATAACATCAAAAATACTATTGGGTATCTTCCTGCTACAGCAATCGTTAAAGCATCTGGAGATATTGATTTCTCAGCTTATAATGTCAAAAATGTTGTAAAAGGACCTGATGGATATTATCTGCTGGAATTCAACACAATGATAGGCATCAACGACAAGATGAAGCAGTTATCTGCTCAGGCAGGTGTTGAATATGCAGGGCAGAACTATGGTTCTGTTGATAACGCCTTATTGGAAGGCGATAACTTCGAAGAATCTTTTAAAAAAGTTGTCGATGATTTAATTGCCACTAAAAATGCATCTGAGGCAGGAAAACCTTCTGATGAGGCATTAAAAGAGTTGGAAGAAAGCGAAGGAACAAAAGTAAAGTTCCAAGACTTTGAAAAATTCTATGAGAAAACAAACGGCAAAGAATATGACTTAGACGGGGCATACGGGGCTCAATGTGTCGATGGAGCAAGATATTATATTGGTTGGCTTGGCTATGATAATCCACCTCGGGGTGACGCTAGAGATTATTGGATAAATAAATACACAAACGGAATTCTTGAAAATTTCCTTGAAATAGAACCTGGAGAACCTTTACAAAACGGAGATATACTTGTTTATGGAGCTTTTACCGGCAACAGTCATGGTCATATTTCTATGTATCATAACGGGCTGTCTTATGGGCAAAATCAGGGAGTACCTGACGGTTCAGGTGGACCTTTTAATGAAATTCTGTCATATACAGCAACCCCTAATTTTCTAGGAGCTCTTCGTCCAAAATGCTATCGTAACGGTTCTGAAAAATACAAAGTAAAAGTCAATCTGGAAAAGAACGTGGAAGATGCTAAAAAATCTTAATTCGCCCAGATAAGAAAGGATAAATTTATATGGAGAACAAACAAGAAAAAACAAGTAAAACACCAGTTATCGTATCTATCTTTCTTGTCATCGTCATGTTTTTAAGCGTGGCAGGATATTTTGTGTTTCAAAATCCGCTGAATACACTGGATTATAGCAAGACAATTGTAGAACTTGGAAAGCCTGTAAAGCCTTCAGCAAAGATGTTCAATCTTTCGGAAAATCAGGTGCAAACAGATATTTCATCACTGCTGAAAAAGCATAAAGACGTAGTTGAGAACAAAGACGGAACAATTACAACAAAAGGCAAAAAATACCTGAAAGCTGGAAAATATTCATTTCAATTGAAATGCAAGGGAATCAAGAAGAAGGTAACTGTTGAAGTTCGAGATTCAAGCAAACCTGAATTTGCAAAATCTGTGGATACGATTACGATTTCTGACGGGTCGCAGCCTTTGAATCTGGAAGAAAACTTCGCAACAAAAGACAAATCAGGAAAGACAACTCTTTCTGCATTTACAAGCGATGTTGACTTTTCAAAAGCTGGAACATATACAATCAAAGTCTATGCAACAGACGGTTCTGGAAACAAAACATCAAAAAAAGTTCAGCTTGTTATTCAAAATGATAACGACAGTCTGAAACACAAAAACAATTCAAATGCAGAATCACACCCTGATGGTTTCGTTAACGCCTTTAAGGATGAAGCAAGTGCAAACGCTGCTGGAAAAAAGATTCTTAAGGAAGGTGGATGCAGAGCCTACAAAGTCGTTGATTCAGGGTTTGGAGCTTATCGCCTGATTTTTAGAGATCCAACCGATAAATACAAATAAGCTCAAAAAGAGGAGAAAATATATGGATTTATTAACATTAGGCTATATTGTAGCTTCGCTTGCTATTTTGGTTGAGTTGTTGATTCTAGCGATTCTTATCAAAAGATTAAAAGCAGATAAACAAAACCTGTCAAAGTAAATTAACCATCTGAGAAGATGGTTTTTTTGTTTGTGTTATGACGGCGACAGTAAAGTATTAAAAAGGTATATATGGTATAATATACATACATAATACTAGAAAGAAGGCATATTGTGAATACAGAAGAATCAAAGCATTTAAACAATACGATAGATGTTGGAATGAATAATTTTATCATACTAAATCAAAACGGATATAGAGAAAATCTTGTCAGAAATCTTGTCAAAACAAGAAAAGACAATATCTTTTGGCCAATAAAAGCCGAAACAGAATCTAAACAAAAATCGGAGGAATAAACATGGCAAAACGATTAAAAACAGATGAAGCATTGTCTAATAAAATCAATACATTGCCCAAAGATTTTATGAAATATCTGGAAGGGTATGAGAAAAGATTTTTGAAAGAAATGCAGGAACATGATTTTAAGCTAGTTCAAGCTTTACCTAATCAAAAAATACTCAATGGTGTAACAGCTAGTACTTATATATTTGGAAATATTACTCAGGATATGATCCGAGGTATTCAGGATGTACTGAGAGCACAGAATATGCTCGAAACAACGATTGTAGCATCTGGTTATGGTGTTTCAAAATTATTTATTACATATTCAGAACCATTAAAAGAATTGAATATCTGTTATCAGGATGTAGACAGACTACAAATCACGAAAGATGACTATAAATTCTACAGTACGAGCAAAAATGGCTATGTATTAGAATTTTATCCTTCTTATAAAAAGAAATGTGATGGAAACGATTATACAGGTGGCGTAAATATCGAATTTAAAAGCGGTAAAAAAGTACCTTTTTCAACTGCGTTTGCTTCCGTTCTATGCTCTGAAAACAACGTGCCTATTGGCTGGTTTGTGCGTGAATTTTATAAGTATCTGTCAACGATTCCTGAATTGTACCTTTTCAAAGATTTTCAAAGAGAAACTGATTTCTTAAATGATTTTTCTGTATATGAATCAAAAGCCATTAATCTTTCATTAGAAGATATCTTCAGATACAGAACAAAAGACGACTGGTTTCATGCTCATCTTGTAAAGAAGTATCAAAACCGATTTAATCGAAACATGAACAAGTATTCTTTAGAAATCTGTTCCATCCTTTTAAAAGGACAGTCTTATTTCAACGATAAAGAGATTGTTCAAATTCTAGATAAATTCCAAAATTTAAACTGTTTAGATCTTAGAATCACAGAATCTGGATATATAAATAAGGAACTTGCAAGGACGATAATTCTATCGTCATATTATAAATACAAGTTGTTTGGAGATACATTCGATAATAACGAAGTATATTTGAAAAAATACAACGACTATACGATTATCGAAGATTATGTTGATATGGCGATTAGTTTGCATGAAGAAAACCATCATTTGAATATCAAGAGTATGAATCGGTTGATTCAAGAACATGATGAGCTTGCTCAGAAAATTGAAAGAGAAGTATACGAAGAAGATATCAAAAATGTTAAGGTAAAGAAAAACAGTGTATTCAATCATTTAGCAACGATGCTTCCCGAAGATCAGTTTGAATGGATTCGAGATGGTGAAAGATTATTTAAAGAAGGACATGAACAGCACAACTGTGTCGTTACATATGCTTCTTGCATCACAGATGATGAGTCAGCTATTTATTCAGCTGTCATTAACGGTCATAGATATACGATTGAATTTGTATACCACGAGCGTTTCAAAACATATGAAATAGCTCAGATGTTTCTAGCCTGTAATAAAGAAGCTTTTCAAGAAGATGTTGAGTATTTAAATGAGCTTCTTCTTCCAAACTTTAAAAAAGAAATGGAGCAAATTCATGTTCCTGTAAATTCCAGATTTAACGCCTTGCAGGTTCAGCTTCCTGAAAATTTCTTGTGGCTTCAAAATGGGGAGTCGATTTATAGAGAGTTAAAAGGAAAATATATGTTGTATAACGATGTAAAATATTGGGTCTGTGATGATTATGCTGCAGTATATACAGCTTGTATTAATGAAGTTGATTATGTTATGATTTTTGGCTTAAATGATGACAATAAATATATTCTTTTCAACATTTGGCGTAAAGATAATAAAAAAGTAGTCAAATCAATCCCAAATCAAATCGAAAAATTAATCCAAAACATCCAGCCAGCTTCCTGAAAGTTTTTCAGGAGGCTTTTTTGTATATGTTGCGTAAAATCATCAAACCCTGTAAAAGCAATTTCAGAAACTAAATTAGACACTTTTAAAATTCCCTTAGAAAAATCATCTCATGTAAGCCTCAAAGTCATTAAGGCAGTCTCTCAATTAATTCGACGCTTTTCTTAGGAAGTTTTTAGTTTGGCCGTTTGCGATTAGTTTCCCGTTTTTGATTTCCTCAATCATTTTCAGAAGTTTTTTCAGACGTTCTCAGAATTATCCGATCAGGAAACTGGGAAATCGGTCGCAAAAAAAGACGAATCCTATTGGTTAATTACAATAGAAATTCGTCAGCTTGTGGTCCATGACTGTCTGCATTTTTAAAATAATTATGTTCGGTAATTTCTGTATCCAGAAAATTTCCTAGCATATCCCATTTATTTCTGTATTTTTTCGAAAAATACCCGTAAAAGCTTAACTCATATGGCACATTATTGGTAAAACTTTCTGCATTTCGAACAAGATTTCGTTTTCTCAGGCAGGACATAACCTCCTTCTGAAACAAAACAATATCCAGATTTTTAAGCAGTTCAAGACAAGTTCCGTAATACACAAAGTCAGAAACGTCTGGAAGTTTTCCGAAATATTTCATGACAATAGATTCGAACTCCTTTTTCCTAAGAATTCTGAACAGTACATCATGAGAGAGACTGCTTGCATTGTAAGCAGCTTTTTTTTCGATATACAAATTCTCTATCATCCGTTAGTTCGATAATTCCTACATTTGTTTCTTCTAAGACTTGCTCAAGCTGGTGGAGATGACTGGAGCTTGTTACGACATATATGTACGGAAATGCTTTGTAGTAATCATGAATCTGGCTTTCCAGACGGTTTAAGGTATCCAGTTCTGTCTTGATTTCGTATACAGTTCCTACATTATTTTCATTAACAAAAATCATATCTGTTTTCGAATCGGCAACAGGAAGTTCTGTCAGAGCAGAGCAGGATGATATTTTCCCATTTTGGATTAGCAAAGAATTCAGCAATTCATTCTTGTAGAAATATTCATTACGATGGTTTGCTTGCAGTTCTTGATAAAAGTCAGTAATAACGGATTTGTATGTTGTGGATAATGATATGTTTTTATCGGAGAGGACTGACTGGAAATGTTTGGAGTGTTGTATAGAGTCAAGATACGGAATTGTAAAGATTTTGTTTAGATAGTTAGCTTTTTTCATACATATATTCTACCATAACAGAGCTTATGGAATTGAAGAGTTTCCGTCGTTTCAGAGAGTAAATTTGACACTTTCTCGTAAATCTTCTGTTTTTATTTTTATTTTTCAACCTCAAATTGCAGTCAGAGGAGGTAGCATTGACTCGAATGTGCTGAGAGAGATTTTCGGAAGATTTGAGGAAAACATTTCAAGTACTGCAGTAATCGTTCATTTTAAACTGTATAATTTTAATCTGAAATTGTCTGAGAAGCAAAGCAAAATCCATCCAAAATCCATTTAGAAGCGCTGTGTTTTTTCTACTTCGCATAATCTTCCTATCATCTCTTATCATCTCAAGCTATTCAAAGAGTCCTCTCATCAATTCCGAGTATCAAATCCCACCATTAACTTTGCAAATATCCGGTTTTTTATAAGATTTAGGGTGGGTTTATTTAAGATTTTGGGTGGGATTTTTAAAGAAAGTGACGGGAATGGTTATTTGTTTTGAGTACATTAAAATGGTTCAATTAATAGTAGATGGAGGTGGTTGTATGTTATGTAAAATATACCGAACAACATTCGAATTAAACCACAGTAAAAAACTCAGACGTGTTATTGCATCACTGAGTGATGGGCCTTACAGATACGATAATTACTATTACTACAAGCCAAATGTTTTAGAACCAATAATCAAACCTTACAATTTTCACTTCAACGAATGGGAGCTTATTATCTGGAATTTCAATCCTGAACTCCCTGAGCATTGGACATATTTCAGCCAGTCCGTCTCTTGTGGAGTGGCGTCTATCGAAAGCCTCGATTTTCTAAATGAATGGTCAGCCGACTGGATGCCTAGAGATGCAAAAAAACGTTTGGAAACATCCTATACTGTATACAAAGTAGTGGACGAGAACAACAATATTATCGACACGACATCTTATATCGCGCATTATTTTGAAGTGTTGCACCAAAGATGGCAAAGATACCGCAACTTCCCCGAATCAACCCAGAAAGAACCCTCAGCAAGAGACTTCTACTTTTTGCGACACCCTCACACCACAAACGAGAAAAAACAGGCTGTTTCGCCCGAAGACATTCGATGGATGCAAGACAATGGGTATCATGTAAAACAAAGAGGACGAAGAAAGAATTTGCCAAGTGTGTATGATGATAATCTAGTCGATATCCCTCGATGCTGGAAAGACCGTACCAAACAAAACGCTCAATACAACAGTAATCTAAAGGCAAAGCACAAAAAATGCAGAGGTTATTACCAATAAGCGGCTTATTTTGATCAGGACTATTTCGATAGTTCTTTTTTCATTTCTATTCAGAGAACTTTTCAGCGCAATCGAGAACTCATATTAAAGGATGAATAACAGAATTTGTTACATTTATAACAGATGCATCTCGTCGTCCTTGAAATCCTTTTTCGCAGTCTCTGAGCCGTTCTTTGCATCCGCTCGGAGTCGTAGTTAGCAAGACATTCTCAGAACTTGCGAAATCTGGTTCACTTTATACGAGAAAACGGGGTTATATATGAAATCAAATAAATTAACAGTAGCTGTTCTGATTTTTGCTTTAACAATGTCGGGTTGTATTGCTGGTGAAGATACAGATAAAGTTCAAGACAAATCCAAAAAAAACGATAAAGTAGTGTTAAAATCTAGTGTAAAACATAAATTACCTTCTAAAAAGAAATATCCTAAAAAAGACAGTAAAAAGGACGAAAAAAAAGATGTAGATTATAAATCAGAACAAACCCAAACTGAACATATTCAAGTTGTTCAGCCTCAGTTAAATCAATCTCAGGAAACATCATCTCAGAAACCTGTATTTCGCTCGCAATTGCTAAATATTTATACAGAACAACAGTTATTAGATTATGCAAATGCTCATTTTGATGATTACTGGAATAAGTTTTACAGATTTATGGCCGGAACATATTTTGAGAGTACGGGAGAGGTTGGAAAAAGTTTAGTAATTGATCCGAACATCCATTCACTTCAGGATGTTGAGAATGTCTGGTATCAATATTTTGCTAAGAAATATTCTGTTCAGTATATGGATACAAATATTAATCGTTATGTAGAAATTCCATTCTGGGAAGAAGATGGGCAAGTGTATGAGCGGTATTGTGTAGGTGGATTATTTGGATTTGAATATTATTTCAATCATATTACAAAAATAACAGATGACGAAGTGTGGTTTGAACTTTATGCAAAAGGTTTAGACGGTTCAATCAACGATACAAATCAACAATGGTCATTTGTGTATGAGGATGGACAGTTAAAGTACGGAACGATTATAAGAAATTAAGCTCTAGTGAGTTTTTTTGATCTGTACAGTTTATGGTGGGATTTTACTCGAGAGTTTTGAGAAGGTGTTTTAGATGAAAGGAAATGATAAGAGGTAATTAGGAGGAAGCCATAGGGTGTCCATTCATTAAGTACAAATTTGTTTTTGTGCGACGTGACCGTATCCGCCTTAAGCGGTGATATATAGTATAATAGAGGTGGATATAGGAGGTATTTTGGCAATGAATAGAATCACCACGATGATAAACAATTTAGCAGAAGACATAATAGATATTTATAAAATACATATACCTATCAACAATATAAATGATGTCGTAATAACATTGGGTGGATATATCGAAGAAAATAAGGATATATGCGACAGTGCTATCAGAAAGCAGAATGATGGATTTGTTATCTATATACCTTCATCTTACAGTGTAGAAAGAAGGCGATTTGCTGTAGCACAGGAACTTGGACACTTATTTTTGCATATGGGGTATAAAATAAGCTCAAAATTATGGGATAAATAAAAAAATATGGTTTATTACGAATCGAAATCTCCGTTAGAAGAATATCAGGCGAATGATTTTGCAGATGCTTTGTTAATGCCAAAGGATGTATACAAAAAGGTGTTAGAACAGTACACAACAGGAAACAAAGTGCAAACAGCTAAGATTGCAGAGTATTTTGGAGTTTCTGTTTCGACAGCGTATAGCAGAGGAAAATCATTAGGGTTTTTAGCTTAAGAGCGAAGGCTTTTTTTGTGTCTGCATAAAATGTATATACATTAAACGCAGAGGTTTTGTTCGGAGGCTATGATGAGTGTTTTCGAAGGCTTTGAAAAAGTATCTCAAGCAGCTGAAGATGATTGGAGATAATTAGAAAAATACCATATGGCTTCTTTCGTTAAGTGCAAACTTGCACTTATCCAATGAATACCATGTGTGTTTTGTGACGGGGATGTTTGGGATTTGAAAGTTAAAGTCAAAACACTTGTGATTTCAGTTGTGAGATGAATGATTCGAATGACGAGAACATTTTTATCTTCAAAAAGTGAAGCATGGTATAATATATGTATATAATATAAAGTTTAGAAAGGAGGATGTTTTGTGAAAAAAGAATCTTCAAAAGAGATGCGAGAATATTTGTTTGATGCATATAACACAGAGTGTGTGGATTATTGTGGTCGAGTTTGGACAGTTACCAAGGCTGTCGAATTCTGTTCAAAACTTCAAAGTTTGGATAAAGATATGTTATATGCACTATACGTCGAAGCCAAAAAGCATCGTTCAGAATAGCGGATTATAGGGAGATTTTTCTCCCTTTTGTATTAAAATCTTTAGATTGGAGGAATACATTTGGAAAAGAAAGATTTTAAGTTGTATGGTTCTTTGCTGCTATATGCATTGTTACCATCAATATATTTACTGTTGAAGTCAGAACGCTCGTGACTTTAGTCATGAGATGAATGACGTATG
>OLFZ01001511.1_pt1 | contig 19467 bp, 17 predicted proteins | sample 1604861 | NCBI WGS metagenome assembly OLFZ01 (sample SAMEA3888895, study PRJEB22519) | human gut metagenome | biome: human gut; feature: human-associated habitat; material: faeces | place: Denmark | collected 2011 | reverse complement strand
GTGTGGCACAGACGGAGGAGGGTTATATTCGCCGCTTTTACAAGCGGGAACCGCGTGGGGAATCAGTCAAAGCTCTTCAACCGGAACATCTCACCGGCGACCGTCCTTCATACCATAACCGTGATGACCTTGGTTTTCTCCTCCACCACCAGATCAGGGGGAGCCGATTGCCATCTGTATACGCTTATCGATTGATTACATAGGTCGTATCCACAAAGCCCGGGAATTTCGTTGTGATTCCACTAAAGTTGTGCAGTCCGATCAAGCCGGTGTAGCTGCCGCCATTGATCGTGATCGTTCCTTCCGGCTTGGGCATGGTGTTATTTGTGGCATTGTCGGTGGAGACTACCGCAAAGCCATTGGTCGTTGAGCCGTTGTTATTCTGCGTATAGCTTGCATTCGCGCTGTCCACCGTAGCGATCACGGTGCAATTGTTCAGCGTCAGATCGGTGTACTTCACTTCAACAGCCGCATTGCCCTTGATCGTGCAGTCGGTGAAGCTGGCCTTCTGATAGCCGCCCGCCGCCTTTGTCGCCGTCGAGCCGGAAATATAAACTCCGGTGGCATCGGTACCGTTGTTGCCGGCGTTGATCTTCGTTCCGGTTACGGTCAGGTTCAAACCGGAATTTGAGCCGTTATGGTAAAGGCCAGTGGTCTTGCCCTCAAGCGTACTGTTCGAAACATTAATCGTCGCATTATTGCTGAAGTTGCACAGCGCATAGCCGCCCTTGATCGTCGAGTCCTCAATGGTATACTGACTGTCACTGGTGCTGCACGCCACGCCGACCTGACCGGCAACATCCACCGTTACATGACTCATTTTCAGGTTTCCGTATGCGCCAATGCCGCGAGCCGTGCCGGTTCCCTTGTATGTACCGTTTACAATCGTAGCATTCGCCTTTGTCACCAGAGAATATCCATTACTATTCAAGCTACTAGTCAGCGTCTTTCCGTTCAGGTCTATCGTTACCGCCTTGTTAAAAGTAACGGCGTCCATTAGGGTGACATCCTGCGTAAGCTGCACATTCTTGCCAGCAGCTGCTGCCGCATTCAGCTCGTCGGCCGTCGCCACAGGCTCAAAATCAAGCGGAGCATCCTTATCGTACTGATTATTGAAGCTGTCGAACTCAGCGGCAGCCTGCGTCGCTACTACCTTCATGTCGATGGTGACGCTCTTATTCATATAGGTATTACCGGCATTCTCGTCCATGTGAACGACCAGGGCGAAATACTCGGTTTCGTTGGTCTTTGTCTTGTCATGAGCGATCTCGTCCAGACAACCGTTGGGCGCAGCGGTGAACGTACCGGCAGTCAGTTTTCCAGACTCAGCTCCCGTTCTCTCCTTGGCATCAACCCAGCTTGCAATAGTATCTGTGCATGTCTGATTTTCGCCGGACAGCTTGCTCTGCGGAACGATAGCATAATCTAACGCGCCAATCAATCCCTCATCCTTTACGTTCAGGATGATATTGTACTTCAGCGCCAGATTGCCCGCATTACGGACGGCCAGATACGCCACCTGCGTCTTGCCCGGCTCCCAAAGCGTATCCTGATTGTTGTTCTGTGCAACCAGACTGTTCTCACCGCCGAAAATCACATCATGGCTGTCACCGATGTTCTTATAGTCTGTCTTACCTTCTTCGTCAGTGGTACGCATCAGCAGCTGGATATCCAGGTTACCAGCTTGGATCTTGTTCACGCCGGTGGACGCCGTATCGGTAAACCAGGCGAACGTTGTCCCGACCAGCATGACCACACACATGACCAGTGCCATGACGCTGGTCAATAGTGCGCGCTTTGTTGCTCTTTTGTTGTTCATCTAAGAACCCTCCTAAGTCAGAATTTATTTCGCAGCCGCCCGATGATTCTTTTCCTTCCTAAAGAGGTAGGAAAAGAATCCGGCGCCCATGGGCGCCCCGCGCGTATGCGATTGACGGTCAGAATATAGCACTCCTCCGCCCTCCGCGCAACCGTTTCCGGCGAAATTTTCATATTTTGGATAGGTGCACAAAATTTGGCTGGGAATCGTTGTGATTTTGACGGCGTCCGCATTTTCCCCGTTGTGACCTCCGGCAAAATGTGGTATACTTCTGCCATCCACTATCCCAAGGAGGTCACCATGGAAAAGAACACAGGCAAGCTTTTCACCCCCGTCCACGGCACGCCTATGGATTATCTCCGCTGGCGCGGCGACCTGACGTTCCGGCAGGACGGTTTTAACGAGGTGGACAATCTGGTGCTGTGCATCATCTCCTATATCAACTTCCGCCGCATCACCGCCGTACACACCACGGAGCCGTCCGCCGCGCCCACGCTGGCGCAGGTAGCGCCGCTGCTGACGGAGGAGGACGACCAGCTGGGGCTTTCCGAGCTGAGCTACCTGCCCCTTGTGCAGCTGGCGGCGAAAACGCCCCGCTTCCGGGGCGTGCGGCTGTTCGCCTACACCCACGAGTACGACGAGGCGCAGGCCAAACAGTTCGACGCCCTGTCCTTCCTGCTGCCGGACGGCACCCTGTTTGTGGCCTTCATGGGCACGGACACGTCGCTGGCCGGGTGGAAGGAGGACTTCAACATGAGCTTTCTGTCCGCCGTGCCCGCGCAGGCGCGCGCCGCCGCCTACGCCGCGGACATGGCTGCGCTGTGCCCCGATATGCCCCTGCGCATCGGCGGACACAGCAAGGGCGGCAATCTGGCGGCATGGGCGGCCATCCACCTGCCCGCCGACCTGCAGGAGCACCGCCTGCTGTCCGCCTATAACAACGACGGCCCCGGCTTCGCCCGGGACATGCTGGAGACGCCGGAGTACCTCCGCGTAGCCGACAAGCTGCACACCTACATCCCGGAATCCTCCATCGTGGGCGTGCTGCTGGAGCACGCCGAGGATTACGCCGTGATCGACAGCGCCAACCGCTCCGTCATGCAGCACGAGCCCATGTCGTGGAGCGTCATAGGCCCCCGCTTCGTCCATCTCGGTCAGCGCTCCCAGATGGGAAAGCTGTCCGACGGCGTGCTGCAGGAGTGGATCGGCTCCATGTCCCCCGCCGAGCGGGAGCAGTTCACCGACGCGCTGTTCGACGTGCTGTCCCTGTCCGGCAAGGCGCGGACGCTGGACGATCTGCGCAGCGGCGGTCTGGCCGGCGGCGCGGCGCTGCTGAAGCAGTACGCCGGTGCCGACGAGCAGAAGAAAAAGATCATCTCCGAGATATTCCGCCGTCTGGCTGTGGACGTAAAGAGCGAGCTGAAGCGAGCCGCCGGCGAGGGCTTGGAGGGCGTGAAAAAAGCCGCCGGCGAGGGGCTGGAGGCCGCCAAAAACGCCATCACCAGCCTGACCCGCGGCGAAAAATAAGCAAAAAAAGAACCGCTCACGCGGTTCTTTTTTTGCTTATTTAGCCCGGAGGCCATGTCATGTCGCGTCCGGCCAGCACATGGAAGTGCAGGTGCTTGACGGTCTGCCCCGCCTGATCGCCGCAGTTGTTGACGATGCGGTAGCTCTCCACGCCCAGCTCCTTGCAGATCTTGGCGATGACCTCGAAGCAGTGCGCCACCACGCCGCTGTTGCTCTCGTCGATCTTCGCCGCGCAGCAGATGTGCTCCTTGGGCACCACCAGAAAATGGGTGGGCGCCTGCGGCTCGATGTCGTAGAAGGCGTAGCACTGCTCGTCCTCATACACCTTCTTGGAGGGGATCTCCCCTGCGATAATGGCGCAGAACAGGCAATCGTTCTTCATGTCGCATCTCCTTTCGGATAATTCTTTATTGTCACCCCCGCCCCGCAGGGCGGGGGTGCGCGTTCTTACTTCAGCTTTTCCGCCACGAAATCGTCCACGGCCGCCAGCGCGTCGTCCACCTTCAAAAGGTCGGTGCCGCCGCCCATGGCGCTGTCCGGCTTGCCGCCGCCCTTGCCGCCGCACACGGCGGACACGGTCCTGACCAGATCGCCGGCCTTCACGCCCCGTGCCACGGCCTCCTTGCCGCACACCGTCAGGAACGTGACCTTCTCGCCCACGATGCTGGCCAGCACGCCCACCACATGGGGATCCTTGTCCCGCAGGAAGTCGCCCATCAGCCGCAGGGCGTTGGCGTCCAGCCCCTGACGGGTGCCGGTGATGACGTGCAGGCCGTCCACGGTCTTGGCGGAGGCCAGTATCTGCTTGGCCTCGCCCATGGACGCCTCGCTCTTGAACTTTTCCAGTGCCTGCCGCAGCGCCTTCATCTCGCTGGCCTGCTGCTCCAGACGCTCCATCAGCGTCTCCGGCGCGGACTTGAAGAACTGGGACGCCCGGTTCAGCAGCCCGCGGCTGCGGCGCATGTCCTCCATGGTCGCCTTGCCGGTGGTGGCCTCGATGCGGCGCACGCCGGAGGCCACGCTGCTCTCGCTCTTGATGCGGAAGGGGCCGGCCTTGGCGGTGTTGTCCAGATGGGTGCCGCCGCACAGCTCCATGGAGAAGTCGCCCATGGTCACCACGCGGACGGTCTGGCCGTACTTCTCGCCGAAGGTAGCCACCGCACCCCGCGCCTTGGCCTCGGCGATGGGCAGCTCCTCGGTGGTAACGGGCAGACCGGACAGAATGGCGTCGTTGACCAGATCCTCCACCTCGTCCAGCTGCTGGGGCGTGATGCCCTCGAAGTGGGTGAAGTCGAAGCGCAGGCGATCCGGCTCCACCAGAGAGCCGGCCTGATGCACATGGTCGCCCAGCACCTTCACCAGCGCCGCATCCAGCAGATGGGTGGCGCTGTGGGCGCGGCGAATGGCGGCGCGGCGGTCGGTGTCGATGGACGCCGTCACGCTGTCGCCCACGGCCACGCTGCCGCTGAGCAGCTTGCCGTAGTGCATGAACTTGCCGCCCTTGTTCTTCTGCACATCGCTGACCACGAACTCCATGCCGTCGCCGGTGATCACGCCGTGGTCGGCCACCTGGCCGCCCATCTCAGCGTAGAAGGGGGTCTTGTCCAGCACCAGGATGGCCTCCATACCGGACACGATCTCGTCCACCAGCTCGCCCTCGGCCACGATGCCCAGCACCTTCGCGCCGTTCACCGTATCGTGGTCATAGCCCACGAACTCCGTGGCGGGCATGTCCTTGCCGAACTCCACGCCGGCCCAGCCCAGATCGCCCAGCGCCTTGCGAGCTTCGCGGGCGCGCTCCTTCTGCTTGGTCATCAGGGACTGGAAGGCCTCCTCGTCCACGGTCATGCCCTCCTCGGCGGCCATCTCCGCCGTCAGGTCGATGGGGAAGCCGAAAGTGTCGTACAGCTTGAAGGCGTCGGCGCCGGAGAACACCGTCTCGCCCTTCTCCTTGTGGGATGCCAGCATCTCGTTGTAGATGCGGATGCCGCCGTCGATGGTGCGGGCGAAGTTCTCCTCCTCGGTGCGGATGACCTTGGTGATGTAGCTCTGCTTTTCCTTCAGGTCGGGGTACTGTCCCTCGTTCTCGTGTACCACGGTGTCCACCACCTTGTACAGGAACGGCTCGTTGACGCCCAGCAGCTTGCCGTGGCGGGCGGCGCGGCGCAGCAGACGGCGCAGCACATAGCCGCGCCCCTCGTTGCTGGGCAGGATGCCGTCGCAGATCATGAACGTGGCGGAGCGGATGTGGTCGGTGATAACGCGCAGGCTCACGTCCCGCTTGTAGCTCTCGCCGTAGTGGGCGCCGGTCAGCTCGCTGACCTTGTGGGTGATGTTCATCACCGTGTCCACGTCGAACAGGCTGTCCACGTTCTGGCACACGCAGGCCAGACGCTCCAGACCCATACCGGTGTCGATATTCTTCTGCTTCAGCTCGGTGTAGTTGTTGTGGCCGTCGTTGTCGAACTGGGAGAACACGTTGTTCCAGATCTCGATATAGCGGTCGCAGTCGCAGCCCACGGTGCAGCCGGGCTTGCCGCAGCCGTACTCCTCGCCGCGGTCGTAGTAGATCTCGGAGCAGGGGCCGCAGGGGCCGGAGCCGTGCTCCCAGAAGTTGTCCTCCTTGCCGAAGCGGAAGATCCTGTCCTCGGGAATGCCGATCTCGTCCCGCCAGATGGCGAAGGCCTCGTCGTCGCTCTCATACACGGAGGGATACAGCCGGTCGGCCTCCAGCCCCACCCACTCAGGAGAGGTCAGGAACTCCCAGCTCCACGCGATGGCCTCGTGCTTGAAGTAGTCGCCGAAGGAGAAGTTGCCCAGCATCTCGAAATAGGTGCCGTGGCGGGCGGTCTTGCCCACGTTGTCGATATCGCCGGTGCGGATGCACTTCTGGCAGGTGCAGACGCGGGGGCAGGGCGGCTCCTCCTCGCCCTTGAACCAGGGCTTCATGGGGGTCATGCCGGCGTTGATCAGCAGGATGGATTTGTCGTTCTGGGGCACCAGCGAAAAGCTGGGCAGCCGCAGGTGGCCTTTCGTCTCAAAGAACTTCAGGAACATTTCCCGCAGCTCGTTCAGGCCGTGATAGGGATGGCTCATAGTCGTTGTCTCCTTTACAATGTATACTAAAATTCTTTTTCGCTCTCGTTCCATTGGCGGGTCATATCCGCCAGTTCTTTCTCCAAGTTCAGGAAGAACCGGGCGATGTGCAGCCCGTCCGCCAGGGCGGCAAACTGCCCGCAGCGGGGATCGTCCGCCATGTCGATGATATTGTAGTGCATGTCCCACCTCCCGGAACGGAAAAACGCCCCTGCTCGCTTGCGCGAACAGGGGCGAAAACAACTCCGCGGTACCACCCTGATTCGGCGGTCGCCCGCCCTCTCAGCCGCCCTGTAACGGGAGCGCCCCGTGCCGCTCGTCGCGGCCAGCTCGGAAGCGGCTGCCGCTGTGCCGTACCCGACGGGCTTGCACTGTCCCCGTCTCGCTCTGGGCGGCCTCCTGCGGCTCATCTTCGTCTCAGCCGATTTGGAATATAGCGTTATTTTACCACGTTTTCTGCCGTTGTCAACAATTTATTCCACGGTGACGGATTTGGCCAGATTCCGGGGCTTGTCGATGTCGCAGCCCCGCTCCAGTGCCGTGTAATAGGACAGCAGCTGCAGCGGGATAACGCCCAGCTGCGGCAGCAGCATGGCCTCTGTCTCCGGCACCGTCACCACGGCGTCCACCCGCTTGTGCAGCGCCTCGCCGCCGGCCTCGGTGGTCAGCGCCAGCACCCGCGCGCCCCGCGCCTGCACCTCCACCACGTTGCTCACCGCCTTATCTAAAAGCGGCAGGTAGGTGGCCACGGCGATGACCGGCGTGCCCTCCCGGATCAGGGAGATGGTGCCGTGCTTCAGCTCGCCGGAGGCGTAGGCCTCGGAGTGGATGTAGGAGATCTCCTTCAGCTTCAGGCTGCCCTCCAGCGACAGGGCGTAGTCCAGGTTCCGTCCCAGGAAGAACACATCCTCCTCTCCCGCCAGCCACTTGGCGGCGGCACGGATGTCCTCCGTGTGCTCCAGCACCTGCTCCATCTGCCCCGGCAGCGCCTCGATGCCCCGCACCATGGCGCTGTATGTCTCCAGATCCACGGTACCCATCACATCGCCGAAATACAGCCCCAGCAGGTGCAGCACCACCATCTGGGTGCTGTACGCCTTGGTGGTGGCCACGGCGATCTCCGGGCCCGCCCAGGTGTAGAGCACGTCGTCACTCTCCCGTGCGATGGACGAGCCCACCACGTTGACGATGCCCAGCACCCGCGCGCCGCGCTTCTTGGCCTCCCGCAGGGCGGCCATGGTGTCCAGCGTCTCCCCGGACTGGCTGATGACGATGACCAGGTCGCCCTCGCCCACCAGCGGATCGCTGTAGCGGAACTCGGAGGCAAGGCTCACCTCCACCGGGCGGCGCAGCAGCCGCTCCAACGTATACTTGCCCACCATGCCCACATGGTAGCTGGAGCCGCAGGCCACGATGCAGATGCGTCCGATGTCCCGGATGTCTCCGTCGGTCATGGTCAGGTCGCTGAGTACCACGCGTCCGTCCCGGATGCGTCCGGTGATGGCGCGGCGCACCGCCGCCGGCTGCTCATAGATCTCCTTGAGCATGAAGTGGTCATAGCCGCCCTTTTCCGCGGCGTCCACGTCCCAGTCGATGTGGTGGTGCTCCTTGTGGATGGGGCGGCGGCGCTCGTCGTAGATGCGGATGCCCTCCGCCGTGATGATGGCCAGCTCGCCGTCGTCCATGTACACCACGTCGCGGGTATGGCGCAGCAGCGCCGTCACGTCCGAGGCCAGAAAGTTCTCTCCCTGTCCGTAGCCCAGCAGCAGCGGCGCGTCCTTCCGGGCGGCGATGACGCGATCCGGCGTGTCGGCGCAGACGATGCCCAGCGCATAGGTGCCCTCCAGCTGCGAGAGCATTTGGTTCACCGCCTCGAACACGTCCCCGCACTGGCGGTAGCTGTACGCCAGCAGCTGCGCCACCACCTCGGTGTCCGTTTCGGACGCAAAGGTGCAGCCCTTCCGGATCAGCTCCTGCTTGAGCCGGGCGTAGTTCTCGATGATGCCGTTATGTACCACGGCGAATTTCCCGTCGCCGCTGACCTGCGGGTGGGCGTTGCGCTCGTTGGGCTCGCCGTGGGTGGCCCAGCGGGTGTGGCCGATGCCCACGGTGCCCGTCAGATCGGCGCCGCCGTGGGTCAGCTCCTCCAGCGCCTTGAGACGCCCCGGCGTCTTGCGCACCTGTAAGCCACCCGCGCCGCACACCGCCACACCTGCGGAGTCATAGCCCCGGTATTCCAGACGGCACAGGCCGTCCAGCAGCAGGGGAGCCGCCTGCTGCTTTCCAACGTATCCTACGATACCACACATATTAAGAATATCCTCCGATCAGAAAATAGGTCGGAAGCACAAATACGCAGACCATTTGCCTTCGCATCCGGTCACAGCCTCTCTGTTTTGCGGTCGCCCGCATATTTGTCGGCTGTGTACGCACCCGGACGGCACGGGGAAGCATCCGCCGAAAGCTTCGATCACTTCCCACCTCGTCATCTCATACCCGCGGAGCCTTCCGGCGACGCTGCGGCACGCCGGCGGAAGATTTTTCGTCAAGACAAGGCGCAGCGGCGCGGGAATACTTGCTGTATGGCAAGCCGCTGCAACGCTGTATTGGCGGAAAAGCTCCGGCGGCGGTACGAGACCTGGCGCTGATGTCGGTTTATAAACCGATGTCCTCCTTTCCTTTCTGCGTGACTTTTATATGCAAAGCGGCTGCGCCGCTGTGCCGCGACATAATTTCCCCGCTGCGGGGGCATACTGCTTCGGAATACAACTCCGAAAGGACGTGCTGCCATGGCCACCGCGTTTTTCCGTACCCTGATCCTCTATCTGCTGCTGATCGCCGGACTGCGCATCAGCGGCAAGCGGCAGATCGGCGAGCTGGAGCCCATCGAGCTGGTGCTGACGCTGCTGATCTCCGATCTGGCCTCCGTTCCCATGCAGGACTTCGCCCTGCCGCTGTTCAACGGGGTGATCCCCATTGTCACGCTGATCGCCCTGTCCGCGCTGTTCAGTGCCATCAGCCTGCGCTGCGTGCGGTTCCGGGATCTGGTCTGCGGCACGCCGGCGCTGGTGATACAGGACGGCAAGCTGCACCAGGAGACCATGCGGCGCACGCGGCTGACGCTGGACGAGCTGCTGGAGCAGCTGCGCGCGCAGGGCGTCACCGATCTGAACGATGTGAAATACGCCGTGATGGAGACAAGCGGCAAGCTGTCCGTCCTGCTGCGCAGCGACTGCCAGCCGCTAACGCCCCGGCAGCTGGCGCTGACGGTGGAGGACGACACGTTCCTGCCCACGGTCATCATCAACGACGGGCGGGTGCTGGCGGACAATCTGCGCCAGTGCGGAAGGGATCAGCGGTGGCTGGAAAAGGAGCTGCACCGGCAGGGGATCAAGCGCAGCGAGGACGTGTTCCTGCTGACCGTAGACCAACAGGGCACCGTGGTATGTCTGCGGAAGGAGGGAGCGCGATGAGAGCCACCCGTCTTTCGCTTATGGTGCTGCTGGTGGTGCTGGCGTTCGTGCTGTGGAACGCCGCGTGGGTCACGGATCGCTGCGGGGAGTGGACGGCGGCGCTGGACGAGGCCGAGGCCGCGCTGGCGCAGGGCGGCAGCGGACAGCAGCAGCTGGACGCCCTGAACGCCCTGTGGCAGGAGCCGCAGGGCTATCTGCACATCGTGATCTCCCACGAGGAGCTGGACGAGGCCGAGGCGCTGCTGGCACAGGCGGAGGCCATGGCCGCCCAGGGCGACAGCCAGAGCCTGTACCCGGTGCTGGCGGAGCTGCGCGGTCAGTTCCGGCTCATCGCGGAGACGCAGCGCATCAGCGCCAAAAACATCTTCTGACGCCGTCCCCTACTTCTCGCTGAGCAGCTTGTTCAGCTCCGACATGAACGTGTTGATGTCCTTGAACTGCCGGTAAACGGAGGCAAAGCGGACGTAGGCCACCTCATCGGCCTTCTTCAGCTTCTCCATGACCTTCTCGCCGATGGCCTCGGTGCTGACCTCCCGCTCCAGCGAGTTCTGCAGCTCCTGCTCGATCTCCATGGCCATGCGCTCCATGTCCGCCACGGGCACCGGGCGCTTTTCGCAGGAGCGCTGGATGCCGCGCAGCACCTTGCTCCTGTCGAAGCTCTGGCGGGAGCCGTCCTTCTTGATGACCACCATGGGCAAACTCTCCACCGTCTCGTAGGTGGTGAAGCGCTTCTCGCATTGCAGACATTCGCGGCGGCGGCGGATGCTGCTGCCCTCGTCGGCGGGACGGGAGTCCACGACCTTGCTCTCTTTATAACCGCAATAGGGGCATCTCATCTCTCTTGCTCCTCCTTATCTCTATGGCCGCGGCCATATAGTCGGAGTCATTATACCACATCTCCACAAGATATGGTAGTGTTTTTTCAAAATTCCGGCATCACAGGCTGTCCCGCGCCATCAAACAGATAGGTGACGTTACCCCGTCCCGGGCGGGCGAAGCAGAACAGCTCCTCCAGCGGGAACGGCTGCCCCTCCCGCCACGGGATCGTCACCTCCGCGCGTCCGCCGCGCCATACGGTGTGTACCTCCGGCGGCAGACGCGCCAGCAGGCCGGGGCGCGAAGCGTCTCCGCCGCAGCGCCGCAGCACGGCGCAGCGCACGTCCCCCGCCGGAGCCAGCAGCGCCGGGGAGAACACCCGGTGCAGGCAGCCGTCCTCCGTGACGCCCAGAGACACCTCGCCTCCGCCGCCCCGCAGATACAGGCGGTACAGCCCCTTTTCCGCGCCGCGGCACACGGCGCGCAGGTCTGTGTCGCTGCCAGCGGCGCTTACATACAGCGTTCCCACCCGGCGGTCGTCCATGCAGACGGGATATTCCACGGCGCTCCCCTCCCCTCACACAACTGACACAGAAACCAACGGCTCTGCCCACCCCCGCAAACGGCAGCGCTCCGCGCAAAAGCGGCCTGCCCATACCGCAAGGGTATGCGCAGGCCGCTTTGTTTATGCCGGGCGACACTATACCAGATGGCGGCCTGTCAGCCCGAAGCTGACGGCGATGGCCGCGTCCACCTTTTCCATCACCGCGCCGTCCACACGTCCCATCCGCTCCCGCAGCCGCTTTTTGTCCAGCGTGCGTATCTGCTCCAACAGGATGACGGAATCCCTGGGCAGTCCGCTGCCCTGCGCCGCCAGCGCGATGTGTGTGGGCAGCTTCGCCTTGCCCAGCTGGGAGGTGATGGCCGCCGCGATAACGGTGGGGCTGTGGCGGTTGCCGGTGTCGTTCTGCACGATCAGCACCGGGCGCACGCCGCCCTGCTCGCTGCCCACCACGGGGCTCAGATCCGCATAGTAAATGTCGCCGCGTCTGACAGTCGTATCCACACAGTTCACACTCCGAGGCAGAAGTACCGGTGGGACATGCATCCCAAGGTCACTTCCATTGTCCCACGCGGCCGCGGAATTTATACGCCGCCGCGCCGGTAAATTCCTTTTCTCCCGCCCGGTCTATCCTATGCATGCGCCGTGCCTTGTGTTCAGAACCGCAGCAGCAGCTCCTTCTCCGTCTCCTGTCCGTTCTTGTAGTAGATGCGCGGCACGCGGCGGCTGACGGCGCAGGTCAGCTCATAAGGAATGGTGCCGGCGGCATCCGCCAGCACGTCCACCCGCTGGTTCCGCCCGAATATCTCCACCTCGTCGCCCACCTGCACAGAGGGCAGGTCGGTCAGGTCGATCATGCACATATCCATGCATATCCGTCCCCGCTGGGGCGCCGCACCTGCCGCCGTCATGAGGGCGCAGCGGTTGGACAGGCAGCGGAAGAAGCCGTCGGCGTAGCCGTAGGGCACCACGCCCATGCGGGTGACACGGGGGGTGGTGAACAGGCGGCCGTAGCTGATGTCCGTGCCCGGCTCATAGGTCTTGATGGTGCTGACGGTGGTCTTGAGCGTCATCACCGGCCGCAGCCCCAGTCCCTCAGCCAGCGGGCCACAGCCGTACAGCAGAATACCGGGGCGCACCATGTCCATGTACGTCTCCGGATAGCAGGCCACGCCGCCGGAGTTGGCGCAGTGGCGGATGGCGAAGCGCTGTCCGCGCTTTTCCTCCACGGCGGCGATGACCCGGCGGAACAGCGCCAACTGCCTTTCCGTATAGGCGCGGCTGTTCGCGTCCGGCTCGTCCGACACGGAGAAGTGGGTGAAGATGCCCTCTGCCCGCAGTCCCGGCAGGTCACAGGCGGCGCAGATGTCCGCCGTGCCGGTATCGAAGTGCTTTCCGTCCACCAGATAGCCCAGCCGGGACATGCCGGTGTCCACCTTGATGTGTACCGTCAGCTCCCCGCCGTGGCGCACGGCCTCGCGGCTGTACTCCAGCGCCTTGGCCTGGCAGGTGACGGCCTGTGTGATGTGCAGATCGATGAGCCGTCCCACCTGCTCGCCGGGGGTGTGCCCCAGAATGAGGATGGGCATGGTGATGCCGCCGGAGCGCAGCTCCGCCGCCTCGTCGATGCTGGACACAGCCAGATAGTCCGCGCCCAGCTCCTGTAAGGTGCGGCTCACCTGCACCGCGCCGTGACCGTAGGCGTCGGCCTTCACCACGCCCAGAAACTTCACGTCCGCGCCCACCCGCTGCCGCAGCGCACGGTAGTTGTAGGCCAGCGCGTCCAGATCGATCTCCGCCCATGTTCTCCTAAGTGTAGATTCCATTTGTTATCCCTCCATTGCCGTGGTGCAGGAGAAGGCCGTCATTCTGGCCGTCAGCACCACCTGTCCGTCCTGTGAAAATTCCGCATACCGTGGGATCAGCGTCTCCTGATCCAGCCACACAGCGCACTGCACCGCCGCGCCGCTGTGCCCGGTGGTGTCCAGCGCCATGCGCAGACACGGCACGTCCTCCAGCGTCTCCGCCCCCTGCTCCGTCAGATACCCCTCCGCCAGCGCGCCCAGCAGATAGGGCAGGCAGTTGGCCGGGCAGATATCCGTGGCCGCGCCCGCCGGCAGCAGCTGGCCGTTGCTCTTCAGCGACAGCTGCCCGTCCACCAGCACGGCGGTCAGCCCCTTCAGCTCCTGCGGCTCCTTTACCGTGGTGATGGACTGTCCCTCCGTGTCGTACTGGCACGTCAGCACAAAGCGGCGGTCGTCCGTGGCCGTATGGCTGACCACCTCCGCCTCCATGTCCGCCGTGCGCACCGTGCGGTACTGCTCCTGCACCGCCAGCGTTTTCTCCCCGCCGCCGCAGCCGCACAGCAGCGCGGCGCACACCAGCAGGGGCATGATCGTCTTTTTCACCCCAAGTCCCTCCTTTTTCGGAATGCCATTGCGAGACAACTCCTGTCATTGCAAACCAGTGCGCGCCGCGAAGCAAGTGCCCTTGGGGTACACACTGGTACGGCAATCCGTCCCTTTTTCGGGGAAACGGATTCCCACGCCAGTGACATCGGTCACTGGCTCGGAATGACAAATTTCGCTCTATGCCACAGCATTGTCCTTTTTCAGAAGGGCTTTCCGGCTATTCCACCTCTTTCAGCGCATAGGGAAGCATCTCTATGATATCCGGCGGGGTCATGCCCCGGCGTCCCTTTTCCTCCGCCGCCAGATCACCGGCGCGTCCGTGGAGCCACACCGCCGCGCAGCAGGCGGCGAACGGCTCCATGCCCTGCGCCAGCAGGCCGGTCAGCAGCCCGGTGAGGATATCGCCGCTGCCTCCCTTGGCCATGCCGTCGTTGCCGGTGGTGTTCACCGCCAGCCGTCCGTCCGGCGCGGCCACCAGCGTGCGGTGCCCCTTGCGCACCAGATAGACGCCGTGGGCGGCGGCAAAGGCGGCGGCGGACGACTCCCTGGGTGCGGTCATATCGCCGCCGATGCGCGCCAGCTCGCCATCATGGGGCGTGAGCACCGTGGCGCAGGGGCGGCGGGACAATGTATCTATATGCCCCTCCAGCGCGTTTATGCCGTCGGCGTCCAGCACCAGCGGCTTTTCCACCGTCAGAAGGCGGCGAAGCAGCAGGTCACTCTCCTCTCCCCGCCCCACGCCGCAGCCCATGGCCACGGCGTCGCAGCCGGCGGCGCGGCGGCGTATCTCCTCCTCGGCGGCGGGCGACAGCCGTTCGTCCTGCTCCGGCAGCGGATGGGGCATGGCGCCCCAGCACTTCACCGCCGCCGACGGCCACACGCTCTCCGGCACGCCCAGAAACACCAGCCCGCAGCCGCTGCGCTCCGCGGCGGCGGCGCACAGCACCGGCGCGCCGGTATAGCCCACGCTGCCTCCCAGCAGGTAGACTTTTCCGAACGTGCCCTTGTGTCCCGCCGGGTCGCGGCGGGGCATCAGGCTCCTCACATATTCCCTGTCGATGAGCCGCATGGCGCACCTCCTCCGGCTTTTTTGTACAGTATAGCACATGTGTCAATCATAAAAGCTGCTTTTTTCGTCTCCCGGCGCGAAAAAAGTGCTTGCATCTTTTGTTTCGTTGTGATATAAATGTTGCATCACGAAAAAAGCTGTGAGCGGGAAGATCTGCGGCACACGCATTCATCAGAGAGAGTCGGCCACCGGCTGAAAGCCGGCTCGGAATGCAGCGCAGTGTTCGCCCGGGAGCTGCCGCGAGGAAATGCGCGGACGGATACCCTCCGTTACAGGGCAACGAGTGCGCAGGCCGCATGGTCTGCGAAGCTGGGTGGTACCACGGAAGTTCGCCTTTCGTCCCAAGACATGGGATGAAAGGTGTTTTTTATTGCACTTTATCCCAATAAACAACTCTCAAAAGGAGGAAGCGATACACATGAAAGAAAAACTGGAACAGCTGCTGGCCGAGGGTCGGCAGCGCATCGAGTCCGTCGTCAGCGAGACGGAGCTGCAGGACGTCAAGGCGGCGCTGCTGGGCAAGCAGGGCAGCCTGACGGAGCTGATGAAGGAGCTGCCCAAGCTGGACGTATCCCTGCGCCCGGAGATGGGCAAGGCCGTCAATCAGGTGAAGGGTCAGCTGTCCGCCCTGCTGGACGCGCGGCGTGACGAGCTGAAGATGAAGGCCTCCGAGGTGGATCCCGACTTCGACATCTCCGTGCCGGGCACCATGCCCCTCAGCGGCGGCCTGCACCCCATCACCCAGATGTGCTACGACCTGAACGACGCCTTCCGCTCCATGGGCTTCGAGATCTTCGAGGAGGACGACATCACCAGCGAGCTGTACGGCTTCGACAACCTGAACTTCCCCCCCAACCATCCCGCCCGGGAGAGCATGGACACCTACTGGCTGGCCGGCCACGACAAGGGCGAATGCTGGGACAAGCTGTGCCTGCGTCCCCACCTGACCGGCGGCTCCGTGCGGTATTTACAGACCCACAAGGCGCCCTACCGGTTCGTGTACCCCGGTAAGGTGTACCGCAACGAGACGACGGATGCCCGCCACGAGCGCGCCTTCTTCCAGTACGAGGCGCTGATCGTGGACAAGGACTTCACCTTCGCCTCCGGCAAGGTGATGATCAAGAGCATCCTCTCCAAGGTGTTCGGCCGGGATGTACCGGTGCGCATGCGGGCGGGCTTCTTCCCCTTCGTGGAGCCGGGCTTCGAGATCGACATGGGCTGCCTGGTGTGCGGCGGCAAGGGCTGCAGCGTCTGCAAGCATGTGGGCTGGATCGAAGTCATGCCCGGCGGCACACCCCATCCCAACGTACTGAAGGCCGCCGGCCTCGATCCCAACGAGTACACCGGCTTCTATGTGAACATCGGCCTTGACCGTCTGGTGATGATGCGCTACGGCGTGGACGACGTCCGTCTGTTCCACAGCGCCGACCTGCGTTTCCTCAAGCAATTCCATTGATAGAGGAGGACTGCTGAAATGAAAGTATCTTTGAATTGGATCCGGGATTACGTGCAGCTGCCGGCGGACGCCGACCTGAAAAAGCTGGCGTATGACCTGACGATGTCCACCGTGGAGGTGGAGGACACCATAGAGCTGGCCAAGCAGTTCGACCACATGGTGGTGGGCGTTATCAACACCATCGAGCAGCACCCCAACGCCGACAAGCTGCGCGTCTGCATGACCGACATCGGCGGCCGGGTGGAGAGCATCGTGTGCGGCGGCTCCAATCTGCGCGAGGGCATGAAGGTAGCCGTGGCGCTGCCCGGCTCCGTGTGCCGCTGGCACGGCGAGGGCGAGCCGGTGGAGATCAAAAAGAGCAAGCTCCGGGGCGTGGACAGCTACGGCATGATCTGCGGCGCGGTGGAGATCGGCCTTGCCGACCTGTTCCCCACGAAAGAGGAAGCGCATATCCTCGACCTCAGCGACTTTGACGCGCCCGCCGGCACACCGCTGGCCGACGCGCTGGATCTGAACGACATCATTCTGGAGATCGACAACAAGTCCATGACCAACCGCCCCGACCTGTGGGGTCACTACGGCATCGCCCGCGAGATCGCGGCGCTGTACGACCTGCCCATGAAGGAGTTTCCCCACTTCGACCGGAACGTGGAGAACACCTCCGGGTTCCACGTCACCGTGGAGGACGCGGAGCGCTGCCCGCGCATGACCGGCACGCAGATCGAAAACGTCTGCGTCAAGCCCGCTCCCTACTGGATGCAGGTGCGGATCTGGAAAACCGGCATGCGCCCCATCAACGCGCTGGTGGATATCACCAACTATGTGATGCTGGCCACCGGTCAGCCCTCCCACGCCTATGATTCCGACCACATCGCCGGGCACATCATCGTTCGCCGCGCCAAAGCGGGCGAAACGCTGACGCTGCTCAACGGCAAGGAGCTGCCCCTCAGCACCGACGATCTGACCATCGCCGACGATGCGGGCATCGTGGGTCTGGCGGGCGTCATGGGCGGCGCCAAGGACTCCATCCTCCCCACCACCAGCAAGGTCATTCTGGAGATCGCCAACTTCCAGGCCGCCGGCATCCGCCGCACCGCCCTGCGGTACGACAACCGCACCGAGGCCTCCGCCCGCTACGAAAAGGCCATCGACCCGGAGCGCTGCGATCAGGCTCTGGATCTGTCCATGCAGCTGTTCTCCGACCTGTACCCGGAGATGAAAGTCACCGGTCTGGTGGACGAATATCCCCAACACCTGAAGCAGGCGGAGATCGATGTACCTCTCAGCTGGCTGGAGCGCCGGCTGGGTAAGCGCCTGCCCCCGGAGGAGATCCGGCACAAGATGGAGCTGCTGGGCTACGGCATCTCCTTCGACGGCGACAACATGCACGTTGTGGTTCCCACATGGCGCTCCACCGGCGATGTGTCCATCCAGGCGGACATCATGGAGGAGGTCGCCCGGATGTACGGCTACGAGAACTTCGAGGCCGAGCCCATCACCACCACCTTCGACGGCGCCATCAACCAGCTGGACAAGGATCTGGAGCGGCGCATCAAGGAGTATCTGGCCATCCGCTGCGGCATGCAGGAGATCTTCACCTATCCGTGGATGGAGGAATCCTACGTCAACGCGGTGCTGCAAAGCACGGAGGGCATCCTGTCCCTGTCCACGCCGCCGTCTCCCGCCGAGCGGTTCGTGCGCTCCTCCCTGCTGCCCAACCTGTGCAAGGCCGTGGTGAAGAACGAGCGCTACTTCGACGAGTTCTCCATTTTCGAGACGGCGCAGGTGTTCCGCGACGAGAACTACACCTCCCCCTACGATCCCCGCGAGAAGCTGCCCTCCCAGCGCAAGAACGTGGCGGGCGCCTTCGTCACCACCGACAAGGATATCACCGCCCTGTTCCGCAAGGCCAAGGGCGTGGTGGAGATGATGGCGCGGTACGTCCACATGGAGGCGCTGACCTTCCGCCAGACGGAGAAGCCCGTGTGGGCGGACAACGTGGTGTGGCTGAACATCTGCCGCGGCGAGGAAAAGGTGGGCGATCTGGCTCTGCTGAGCAAGAAGGTGTCCATGGCCTGCGGCATCAAGAACCTGAACGTGATGCTGTTCCAGCTGGATCAGGACTCCCTGGTGCCCCTGAAGTCCCGCACCAACACCTTCACCCACATGGCCGAGTATCCCATGACGGATTACGACATCTCCCTGCTGCTGGACGGCTCCGTCCAGTGGAAGGACGTGCTCCAGACCGTCGGCGGCATCAAGAGCGAGCTGCTCCACGGCGCGTCCTTCGTGGACGAATACCGGGGCAAGCAGGTGCCGGCAGGCAAGAAGTCCCTGACTCTGCGGCTGTCCATCGGCTCCAAGGAGAAGACGCTGACCTCCTCCGAGATCGAGGAGGTGGCCTCCAACGTCCTGAACAAGATCGCCAAGCGCTTCGGCGCGGAGCTGCGCCGCTGAGCGCCGCAGAATTCCCGTACCGTGATCGCACTTTTTCCTCTTTACAGCGGCGGGAAAATGGCGTATACTAAGGGTGTTATCGAGGAACCGGGAAAGGTGGTGCTTCCATGGACGAATTTACCCGCAAGTTCAACGCGGCGGAGGACAAGGAGCAGCAGGTGCATTATATCCTCACCTCCGTGTACGAATCGCTGAAGGAGAAGGGCTACGACCCCATCAACCAGATCGTGGGCTATATTCTCTCCGAGGATCCCACCTATATCACCAACCACAACTCCGCCCGCTCGCTGATCTGCAAGATCGACCGGGACGAGCTGCTGCAGGTGCTGGTAAAGAGCTACCTGGAGCTGTAAAATATCCGAAGCATACAAAAAAGAACGCCCTTCGGGGCGTTCTTTTTTTATGTACGGGACGTCGGGGCGATGTGGCATCTCCCCCTACGGGCGATTTGCCGCGCCCCTCTGTAGGGCGGGGCCCGCGTGCCCCGCCGGGATCAATGCATATTGCGCGGCGGGACACATGGGTCCCGCCCTACGAATCATACTGCGCCCCCTTCGGTGCAGAGCATCACCGACAGGCGGACGTAGGGGCGGACGACCCTGTCCGCCCGCAGGGGACGGCGCCCTTGATGTCCCGGCGGGGCGATGCGGCATCGCCCCCTACGGGTGATTTGCCGCACCCTCTGTAGGGCGGGGCCCGCGTGCCCCGCCGAGAGCAAGTCGTATCGCGCGGCGGGACACATGGGTCCCGCCCTACGAATCATACTGCGCCCCCTTCGGTG
>OLFZ01001502.1_pt1 | contig 19535 bp, 17 predicted proteins | sample 1604861 | NCBI WGS metagenome assembly OLFZ01 (sample SAMEA3888895, study PRJEB22519) | human gut metagenome | biome: human gut; feature: human-associated habitat; material: faeces | place: Denmark | collected 2011 | reverse complement strand
GGTCAAGGCAGATGATATAGATGTAATTGATGACCATATCAGTCTCACAAGGGAAATGATTGAGAAATTCCGCAGTGAGCATGTGAGTCACAATTAATTGTAATCTTTAAAACTAATATTAAGATCTATGGTATTACCACTGACACCGTCTAACTTAGCTGATTCAGTGTATTGCCATATAGAGAATTCATATGGGAAGTAAGGTGTGTCTGAATAGTAGGCAAACCACTTCTCATATTTTTCTAAGCGGGTAAGGTCAAGTCTTCCAACGAATCCCTTGAGATTGGAATATATCATTGGCTTATAGCCTGCTTTTTCTATCTTGTCGCAGAATGCGATTATGATATCTGTAAGTTCTTCAGTAGTCAGATTCTCCTGTCTGTATGAATCGCCCGAAATCTCCTCAAAGTCAATAACTACAGGATATGTAATCTTGTAAGGCTTGATAATATCAAGAACATAATCAGCCTCTTCTATAGCTTCCTGTTTCGTAATTGCAGATGAGAAGAAGTATGCGCCAATCTTAATATTATTCTTTATTGCGTCTTTTGCAAATGTATCAAATGAAGAATCAGTGTTCAGGATTCCATTGCCATAGCTTCTGAAACCACATCTTAACATGGCAAATTCAACGCCCTGTTCTTTTAATTTCTTAAAGTCAATATTCCCCTGAAACTTCGAGGCATCAACACCCATATGTGTTGTAACTTTACCGTCTTCATTGTATGTAATAATTCCTTTATCATCCTGCTTGAAATTCTCATCCTTATAATTATTCTTCGCAAGTTCAGGAAGTATCTGCGCAAATACATACTGATTCTTATTGTTCACATAGACTATATTATCAGGGAAATAGCTCTTAAGTATAGAAAGAGAACCTTCACCGTTAGTGAATCTTAACTTCATATGAGAAAGAAGATCCTCTTTCTCTTCTGACTTTAGTTTCTCAATCTCGTCATTGCTAAGCTTATCGGTATTAGTTGCAACGGTTGATTTTCGGTACTTAATAATGACACCGGTGGTCAGAAGACCGAACATTACAGTTGTCATAAAGAATATTAAAGTTGTTATCACAAAAGGATTGGTTTTCTTCGATTTCATAGTGCATCACCTCTATAATAATTAATTATGAGTTATTCATAAAAAGTATTTCTTGTATAAATGGTATATTAGCTTTTGCAAAATGTCAATTAGAATTCATATGATTTTTTAAATAAAAATATAGAAAAGGTATTGACAATTTATTGAATAGAATATATAGTATCTGTACAACACAACAATTCTTATAGAATCAGAATCCAGACGTGGATAACTGAGATTCTTTTGCCTTTGCAAGAAGGTAATTGTACCGTTTCTGTTCCGAGTTAAGCTGGTAGATGTAACAGTCTATCAGGTCAGGATCAGTAACATTATCAAGATTAGAATAGGCAGTATACATTGCCTTTTTAGTCATCATAAGTTCCTGTAGCAGGTATTTTTCATCATATGTAGCAGGACTCTTTTTTTTACCAAACATTTTCAATAGAATTACTCCTTAATGCACAAGATTAGGGGCATCATATGCCTTTATTAGAAGTATAGGCAGTAAATGGTAATTCTATACATGTTTTTTTGAGGAGGTGGATAAGTGCCGGATATTATATCAGTCATTATTGCACTGATATTAGTTATTGTAGCAGCAGTACATGATCTGAGAGAATTCAGAATACCGAACAGGCTTATTGTTGCAGGTATTGTTGTAGGCGTGAGTGTTATTGTTATAAGAGCTTTTACAGGTGAATATATAGGAAATTATATTCTTGGAACTCTGGTGGGATTAGCGGGAATGATATTTCTATATATAATCAGGGCTGTAGGTGCAGGGGATGTAAAGCTTTTGGCAGTGATTGGAATGTTGACTGGATTGGAATTTGTACTGCAGCTTATGGCTGTATCTCTTATTACAGGGTTTTTTACGGGAATTGTTGAGTTGTTTTTAAAAAAGACCAGAGAGGTCAGTATGGGGAGCAGCGGAATAAAGGCGCATGGCTTTCATTATGCAGTGGGGGTTCTGACTGGATATGTTGTTGTGTTGGTATACAGGTGTGTTGTGGTTTTATGAATGATATTACATAGGGGGTGAACAGATGGGCAGGAATAACATTTGCGTTATATATGATTCAGACGAAAATTATGCGAAACGACTTATGTCTGTAATTAATGATGATAATGATATTCCCTATAATGCACAGGTTTTTACTAAGGAACATGAACTTGATAAGTACCTGCAGGAAAAAGAAGCGGATATGCTTATGATATGTGAAGGAGCATATGGGTATAACGCATATAGAACGGGAACTAAGACTGTTGTGTTGTGTGAGGAGGAGCGTGAAGCAGATGAGATTAATTCAAGGGAAGAAAAAGGACTGGTTGGAATATGTAAGTATCAGCCGTCATATCAGCTTCTACAGTCTGTAATGAGATATGAGAAGAAAGACCGGGCTCAAAAAAGGGGAAGCCTTAAAGTGACCGGTATATATGGATTTAATAATACTGCAAGAATGATGTTGTCACTGGCAGTTGCAAGACTGATGTCAGAGCATGGGAACACACTTTTTATTAATTTTGAAACATTTTATGGGTTTAAAGGAATCCTGAAGGATGAAGAGAATGAAAATCTTTCTGATGCATTATATGCATTCAGACAAAATCATAATCAGTTTCATAAAAATATTGTTAATGCCATAAGTCATTATGAAAGGCTGGATTATATACCGGATGCGTCCTGTGCAGAAGATATTGATGATATAAAACCTGAAGAAATTGGGACATTTATTCAGGCAATAGGAAGGGAACTTGGATATTCGAATATTGTAATTGATATTGGGGATGGAATACGCATGCCTTGGAATATGATGGATTGTTGTGATGAAATATATATATGTGAAACAGGCAATTATATAGAGAATATGAGGTTTAAGAATTTTGAAAAATATCTTCTTGAGCAGGGGTTGGATAATATTGCAGCAACTTTTAAAAAGATACATGTTAATGAAGATGAGAACATTAATAATGATGATATATGGGGGCGGCTGCCTTTTTGCAGTTTTTATGAAGAATTATGCAGAACAGCAGGAATAGAGGAAATATAATGGACGAACTCTACATTAAGCTAAGAAAGCATGTATATGAAAGACTGGACATTGGCAGAGATGTTGCTGACAGTGAACTATATGAGGTGATAGATGCCTGCATATATGATGAAAGCCGTAATAATGTGATTTCGATAAGGCAGAAGGAAGAACTTAAACAGCGCTTATATAACTCTATTAAAAAACTGGATATTTTGCAGGAATTACTTGAAGATGACAGCATAACCGAAATAATGGTGAATGGCAGTGGCAGTATATTCATGGAGAGGAATGGTTCTATAGAAAGATGGAACAAAAAATTTGAAAGTGAGAATAAACTGTCAGATGTGGCACAGAGGATTGCAGCTATGTCAAACCATATGGTTAACGAAGCATCTCCAATAGCTGATACAAGACTTGAAGATGGCTCGAGGGTCAGTATTGTTCTTCCACCAGTGGCAATTAATGGACCAATAATAACTATAAGAAAATTTTTCAATAAGCCTATCACGATAGACAGGCTTATTGAATTGGAATCTATTACTCCAGAGGCGGCACAGTTTTTAGAAAAGCTTGTTAAGAGCAAGTATAACATTTTCATATCAGGTGGAACAGGAAGTGGAAAAACAACATTTTTAAATGTGTTGTCAGATTATGTGCCAGATGATGAAAGAGTAATTACAATTGAAGATTCTGCTGAACTACAGCTTCACAACATTAATAACATTGTGAGGCTTGAGGCGAGGGTGGCAAATTCAGAGGGAACTAATGCAGTGAGTATAAGAGATTTGATAAAAGCAAGCCTAAGAATGCGTCCGGATCGTATTGTAGTTGGAGAAGTAAGAGGAGCAGAGGCAATAGATATGTTACAGGCTATTATATGTACTATATAATAATTATATATATAATGTATATAAGGATGGAAAATATAGATTAGAGGGAGAGACATAGGAACGATATGAACATTAAGTATAGGTTATTGTGTAAAAGGTTAATAGAGGAAAGGAAGAGAGTAGGTGTCATTCAATATTATAATGTACTGTTCATAATGGAGTTAGTGTCAGATAAAGACATATGGTCTTTAGAACAGTGGGTGAATGGTATAAATAACATATATATGAAAGATATACATAATTGGTGTAGAACACATTTTGTTAAATATCACACTGTATTTGTTTACAGGAAAGAGTATCCGGTAAAAGCAAATATTTGGAATGGGTATTCATATATAAGGTGGCGGATGGAGCGGATGATGAATTTGGGATAAGATAACATAGTGATTGCATGAAAGAGAGCCTTAAAGCAAGGTGTTCTTTTGAAAGTATGGATAGAATAAAGGCTGAAGGCTCTGCGCTATTCGTTTGGCAGAGCCTGAGTATTCTCTTGATCCGTAGAAAATAAATCTAACTGACCTTCTGGAGTGGAACTTTGACCGGATTCATCTTCAGTTGATGGTTCTCTTTTTTTGGGTGTTTTATGAGTGTATAATTTCTCAAAAGGAAGTGAATACTTGGATTTTTTATTGTATTCTAGTAAAAGAGCTTCTGCGAATCCTAATGAACCGGCACGACGTTCTCTGGCAGTACGACTGATTTCTCTGACAGAGACACGCCCAACTTTTTCTTTAAAGGTGTCATCTTTCATTGTTTCTCCATAAGCATTATCCAGACGGGCAATAGCATTAAGCATATTGGAACTAAAGGACATAGGCGCACCTTCCCATGTGGCAACACAAAGGCGTAAAACACGATCAAGAGTGTGAAAACCATATTTTTCATAGATATTAATTAAAGTGGATACAGCACATATACCTCCGGGGCGAGAGGAAGAAGTAATAGTGAGATCATATGATTCAACAAGGTCACGAATAATAAGTTCTCTATCATTACCAGCTTCAATATTAGCCATGAATATTTCATAAGGTAATAACGATTTGACATATTTCATCTGATTTGCAAAAATATCTGCTTCTTGGGTGTAAACAAGATCATCATAAACCATACACCAGACAGGAGTTTCTCTTGATCCAGAGACGAGAGCAACAATCTCTATAGTGTGTTGTCCGTTGAACACATAATTTATCCCATCACGTCTACTTACTTTTACAGGGTTTATCTGATAAAGGTCAAAATTAGCTGCAGCACGCTGAACGTGTTTGATGGAAAGATTACGTTGATAATCTTGATTTGAACATAAATTTTTAATAGGTATTTGCTCAAAATGCACTTGGGGAACAAACTTTTGTAAATCTTCGGTATTTCCATCCATAATTATATTTCCTCCAATTTTTTTAAAATATTATTTGTGGTTGATATTAGACACATAAGCTGATATTTAAGCTTATATTTTGCTGTATCAGATGCAATTTTAAAATCTGAAACTTTTAATACTCTTTCGATAGAACTGTTCCACGAGGGAATCGTCAATGTAAGACTTGCAATTTCCGCATCTGGATCAAATTGTGGCAGGTTGCGTATTGAAGGAATAGAAACGGAAGATTCTTTCCTTAACATCGGTTTGGCGTAATTATTCCATAGTAATTCCCTTTTCATATCATGATAACTGAGATGTTCTATCTTTTCGGCAAGAAGGTAGTTATTTAGACTTAAAAGTTGCTCTTTTGGTAATCCTGAAAGCTCAATAATATTAGCTTGGGAAATCCAGAGCTGACCAGAACGAACTCGTTTGACAAAATCCGGAACTTTTTCATCAATTATATCTAGTGCACTACTGTAAGCAGAATATTTGTAAACGGTAGCCATTGCTACATTACATTCTTCGGATATTTTTTTTGCTGCGATGCTTGCACCGGAAATATGAGATTTATTCGTAGATGAAAGTTGTCTTGAAACTAAAATTTTTTCAGCATCATATTTTTTCCCAATCAGGTATTTTTTATTGATATTGGTTAAATCCTCTCGTTTAAGTTGGTCAGTACATATCCATGAAATTACATCTTCTTTACTGGAAAAATGGAGCCTTTTTATTCGGAAAGGAATACTGTGTTTACGAAATAATTCATACGCTTCTATACCATTAATGACAATACCATTCCATGTGCAGATTGGGGTGTGATAGGAATGACATAATATCTGTTGTTCAAGTTGTTTATAATCTTTTTCACTGAGATATTGATACAAATTGGTGAATTCTAGTTTTGTTTTTAATGTATATATACTATAATTGCGCATACTCATCTCCCATTATTTCTGATTTGAATTCTGTTTGTGGCAGTTTTGTGATGATGTTATCCATGGAAAATAGAGCTATTTTCTTATCTGGGTAAATATTGCCTTCTAAACGAAAAATGTTAAATTTCTCCCAAGAAAGGTTAAGCTGGGAAAGTGAATATAGTAATTCTCGGCTGTACAATTCATAACTGTTACCATTGATGACAAAATAATCCTTAACTTTATGTGCCAATTTATCCTCTGCACAACTAGCCTTTATACCTATCATTTTTTGATCAGGATTAACAAGAAGTTGAATATATTCTGGGTTACCAATTTGACGGAGTGTATTGCGGTGGATTCGTATACGATTCTTTTTAAAGTCAATACATATTAGTGGATGGGAAGAGTGTTTGTTGTTCATAGGATTTTTCCTCACTTTCTGTTGTTGATGGTTCTTTTGCTTTTTCTATGGATTTATCAGTTGCCTTCTTCTTTTCTTGTATGTCAAATACTGCGTAGCCTTCAAATATATTGACTTGCATTGATTTTTGATGTTCTTCCACTGGAATACCGAACTGATTCTTCCATTCTTCAGGATAAGAAGGTGTCCTAGCAGTGGTTACAGTTCCATTGTCTTTTAGTGTACGAGGAAATATTTCAGGTGAAGTTAAATCGAAAATGAACAGTATTTCATTGCCAGAACGAATTAGTTTGCCGAGAATCTTGTACCGATAATTAGGATTCCAGTCCATGAGAGATATCACTTTAGCAAAGAAAATTCGACAGGTGATTTGTTTTGGCGAACGCTTTTTTCCAGAGGAACACCAACGAAAAGAGTCTTTTTCTTCTTCTCGACAGGGACGGACAGCCAGTTTTTTTTCAATGGGATTGACTAATATTTGCACATATTCGACATCGGGTAGTTTTTTTATGCAGGCGGTATTTACAGATACCTTGTAGTTATTAAACGTAAACGAAGGTTCGTAAATATGAGCGAAGAATTCGCCACGTACAACTTGATAACCGTCATAGCTGAAAGAATCATCGTCAATGACTTCCATTTGATTTGAGGGGCTGGGTGCGACTGTTATTGGCATAGGTGTGTTGATTTTCATCATATCAGAAGGTTCTGTAGTCATATTCCATTGATTTATAGGTTGCTCGCTCATTGGGTGTCTCCTTTAATTTCTGTAATAATATTCTTTATATTTTGTATAATGGTTTCTTTGGGAGTGGTTTGTAGCTCGGGTTCTTTATAAGGTTTACTTTCTGAAGCAGTCTGCCAGTTTTTGTCCGCTGTAAATTCTGTTAATTCTGGCGCTTGAGACTGAGTATAGTAATTATTACCGAAGCTATTCATCCAATCGGCAGGATAAGCTAACACACTCTTAGAATCAGATATTGTATCAGGCATGTTGTTATTGGGGGCGGATACGTCGTTGGTACTTGTCGGTATTCGTATTTCTGTATCGTCCATGTTGAAAATAAGGACATTTTCATTGTCTTTTTGGTGGGCAACTCCTAATATTCTATATTTGCATTTTTTGTCCCATTTAAATATCTCGTATAATGTTGGCAAAAATGCAGCGCCGGAAATTGGTTTTGGAATAAGTTGACCATCTTTGAGACGTGACCACTGCACTTTATTTTTTGTTTCAGAGGAACATGGTCGGATAGCAAGTAGTTTTGAGCTTGGGTGTATTAGCAGTTCGACAAATTTTATGTTTGGAAATTTCCGTATAGCATCTTTGTTAAAAGAGATCTGTTTATATGAAAAAGAAACAGAAATCCGACCAACAGAGGAGAAAAATTGTCCTCTGGCAACTTCATAGTCTCTTAAATCGAAGGAACCGGCGGAAGCAGTAATTGTATCAGGTACATTCATATTTGCCGGTTTAAGGACGCTTTGAGATGCTTCAAAGTAGTCTCTGGCTTTAAATCCAGACCATCTTGGATTAATGCTTATAAATCCACTTAGAGAGCCTTCTTGTATCACATGTAATTCTGGTAAAATCTCTTTATTTCCATATTTCGCATTTGTAATTAATTTTTGAACAGCTATGAAATCATCTCGGGAGATAATAGCTTCGTGATGTCCGACTTTTCTGTATTGATTACGGTCTTGATTGTTTTTCCTTGATTTATGGTCAAGATAATTTGGAGTCCATGTTTTTCTCGCCAGAACATCCCCACAATGGCGTTCATTTTGAAGGATTTGTAGTATGGTACTGGATGACCAGACATCATTATTCTTTTTTGTTTTACAACCGAGTTCTGTCAAAGAATCAGCAATTTGTTGAGTACTGCTTCCATTCAGATACATATAAAAAATAAGCTGCACAATTTTAGCTTCATGTGGATTGATTACAAGATCTCCATTTTCGTCTTGGTCATATCCGAGCAGAGGAGGTGTAAGGAATATTCCCCGACGAAAACGCATTTCAATGGAAGAATTCATAATTTCACTTTTGGTATGACTTTCTTCCTGTGCAAGTGTTGACATGAATGACAGAATCATTTCGCTTTTGGGATCAAGAGTATTTAAATGCTCTGTTTCAAAAAATACACCGACGGGTGGACGGAGTGAAGAAAGCTCTCGTACATATCGGATACAGTCAACAACGTTTCTTGCAAATCGGGATACACTTTTTGTTATGATTAAATCAATTTTTCCGGCTTCACAATCTTCAATCATTTTTTTGAATGCATCTCTATGTTGAAGCGAAGTGCCTGAAATGCCTTCGTCGGCATATATTTCTACAAGCATCCAATTCGGATTTTTATTTACTACATCCTGATAATGATTTTTCTGCAATTCATATGAGGATGTTTGGCGTGGATCATCCGTAGATACCCTTGCATATACAGCTACTCGTAGTTTTTTTTCTGTTTTAAAAATATCCTCTGGTGGAAGTGCCGGAATTACTTCCAGTTCTTCTGGATCAATACCTTTGTATCTTTGCCGGATTCTGGCTTTCTGTTCATCAATATTACTGCTTCGTTCTTCACTTTCTTTCATCAATAGCGACATCCTTTATAGTTGATATAACTATCATAGAATTTTTGGATTGAAAAAGACATAAACCATCAGTTAAGTGATTAACAGATGGTTTATGTAGAAATAGATATTTGATTGTTATTGAATGATTTAATAATCATTCGGGTTATCAGCATCGTAATTGTGTTTTGAGGATAGATGCCAATCATTGATTCGTAAAATGTTTTTTATGGCTGAAAGAACCTCGAATATGTAACGTTTTTCAGTGCTGGTACAATCTGCCATTAATAAATCAATATCAGTTTGATATTCCGTAGGATTGTATAACAAGTTCCCATAGAGTAATTCATCAATAGTAATTTCAAGTGCGTTGCTAATTTTGATTAAAGATTCTAAACTGGGTTTACGCTTGGCATTTTCTATATAGCTTATATAAACAGTAGAAAGATCAGCGATTTCAGCCAGCTCCTCGGCAGATAATCCTCGTTGTTTGCGGGTTTCTCTTATACGTTTGCCTATAAGTGCATAATTTATTTCCATGTCCTCACCTCCTTTCCATCACAACTTGACTTTTTTGTGTTGTAGATAGAAAAAATGGTGAGTTATACAATAGTAATTGGTTGTATAAAAAGAAGTATATCATATGTATATAGCAAAAAGAAGATTGTCGATTGATGGGAGAAAAAGGCGATGAGTTGTAATTGAACAACAGTGAAAAAAGGGTTATCATTTATGTATTAAAAATTATGTCTGGGAGGAAAATACATGGCAGATAAAGAGGAAATCAAAACACTGGAGGAATTAGAGGAAAAAGGAAGAATACTGCGGGAGTACAAAGAAAAATTCCGGCAGATGTGCCAAGAAAATAAAATGATAAAGGGTTCGACAGTGCTGAAACTATATGATAAAATTGAAGAAATACAAAGAGAATATGAGCATTTAGATAATAAGCTGACATTAATGGAATACAACTTTATATAGTTCTATTTTTTTTGTTTTAATACTACTGTTTCCCTTAGTAAATACTTGTAAGATACATCTCTAATATTTTTTCGGATTTCTAGTTACAATTAAGGTAACTACTATCGGAAAGAGGTGTATTTACTTGCGTACAGAGGATTATATTGCGGACAATATTATAGCTTTATGTAAAAAACGTGATATGAGTAAATATCGGCTGTCACAATTGACTGGTATATCTCAATCTTCGATTGGAAAAATTATTGCTAAAGAAAGTTTACCCACTATGCCTACTGTAGAAAAGATATGTGATGCACTGGGAGTAACAATGGCACAATTCTTTGCCGGAATGGATGTTCCAGTAAGCTTATCAGAATCACAACAAGAGGTTCTGAATATTTGGAATAATCTTGATGAAAAAGAACAGAATGTAGTGATACAAATGCTCCGGGGACTTCAAAAATAAAGGAAACAGTTGTAACGAAAATGTTGACTGTTTCTTTTTTTATGGAGTTGGGAGATTATGGTGATTGAAAAGAAATATTATGATATTGCACAGCGTGAATTGGAAGAAATGCAAAGAGAAATTAATGCAGAAAAAGCGCAAATGTCAGAAGAAGAGATACTAGAGGATAAAAAATGGCATGATGAACAATTGGAAACAATTATAAAAAAGGCAGAAGCTCATATGCGTCGTTTTAAGAAAGTTCCAGATCCTCAAAAAGTAGTGAAATTCACTTTTTTACAAAAAGATGCATTGGAAATTGCCCGAAATATGCAGATGAATATAAAAACTGAGCGTAAAGAAGATGATTTATGGGGGACGATAGAAATGTCATTTAATAATATGTGGTTTTTAGATTCGGCTCCTAGTGAATGGAAAGATATTTGGAATAACTTGATGAAAGAAGCTCAGAGAGTGTATATAGAAGCAAAAGATAACATGATCATGTATCAATATTATTATGATTTGGCGGTAGAAGTTCCTTGTGTGTAGACAAAATACAAATAATGATATATGAATGCTGTTCTGTAATAATTTTATGATATACTGTGGATATGATATGTAAAAATAGTCGGAGAAAGATTTGTGAATGTACGATTATTTAGGAGGAAAAAGCATGACAGATGCAGAACAAAGAGAGGCTGCCCGTCAATTTGTAAACCGATGGATGGGAAAAGGGAAAGAAGATGAAGATGGACGTTCTTATTGGATTGATTTATTGACGAATGTTTTGGGAATGGATAATGTGACAGAACGTTTGAACTTTGAAAAGAAAGTTGTAATTGATGGAAATACAAAACGTATTGATGTATATATTCCTGAAACACGAGTAATTATTGAACAGAAGAGTCTTGGAAAAGCATTGGATCAGAAAATCAGGAATTCAGGAGATGTTGATCTTACTCCATTTGAACAGGCAGACAGATATAATGGGAAGCTGACTTTTGATGAAAGAGCTCGGTGGATTGTTACGTCAAATTTTGCTGAAATTTGGATTTATGATATGAACCAGAAACAGCCAGAACCGACAAAGATTGCTTTAGATGAATTACAAAGCAAATATCCATTGTTGGACTTCTTGGTGAAAAAGGAAGTAAAGACAATATCGCATGAAATGGAAGTATCAATAAAAGCAGGAGGTATTGTTGGGCTTATTTATGATGCGTTTTTAAAACAATATCGTATACCAGATATTAAGGAAAAGGATGAAACATTTGAGCAGAAAGAAAAAAGAGAGCATAAACTAAAGAGCCTGAATGCTTTATGTGTGCGAATTGTTTTTTGCTTGTATGCAGAAGATGCTGGTATTTTTGGAAAGAGAAATATGTTCCATGATTATTTGGAAACATATGAAGTAAAGGATTGCCGGAGAGCTTTAATAGAATTATTTAAGATATTGGATACACCTGTATCAGAGCGAGACGAGTATTTGGAGGAAGAACTTGCTCAGTTCCCGTATGTAAATGGTGGGTTATTTGCTGATGAAACTATTGAGATACCACCTTTTACAGAGGAAATTAAAGAATTACTTCTTACAAAAGCGTCAGAAGATTTTGATTGGAGTGATATTTCTCCAACTATATTTGGAGCGGTATTTGAATCTACATTAAATCCTGAGACCAGACGTTCAGGAGGAATGCATTATACATCTATTGAAAATATACATAAAGTTATTAGTCCGCTTTTTTTGGAAGATTTGCAAAAGGAATTTGATAGTATTAGAGCAATTCAAGTGAAGCGTACCAGAGATAAAAAATTGGAAGAATTCCAAAATAAATTGGCATCACTTACATTTTTTGATCCTGCGTGTGGTTCTGGAAATTTCCTTACAGAAACATACTTGTCGCTTCGTCGTTTGGAGAATGAGGTGATAAAGGAAAAAGTTGGCGGACAAATGACATTGGTAGAGGTAAATAATCCAATTAGAGTTTCTATTCAGCAATTTTATGGAATAGAGATTAACGATTTTGCAGTTACAGTTGCAAAAACGGCTTTATGGATTGCAGAATCTCAAATGTTGGAAGAAACGAAAAATATTGTGTATGGATTTAATGATGATTTTCTTCCTTTAAAGACATATGTAAATATCACAGAAGGAAATGCATTAAGAATTGATTGGAATGATGTAATTCCTGCAGAAAAATTATCGTTTATAATGGGAAATCCGCCATTTGTAGGAGCACGTTGGATGGCGTCGGAGCAGAAGGAAGATGTTGAGAAGATATTTGAAGGATGGAAGAGTATAGGAAATCTTGATTATGTTAGTTGCTGGTATAAAAAAGCAGCTGACTATATGGGAAATTATAATATCAGAGCAGCATTGGTATCAACTAATTCAATTACACAGGGAGAAAGTGTTTCGATTCTCTGGAAACCGCTTTTTGAATCAGGTGTACATATTGATTTTGCATACAGAACATTTATATGGGATAGTGAAGCGTCAATAAAAGCGCATGTTCATTGTGTAATTGTTGGCTTTAGCAGAGCTGTAAATAATAAGCAGAAAATAATTTATTCAGGTGAGAACGCAATTCCGGCGAATAATATTAATGGATATTTGCTTGATGCAGAAAATATATTCATTGAAAAAAGAATGAAACCATTGTGTAATGTTCCTGAAATAGCATTAGGTGGGCAAGCAATTGATGGTGGATTTTTAATATTGACGGAAGAGGAAAAGGAAGAGTTTTTGGAAAAAGAACCACAAGCTTCTCCGTTTTTTAGACATTATATGATGGGAAAAGATTTTATTGATCGAAAGCCGAGATATTGTATTTGGCTTGTTGGAGCTGATCCTGGATTATTAAAAAAATGTCCGATGATATTAGAACGGGTGAATAAAGTACGTGAATTTAGACTTAGTAGTACAAGAGCGAACACAAAAAAAGCGGCTGAGAATCCAACTTTATTTGCATCAATACTTGAACATAAAAATCAATATATTGCGATTCCCAAAGTTTCTTCTCAGAATCGTAGATATATTCCAATGGATTATTTAGATGGTGAAATTATTCCGGGAGACAAATTATTCACTATGCCAAATGCATCATTTTATGAATTTGGTGTATTGATGTCGAATGTTCATATGGCATGGATGCGAGCAGTGTGTGGAAGATTAAAAAGTGATTATAGTTATTCAAACACAATAGTGTATAACAATTTCCCGTGGCCTGTAGTAACGGAGAAGAATCGGGAACAAATTGAAAAATCGGCACAGGAAATTTTGAAAGCAAGAACATTATATCCTAATAGTAATCTTGCGGCTTTATATGATCCTTTAACAATGCCAGCCGAGTTACGGCGAGCACATACTGCAAATGATAAAGCTGTTATGGCTGCGTATGGCTTTAGTACAAAAATGACGGAAGCAGATTGTGTGGGAGAGTTGATGAAATTATACCAGAAAATGCAATGATAAAAGTTTATAGAGCTGTTTTTTGCTCAAAGTAAAATATTTGAAAACATAGAATATTCCAAATCCATAAAAGCTGAATGAAAACCAATATGGGAATTTTACAGGTGGTACAAAATTTGTAAAATTTTCATATTGGTTTTTTTGTAATCTGTAAAAATTATAAATTTGGATATCAAGTAAGGTTTCGGATTTTTGATTTTTATGTATTTTTCAATTTTGGATATGGCTCCGAAATTGGCAATTTTGCGGAAGTGTATCCACACTTCCTGTCCTTGCTGTTTTTAAAATCACATAGTGATTTCACAGGGATATAGAGATATTTAGTCTATTTTATATCCCTGTGATGTGACCGGAAAAATTCAGGGAACCAAGTGTATATTTATGCTGAATGTGAGGAACTGGGGAGCACAATCCTCAGCAAGAATCCTACGTCCGGGAAATATCATATTGCTAAAATAGCGATATGGTATTACCGGGGTGGATCTTGCTCTAATGTGTACAGTAACCTCGGCATAAATAGAAAGAATGGGTTTGGGGAATCCCCAGCAAGATAAAAACCTGATGAAAGAACATTTGTCGGAAAGACAATATTGTTAAACACAGGTGGATCTTGCTCTGGGGTAAGAAAGAAGTATCTTTATATTATCAAAATGATATTTGGAGTTTATGTTGTTGGAAAGTCGTAAGCAGGAAGATAACTTCAAGTTGTTGGTGCAAATATAATGAATAGAAGTGTCCAGTACATTTTTGGTGATGGGTATTTTGGTGGAATCCATTTTTATTTATTTTTGAATAATAAAATTTTGAATCTGCAGCCGATTCTGCCTGCCGGACAATGTTTTTAGATATCTGTAAACGTCACGGACTGGAACTTGATGAAGAACCATCGGATGATGGAAGAAAGTATTTGGAAACACGATAGAAGCAAACGCTGTACTTATCGTCTTGTCTGGCAGGGAAGATTATTAGGCATTAACCAGAGAGATATCGGCAGAGAAAACAGAAGTGATAGACAATGATATTTGTTAGATATGCTTCTTGTCGTTGGCTGCATCATATTAAAACGCTTTTTACGTTAAAAAAGTGCTGTGATCACAAGGCTTTTTGCAAGCAAAAATGAAAAGGCTATATATAGGTAGCCTGTGAAACTGGAAGTGCCCATTTTGGGCCTGATTTAAAGAATAATGTTCTGACAGAGACCAATGGAATGACTCTCTGCTGGGGCTCCAAAAGAAAGGAGAAATGATTATGATATAAATATATAAAAAGAAACAAGGCAAGTATAAGCGCCAACTCATACTTGCCTAAAAAAGAGAAATAACTAGTTAAGTACGACGCCAATCGTACAAAAGTTTTAAATCCAAATACAAAGTTATGAATTTTTCAAGATCAGTAAGGGGTAATACCCCATATTATTTACTTAAATTAATGCATATTATGAGAGTAAGCTTACTTTTACTATTCATTGTGATTGCTCAGCTACATGCCGAAAATTTGTACTCGCAAAGTACAGTTATTAATTTATCACTCCGAAATGTAACGGTCGAACAAGTCTTGGACAGGATCGAGAAGGATACGGAATTCTCATTTTTGTTTACAGACAAATCTGTCGATACGGACAGAATTGTCGATATGAATATCCATTCGAAAAATATTAATGAGACATTAAAGATCTTGTTTGGCGGTACGGATGTTAGCTATCGCATTGTAGACCGGCAAGTTATTTTATCAAAGAAGAAAGAGGGCACAGACGGTATAAATCAGTCAAAACAGGTGACCGGTGTGATAAAAGATGCCAACGGAGAGTCTGTTATTGGAGCGAATGTCGTAGAAAAAGGAACGAATAACGGTACAATTTCTGATATTGATGGAAAATTTTCGCTCAACGTAGCACCAGGTGCTACGTTGATGATAACCTCTATAGATTAAGTTTCACAGGAAATAAAAGTAGACAATCGTAACTCTTTTTCTATTGTCCTGAAAGAAGATTCGGAAATGCTGGAAGAGGTTGTTGTTGTTGGTTATGGAACGATGAAGAAGAAAGACCTGACCGGTGCGGTTGCCGCAGTCAAAGGCGATGCTTTGGCTTCCCGTAAGACCACCCAATTGTCAACGGCTTTGCAAGGAGCTGTTGCCGGAGTGACGGTGACTCGTGACAATAGTGCTCCCGGTGCAGCAGCCGGTAGTATCAAAGTGCGTGGTGTCACGACTATCGGCGATACCAGTCCATTGGTTATTATAGATGGCGTACCGGGAAGTATCAATGATGTGAACCCGAATGATGTCGAAAGTATGTCAGTATTGAAAGATGCCGCTTCTTCTTCTATTTATGGCTCTCGTGCTGCTGCAGGTGTAATCTTGATTACGACGAAGCGTGCAAAAGAAAAGGATCTTTCGATTAACTATAATTTTGAGTATGGTTTGGAGATTCCGACAAAACAACCGGAATATATGGGTGTCAAACGTTTCTTGGAAACGACCAATGAATTGCGTTATAATGATAATAAATCGGGTGGATGGAATCAGACCTATTCTGAAGATGAAGTGAATAATTGGGAAAAATATAATCAGACAGATCCAGATAAATATCCGATGACAGATTGGGTTGGTATGATTTTAAAGGGATCAGCTCCTCGGCAGACACATACGATTAGTGTGGCTGGTGGGTCGAAAGCCGTTAAATCGAATGCGTCATTTGTTTACGATAAGGTCGATGGGTTGTATGCAGATCGTTTTTATGAACGATTTATGATTCGTGCAAACAATGATTTTACGGTGAATAAGTATTTGGGAGCAACCCTGGATTTCAACTTTAAACGGACAAAAAACCATCAGCCCTATTATTCTCCATTTTCGGATATGCGTTTGGCTCCGATGATCTATCCTGCTGTTTGGGCAAACGGAGAGTATGCCAGTGGTAAAAACGGTAATAATCCGTATGCACTTGTCAACTCTGGCGGAACCAAAGACGAATGGTACAATAAAGTAGGTGGACGTGCGGCCATTAATATTACTCCGATAGAGGGATTGAAAATTTCCGGGGTGATTGCTCCTAACTATACATACACAAAAAATAAGGATTTTCGCAAAGCTGTTCCTTATTCCTTGGAAGATGATCCGAACACGATCGGTGGTTATATGGAAGGCTATAATACGACAAAGTTATCTGAAAAAAGAAATGATAGCTACGATGTGACGATCCAGGGCATTGCAAATTATATGAAAACATTCGGGAAGCACGATTTAAATGTGATGGCTGGTTATGAAACGTATCGTTATTTTGGTGAAAACTTAGGGGCTTCACGTGATCAGTATGAACTTAGCAATTTCCCTTATTTGGATATCGGCCCTTTGGATCTTCGTGATAATAGTGGAAGTGCCGTGCAGTTGGCTTATCAATCTTGGTTCGGTCGCGTCGCTTATAACTATGATAATCGATACTTGTTGCAGGCGAATGTGCGTTATGACGGATCTTCACGTTTCCATTCAGACTATCGTTGGGGTGTTTTTCCTTCGGTTTCTGCCGGTTGGGTAATGAGTGAAGAAGTCTTTGTGAAAAATGCGGATATAGATTGGTTGTCTTTCCTGAAATTGAGAGCTTCTTACGGGACGTTAGGTAATGAACGAATCACAAATAGTGATGGTAATCCTCTTTATTATCCGTATCAGGCATTTATTAATTTCAGTGATGTATTGTTTTATCAGAATGGTGCGATAGTACCCGAATTATCAGCTGCGCAATGGGCATATGCAGTAGAAAATATTTCTTGGGAGACGACAAGTTCCGTTGATGTCGGTCTGGATGCTACATTCTTTAATAATCGTTTGCGTTTTACTGCCGATTATTATAACAAGCAGACAAAGGACATGTTGTTGGCTTTGGAGATCCCGGATTATGTCGGATTTGACAATCCCCAGCGGAATAGCGGTAAGATGTATACCAACGGATATGACCTTGAACTTGCCTGGAATGATCAGATCGGTGATCTGACATATGGCATCTCTGCCAATTTTTTCGATTTTGTTTCTAAAATGGGAAATTTGGATGGTACGGAATTTTTAGGCAGCCAAGTAAAAATGGAAGGCAGTGAATTTAATGAATGGTATGGTTATCTGAGTGACGGCCTGATGTTGACGGAAGAGGATTTGAAAGGCCCTAAGTTGAATAATAATGTACAACTCGGTGATGTGAAATATAAAGATATTTCCGGACCGGATGGTGTACCTGACGGTAAGATCTCACCGGAATATGACCGTGTCTTGCTGGGTGGTTCACTGCCGAGGTTCCAATATGGCGGATCGTTAAACTTAGGTTATAAGGGGTTTGATTTTTCTTTAGCCTTTCAAGGAGTTGGACGCCAAAATGCACGTTTATCTGATAGGATGGTACAACCTTTGTTTGCAAATTGGGGAAACACGCCTGCAATTATTGATGGTAACTATTGGAGTGAAAAGAATACGGAAGCCCAGAATTCACAGGCCTTTTATCCTCGTTTGACGTATGCTAATGCAACCAATAACTATGCTATGTCGGACTATTGGATGTTTAAGGGGCGTTATTTCCGTTTGAAGAATTTGACATTCGGATATACATTGCCGACAGCTTGGACTGAGAAAGTGACGATTAAGAAGGCACGTGTATATGTCGCAGCCAATGATTTGTTCTGTATCAGCAAATATCCGAGCGGATGGGATCCGGAAATGGGAAGTTCTTCTTATCCGATCACAACATCTTTGTTGTTTGGTTTTTCTGTTAATTTTTAAAAGAGTGAAAAGATGAAACGTACATTAGTAATATTATTGGGATGCTGTTTGGGGGTGAATTCATGTTATGAATTGGATTTGAATCCATTGTCACAGGCATCTAGCGAGAATTGGTACTCCAGCGAAACGGAAATAGAAATGTCTGTCAAGGATTTTTATCGGGATGACTTTTGGCCATTAGATAATGAAGACAAAACCGATAATTTTATTTATAGAGAGACTCCGTCTGAAATACTAAAAGGAACTTTTAACGGACAGAGTGACGATGTGACAAAATTGTGGGCTAATCAGTATAAGTCCATAGCACGGGCAAATACAATATTAGCTAATATGGATAAGGCTGTAAATATGGGTATTTCAGAGGTTAAATTGAAGCAGTATGAAGGAGAAGCTTTTTTTCAAAGAGCTTCTTGTTATGCCCGGTTAGTTACTTATTTCGGAGATGTTATTTATGTGACAGAGGTCGTTGATATAGACAAAGCTTTTACGCTTGGACGGACTGCGAAATCAGAAATCGTACCAAAGATATATGAGGATTATGATAAAGCAATAGAAAATTTGCCGGAAAAATATTCTGGCTTGTCTTCGCAGCGTGCCACAAAGGGAGCGG
>OLFZ01001500.1_pt1 | contig 19549 bp, 16 predicted proteins | sample 1604861 | NCBI WGS metagenome assembly OLFZ01 (sample SAMEA3888895, study PRJEB22519) | human gut metagenome | biome: human gut; feature: human-associated habitat; material: faeces | place: Denmark | collected 2011 | reverse complement strand
ATTCCTGCTAATACTATCACAATCTCGCCCCGGGGTTCGGTGGCGGTAAAGTGTTCTATCAATTCAGCCAAACTGCCCCGAACTGTTTCTTCGTGGAGCTTGGATATTTCACGCGACACGGTTGCCTGACGTTCAGCACCGAAATATTCGGCAAACTGCGTTAACGTCTTCAACAGACGGTGGGGTGATTCATAAAACACCATCGTGCGGTGTTCTTCCGCCAATGTCTTCAGTCGTGTCTGCCGTCCTTTCTTCTGGGGGAGAAACCCCTCGAAGCAGAACTTCTCGTTCGGCAATCCCGATGCAACGAGTGCCGGAACAAAAGCGGTTGCTCCCGGCAAACACTGCACTTCAATACCGTTGCGCACACATTCACGAACAACTAGAAATCCGGGATCGGAAATTCCAGGCGTTCCGGCATCCGAAATTAATGCCACCGTTTCACCTGCCTTTATTCTATTAACAACACTTTCCACCGTTTTATGTTCATTAAATTTGTGGTGGGATTGCATTGCATTCTTTATTTCAAAGTGTTTCAACAAGATACCGGAAGTACGTGTATCCTCCGCCAAAATCAGATCGACCTCTTTCAGGACTTTGATAGCCCGAAAAGTCATGTCCTCCAGATTCCCTACCGGCGTAGGCACCACATATAGCTTTCCCATCTTGTTTTTGTTTTATGCTGATTGATTAAAATATTTCTTTAGTAGCTCCAGAAAGTCGTTCACCGCCTCTTTTTCTTCATTTATTTCGACTTTTGAGGACAAAAATGCGACCGCAGTCTTGTAGGAACCCATTACTGATATCTGTTCAATAACACGATTCATCAATTCTGTGTCGCCTCCAAATAGTTCACGAGAAAAACGGAAAGAATCATTCAAGCTGATAGCATGTCGCAAGCCGGCAGACAGTTTGAGACTTTCTCCCAACACAGCCGATTTAGGTTCTTCCTCTTTCACAACAGTTTCAGCAACAGATTCCTCAACAAGTGCTGATTCCTCTGTTTTCCCTTCTTCTGTTACCGCTACGACTGGTTTCTCTTCCGCAACAATAATCTCTTCTTCCTCATCTTCTTTCACAACAACAGATTCAAGAGATTGTATAATACTGGGGGAATCTACTTCAGACCCGGCAACTTCATCCTCCTCTCCTGCTGTCTCTTCCACAGCTGACGGAGAAATTACCTGAACAGCATCCACTTCCTGTTGCAGTTCGTCCAAACGTCCCTGCATCCGTGTAATGCTCCGCTTCAACAGTTCAGACAAAGTCTGAGTCGGCCCTTTAGAAAACGTATTCATGAGTAGCTTCAGCTCATGAACATCCAGCTCAATATCTGTTAATAGCTTCTGTTTCATTTCCATCCATTGTTATTATGGTGCGAATGTAGGAATAATTTATGCAATAACTTAAAATAATGGATAATTTAACAGTTCTTGCACATTGAATTGCTTACCTTTGTCCACATATTTACTTAATCAAGAAAACACAAAATCTCATGGTATTATTTTCAGAAGACCACATACAGGAGACTAGAAGAAGAGGCCGGATCGAAGTAATCTGCGGTTCCATGTTCTCCGGAAAAACAGAGGAATTAATTCGTAGAATGAAAAGAGCGAAATTTGCGAAACAACGTGTAGAGATATTCAAACCAGCTATCGACACCCGTTATTCAGAAGAAGATGTAGTCTCTCACGACAGCCATTCTATCGCCTCCACTCCCATCGATTCGTCAGCCAGTATCCTACTCTTTACTTCCGAGATAGATGTAGTAGGCATTGACGAAGCACAGTTCTTTGACAGTGGTTTGATTGATGTATGCAACCAGCTCGCCAACAATGGAATCCGTGTTATCATTGCAGGGTTGGATATGGACTTCAAAGGAAATCCGTTCGGACCTATGCCACAATTGTGCGCCATTGCCGATGAAGTCTCCAAAGTTCATGCAATCTGTGTGAAATGTGGCCAGCTGGCTTCTTTCTCACATCGTACTGTCAAGAATGAGAAACAGGTTCTTTTAGGCGAAACAGCCGAATACGAACCTCTGTGCAGGGAATGTTATCTCCGTGCACGAGGGGAAGATGAGCAGAAAGTATAAACTCTATAAAAGAAAAAGATTATGGAAAGGAAAAAGATAACATTCGACAGTTTTATACGCGGTTCTATCGGATGTGTGTTAGTTGTAGGAATATTAATGCTTGTAGAACGCCTTAGCGGAGTGTTATTACCTTTCTTTATTGCGTGGCTGATAGCTTATATGGTCTATCCATTAGTCAAATTCTTCCAGTATAAGCTACGATTGAAAAGCCGCATTATTTCCATCTTCTGTTCCTTATTCCTTATTACGGTTATCGGAGTCACTTTATTCTACCTATTAGTGCCGCCGATGATTTCGGAAATAGGCAGAATGAACGACTTGCTGGTGACTTACCTCACCAATGGAGCCGGAAACAATGTACCTAAGAGTCTTTCTGAATTTATCCACGAAAATATCGATCTTCAAGCGCTGAACCGTGTATTAAGTGAAGAGAATATCCTAGCGGCAATCAAGGATACCGTCCCCAGAGTGTGGACTTTGCTTGCAGAATCTCTCAACATTCTATTCAGCATCCTTGCCTCCTTCATTATATTATTATATGTAATCTTTATATTATTAGATTACGAAGCGATAGCTGAAGGATGGTTGCATCTGCTACCCAATAAATACCGTACGTTTGCCTCCAATCTGGTTCACGACGTACAGGATGGTATGAACAGATATTTCCGTGGACAGGCTTTGGTTGCTTTCTGCGTAGGTATTCTTTTCAGCATCGGTTTCCTGATTATCGATTTCCCCATGGCTATCGCTCTGGGACTTTTCATCGGAGCATTGAATATGGTTCCCTACTTGCAAATCATTGGTTTCCTTCCCACCATTTTATTGGCAATCCTCAAAGCTGCCGACACCGGACAGAACTTCTGGATAGTCTTTGGCTTGGCATTCTTGGTATTCTGTGTGGTACAGATACTTACCGACATGGTGGTTACGCCAAAGATTATGGGCAAGGCGATGGGACTCAACCCAGCCATCCTCCTACTCAGCCTCTCCGTATGGGGAGCCTTGTTGGGATTCCTCGGTTTGATTGTCGCCCTTCCGCTCACCACTCTTCTCATTGCCTATTGGCAGAGATACGTAACGAGGGAAAAGCCACAATACGGCACCTCGCATAGCGCGGAAGAAATCGTCAGCGAATTGAAGGAGAACACTCCTAGGGATACAAGCTTACACTCCTAGGAGCGTAAAACACAGCTCTCAAAGAATGAAAACAGAGAGAAAAGAAGAGTATCTAGGAGGAAAAAGAAGAAAAAACATACGATTTTTGCAAAAATATGGCATTTTATTTGGAGGATTCAGAAAAATGTCGTACCTTTGCACTCGCTTTTGAAACATAAGTTGGAGATTGACTCGCTAGCTCAGCTGGTAGAGCACAACACTTTTAATGTTGGGGTCATGGGTTCGAGCCCCATGCGAGTCACAAGATCCAATGAAAAAGGACTTCTCTTTAGGGAAGTCCTTTTTTCGTATATATCTCTTTTAGGAACAGATTAATGATGCATTGGTAATTTTTCTACCACTCATTGATGTCGGCGTGAGCCTCCACCTTATCCTCGATGTCATCGGGCAACTTAGAGAAGAAGTCGTAACCCGTGATGCGCTCCACATCGTCAATGGTATTGATGAAGTCGGTTTTCTTCTTGCCCTTCTGCGACTGGTTTCGACAGATGAAACCGATGGCTTTCGGAGTACCCTCCATGCAAAGTACCACCTTGAAGAAAGCCTCAGGCACCACCACCTTGTTCTTGCCTATCTTGCGATGCTGCTGGTTGAGGTAGATAGGTCCACACACCACATACACCTTACCATATTTCTTAGCCCAAGCACGGCATTGCTGTTCGATGGAGTTCCACATACCACGGTTCAACCCACCATCTTGCGGACACATATTGGTGATTCTGAAGCAATCCTCCATCGCCTTCTCGCTCCACTTGTTGTCGCCAGCCGGACACATGTGCCCTCTATCATATCCACTGTTATAGTAATCAGAGAGATAGCCCTTAGGATCTGGCATGTCATCATCATCCCAGAAGTCCGTGCGCTGCACCTTGCCCGAAGCATGGTCGGCGGTGATAGACCAAGCCACCCAGTTAGGGTTTTTCATCTGATGATTGTAAGATACGGTATAGGAATAGCGATGCTTGATGGTTTCGGAGAGATTTCCCTTCGTATAGACGGGGATTTCGACACCATCATACTTCGATGAAGCTGTAGGCGAAATCTCTTTTTCTTCATCCTGGGCATAAGAATCTCCATCGTTCGACTTGTCATCCGACACAGGATCGGAAGAAGCTTCCTTCGCCGACTTCTCCAGCTCCGAATAGATTTCCGAAGCGGCATCTTTCAACAACTTGCGTTCAGCCTTGCTTCCCGTACACCCCAACAAGAGCAAGAAAGCCGCAAAGAGAGGCATCAGTCTCAGCCTCATCCAATTCCATTTCTTCATAAACATATTGCTTTTTGATTGTTTTCTTTCAATACATCTCCTCCCCAGATACGTTTCGTTCTATCAGAAAATTCCTAAAAACTCCTAATATCTTTGCGTAATTGGAAACTTTCCCCTACCTTTGCAGCACAAAAACCAAAAGGTTTCGGGATTTGGCGCAGTTGGTAGCGCACACGTCTGGGGGGCGCGAGGTCGCTGGTTCGAGTCCAGTAATCCCGACTATTTCAAGTTAAACGACTGAGCAAGAGAAATATTGCCTTTGCCAATATATTTCTCGGTACAGAATCGGAACCCCTTTTTTCACGCTTAACAAACATTAACTAGATTTCCGTGCAAGATATTTTGTTTTCCTAGTTTATATGTGTAGTTTTGCAGCGTTTTTCTACAGATAGAGGAAGAACGCTAGCGAGAAGAAAGGACTAGAATACAAACAATCATAAAATAACAAGAAAAAACAATGAAGAAATTCAAATTACTTTCAGTAGTGGCAGTATGCCTTGCAGCATTCGCCTTCACATCATGTAACACAGGTGATGATACCTATAGCTATCTCACCCTCGAACAGCAAAAGGCTTACCAGAGCAATATGGCCATGGCAGGTACTTACTCTGACATGAAGATCTTGTGGGACCACAAGAACGATGCTGATGTCAAGAACCAGACGGACTCTGTTGACACACAAGTATCCATCAGCATGATTGGCGATAGCACCATGACTGTAAGAAACTTCCCAATAGCTAAGTTGGCAGAGCACATCAGCGATGCTGACTTGAAGGAGGCTATCTCAAAGGTTGAGCCACAGACCATCAAGATCAAGTATATGGTTTTGCCTAACAGCAACCAGTCCTTGGCATACATCTACGCTTGCCCTTCACCTATCAAGTTGAACCTCAACTATGGTGCAGACAACAAGTCACACGAGGTAGTATTGAACTTCGGTTACAACGCATATTACTCAGGCTACTGCCAGTGGGGCACCAAGCAGATGGGCTTCCCATTCTACTTGTACAACATCTTGGTAGATCGCAAGCAGACCAACTATATCTCTAATAGCATCAGCAGTGGCACCAAAACAGTAAGCTTTGCCATCCGCAACGCTTGGAAGAAGAAGAACAATTAAAAAAACAGCACAAGATAAAGACCATATAATAAAACATTTTATAAGGTTCTTATAAGAAACAATACATCACAAATATGGTGCAATTTAGTTAATACTCTCTTAAATAAACTCATTCGAAAGAAATGATAAAGGCGCAACCGTCGGGATGACGATTGCGCCTTATTTTATGTCCTTAAGCCATCCTGCCCTAAAGAGCGAGCAGGACGGCATCACGATGTCTTATTCTTTCTTCCAAAGCTTGGTCATATCCTCCAAGGTCTTGCCCTTGGTCTCTGGCACGAGCTTCCATACGAAGATGGCGGCAATGATACAGATCACTCCATACAAGCCGTAGGTGAACCAATAGCCCATGCTATTGGCAAGTGGCACGAAGGAAGTGGAGACGATCCAGTTGAAAATCCACTGGAAGGCAACGGCGATGGCAACGGCTGCACCACGGATGGTATTTGGGAATACCTCGGCGATGAGCACCCAGCAGATAGGTCCCCAAGAGAACATGAAGGATGCTGAATATACCATGATGGAAACCATGCAGAAGAGTTGCATGCTAGGATTGCCGAAGGTGATGGCAACACCGATAGCACCCAATGCCATACCTAGCGAACCGACGATGAGCAAAGGTTTGCGACCCAACTTCTCCACGGTGAAAATAGCCACGCAAGTGAAGCCCAGGTTAACGATACCATTGAACACGGTGAGCACCATAGGATTGTCGAAGCCCATTGCCTCATAGATACGAGGAGCATAGTAGAGCACGGCATTGATACCCACAGCCTGCTGGAATACAGAGAGCATCACGCCCACGAAGATGCAGAGGAAACCATAGGTCATCAACTTCTCGGTCTTCTCGGTCACGGTGTTCTTGATTTCGCTCAAGATATTCTCAGCCTCCAAGTCACCATTGATGCGAGTGAGCACATGCAAAGCCTTGTCGTCCTGACCTACCATGGCGAGATAGCGAGGAGTCTCTGGCACGAAGCAGATGAGCACGGCGAACAAGCCCGCTGGCACCATCTCCGAACCGAACATATATCTCCAACCAGTCTCGATAGCCCATGCAGCCTCTCCTCCATTGAGAATCTCGTTCATACCATTGCCGATGCTCTGGATGGCAGGAGCAATGTGGTCGCCGAGGATGAAGAAGTTGACGAAATATACCACCAGCTGACCGAAGATGATGGCAAACTGGTTCCAGCTCACGAGCATACCACGGATATTGCTAGGGGCAATCTCACCGATATACATCGGGCAGACGGCAGAAGCCAATCCCACGCCGACACCACCGATCACACGATAGATGTTGAATACGATGAGCAAGGTGAGGTTTGGTTTTCCCTCTGGGAGAACCATCGTCTCAGGACACATGGAACCCCATGCAGAGACGAAGAACATCACACCAGCGAAAATCAAGGTACGCTTACGTCCCCAATTGGAAGCAAGCACGCCTGAGAGCGCCGAACCGATGATACATCCGATCAAGGCACTCGAACTGGTGAAGCCATGCCAAAAGTCGGTATAGGTAAAGTCGGTGGCACCCATGAAGAATGCCTGCAAACCCTTTTCGGCACCCGAAATCACGGCGGTGTCATAGCCGAAAAGCAGACCGCCGAGTACGGCGACCATCACAATTCTGATAAGATAGGCTTTAGAGCCCGTTTGATTTTGTTGCATAATTATATAGGTTTTAAATTTATGTTCTAACGATATCGAGAATAGCATTTCTCCATGAAGAGATGAGAACATTATATTTTCAAGTAGTCTCTTTGAAAAAACGTCCTTTTGCATCTGATATTACATGATTTCTTATTAAATAATACGTCAAATCTTCGTTTTTCCCCCATTTTTTTGCATTTCCCCCTATTTTTTCGTATTTTTGCAAACAAATACGCCCATACTTGTATCATGTATGGCGATGATAACACCATATAATTCAATAAGAAGATATGAACATAGCAGAATTTTTAGATAAAGAAGGAGACAAGAAGGGATTCTCTTTCGAGGTTCTTCCTCCATTGAAGGGCAATGGCACGGCGGCTCTCTTCCGCACCATCGACTCCTTGAAAGAGTTTGCTCCTCGCTTCATCAACATCACCACTCATCATAGCGAGTATGTGTATAAGGAGCTGGAGAACGGCTTGCTCACTCGCCAACGTGTGCGCCGCCGTCCGGGTACGGTTGCCATCGCTGGTGCTATCCAGAACAAGTACGACATCCCTGTCATCCCTCACGTCATCTGTAGTGGTGCCAGCAAGGAAGACATCGAGTATGAGTTGCTCGACCTTCAGTTCCTCGGCATCAGCAATGTGCTCTTGCTCCGTGGTGACAAGGCGAAGGAAGACCGCCAGTTTGCCCCAACCCCTAATGGTCATGCCCATGCCACCGACCTCTTGAAGCAGGTGGCACAGTTCAACGAGGGGTTCTTTGCCGATGGCACTCCTATCAAGCACCCTGGCGAGAAGTTCTGCTATGGCGTGGCTTGCTACCCTGAGAAGCACGAGGAAGCTCCCAACTTGGAGATGGACATGCAGCACCTCTTGGAGAAGCAGCAGCTCGGCGCATCTTATGCCGTCACACAGCTCTTCTACGACAACGAGAAGTTCTACCAGTTTGTGGAGAAGGCTCGACAGATGGGCGTCACGATTCCTATCATCCCTGCCCTCAAGCCATTCGCCAAGCTCTCCCAGCTCACCGTTGTGCCTAAGACCTTCCATTGCGACATCCCAGAGGCACTCGCCCAGGAGGTATTGAAGTGCAAGACCGATGAGGATGCCAAGGCACTCGGCATTGAGTGGACCACGGCACAGGTGAAAGACCTCTTCGCACATGGTTACAACAATGTGCATTTCTTCACCGTATCAGCCGTAGATAGTGTGAAGCAGATTGCAAAAACTTTATTCTAAAATAAAAAAATGTCGATTCATGAAGTCATAGGTCAGAAGGAAGTATGGGGACGCCTCATGCAGATGGTGGAGGAGAACCGAATCCCCCACGCCTTGCTATTCTGCGGTCCGAGAGGATGCGGCAAGATGGCGACGGCATTGGCGTTTGCCAGTTATCTGATGGGCGAGCGTGACGAAGCCAACCTGGCACCGGGGGAATCCCTCTCCGATGAACAGCGCCGAGTCAAGGCGATGCTCAAGAAGTGGGAACATCCCGACCTCCACTTCACCTACCCCACCATCAAGACTTCGGATATGCCTAGCGACCACAAGCCGGTGAGCGATGACTTCGCCACCCAGTGGAGAGAGATGCTTGCCAAGGGTCCCTACTTCCAGATAGACGAATGGATGAGACGCATCGGCAAGACCGACACTGACCTCAACAAGCAAGCCATCATCACGGCAGAGGAAGCCGACGACATCTCGCACAAGCTCAACTTCAAGTCGGTGATGGGCGGCTACAAGGTGAGCCTTATCTGGCTTCCCGAGCGTATGAACCTGCCTAGCGCCAACAAGATACTGAAACTCTTGGAGGAACCTCCTTCGAAGACCTTCTTCATCATGGTGAGCGAGGAACCGGAACTTCTCTTGGAGACCATCCGAAGCCGTACCCAGCGCATCGACTTCAAGAAGATAGACGACGAGAGCCTGGAGCAAGCACTTATCGAGCGCCGAGCCTTGGAGCCAAATATGGCGCATCGCATCGCGCGCATCGCCCATGGCAATTGGAATGCAGCCCTGGAGGAACTTGATTCCGGCAATGAGAATCGCCAGCATCTCGATATGTTTATCATGCTGATGCGACTCGCCTACATGCGCAACATCCACGACCTGAAGAAGTGGAGCGAGGTGGTGGCTACCTTCGGACGAGAGAAGCAGAAGCGTATGCTCGATTACTTCAACCACATGGTGAGGGAAAGCTTCATGTACAATTTCCGCAACGAGGAACTCACCTACATGACGCAAGAGGAAGAGGAATTCGCCCGAAACTTCGCCCGATTCATCAACGAGGCGAACGTCATCGACATCTTCAACCTCTTCGATGAGTGCAAGCGATTCATCGGTCAGAATGCCAATGCCAAGATTGTCTTCTTCGACCTCGCACTCAAAATCATCGTCCTGCTCATTAGGAAGTGACATCAATCATATAATCAATATAACCCCAAGGATGATAACGATGGCGCAAGCCTCATTATTCATTCTTAATTATTAATTCTTAATTAAAAAAAACGCAGCGTGGATTACAAAGATATGAAATTCAGAATGTGGCATGGTTGTGACCGTGGACTTTGTTGTAAAGCCGCTGGTCGCCAAGACCGCCAACTGAATACCTACGACTGGCTTGCCGACGTACCGGGCAATGCCGAGAGCACCGACCTCGTGGAGGTGCAGTTCAAGAATACCCGCAAGGGATATTATCATAATGTCAACAACCTCGACCTCAAGAAGGGCGACGTGGTGGCTGTAGAGGCTAGTCCTGGACACGACATCGGTGTGGTAACTCTCACCGGAAGACTGGTGAAGCTTCAAATCAAGAAAGCCAACCTCAAGTCATCCGACGACATCAAGCGCATCTACCGCATCGCCAAGCCTGTAGATATCGAGAAGTGCAAGGAGGCGAAGAGCCGTGAGCATGGCACGATGATACAGAGCCGACAGATCGCCAAGGACCTCGGTCTGAAGATGAAGATCGGTGACGTGGAATACCAAGGCGATGGCAACAAGGCGATATTCTACTACATCGCCGACGAACGTGTCGATTTCCGTCAACTCATCAAGGTGCTCGCCGATACCTTCCATGTTCGTATCGAGATGAAGCAGATCGGTGCTCGACAAGAGGCTGGTCGCATCGGTGGTACCGGACCTTGCGGACGCGAGCTTTGTTGCGCCACTTGGATGAAGAACTTCGTGAGCGTGAGCACCAATGCCGCACGCTACCAGGACATCTCGCTCAATCCTCAGAAGCTTGCCGGCATGTGCGCCAAGTTGAAGTGCTGCCTCAACTATGAGGTGGACAACTATGTGGAGGCTAGCAAGAAGATTCCTGCACGTGACATTGTCTTGCAGACCGCCGATGGCGACTTCCACCAGTTTAAGACCGACATCTTGGCTGGTCTCATCACCTACTCTTCCGACAAGAACATGGCTTCCAACTTGGAGACCATCACGGCAGAGCGTGCGATGGAAATCATCGAGATGAATCGTCGTGGCGAGAAACCTCTCAGCCTCATAGAGAATGGCAAGGTGAAGGAGAAGCCAAAGTCTGCCGACCTTCTTGCCGAAGCAGACCTCAGCCGATTCGACAAGGCGAAGAGAAAGAAAAAGAACAATAATAGAAATCGCAACAATCGCCCACAGGGAGAGAGAAACCAGCAGGGTGATAGAAGCCAGCAGGGCAATGCTTTCCAGGGAGAGAGAAACCAGCAAGGCAATGCTCCTCAGGGAGAGAGAGGGCAGCAGGGCAATGCTTTCCAGGGAGAAAGAAGCCAGCAGGGCAATGCTCCGCAAGGCGAAAGAGGCGAACGTAGAAATAATAGACAAAACAACAATCGCCGTCGTGACAACCGAAACCGAGGTGAGCGCAGACAAGGCGAACGCCCTCAAAACAACCGCCCACAAGGTGAGCGTCAGCAAGGCGAACGTCCTCAAAACAATCGTCCTCAAGGCGAGCGACCTCAAGGCGACAATCGCCCTCAACCTCAGCAAGGCGAATAAGGAAACAAATAGCAGGGAGAATAAGAAATGAAAAGATTATTCTACACCTTATTAATAATAGGGAGCCTTAGCTTGTCGATGATGGTTACATCCTGCAAGGAGTCAACGGTATATTACAAATATGCCCACACTCCTATTGCTGGATGGGAGAAGAACGACACACTCTCGTTTACCATTCCTCCATTGACCTCCACCGGGCTCTATCAAGAGAATCTGGGCTTGCGCATCACGGGTGCCTATCCTTTCATGGGCATCACGCTGATCGTAGAGCAAGAAATCTTTCCTAATCAGGAGAGCAAGAAGGAGAAGGAAGAAAGAAACAAGTTGCAAATCATGGGTGTCAAGAGCCATCAAGCCAAGAAAGTCGCCCATGGGGAAAAGATCGTCAAGCTCGATACCATCCAGTGCAACCTCATCAATAAGGATGGCGTGACAACAGGTCAGGGAATCAGTTATTACCAATACAACTTCCCCATCAACCTGTATCACTTCAACGAGAATGACTCCATCCACATCATGATTCGCCACGACATGAAGCGAGAAATCCTTCCTGGCATCAGCGACATCGGAATCAAACTCGAAAAACGTTGAGAACATACCAAAAAGTCCTCTTATCAGACACTCGAAAGAGTATCTCATAAGAGGACTTTTCTTATTCATTTATATCTAAAAAGGAGGGGTGCGGAAAATCGAACTGTAATTGTCATTGTCATCGCAAGTCCAAAGCTCCAATTCATTTCATCTCTTATATCTCAATCTCCCCTAGCTCCTCACCAGATTTCTTCCGGCATCAATCCTCAGGAAGATGAAGAGCAAGATGGTGAAACCCCAAAGCGAACTACCTCCATAACTGAAGAAAGGCAGAGGAATGCCGATAACCGGTGTCAATCCGAGCACCATGCCCACATTGATAAACAAGTGGAAGAGGAACACACTCAGCACGCAATATCCATACACTCGCCCAAACTTGAAGGGTTGCCGCTCCGCCAAATGTATCAACCTCAATATCAACGCCAGGAAGAGCAACAAGACTCCTGCCGAGCCGAGGAAACCTTCCTCCTCGCCCACCGTACAGAAGATGAAGTCGGTATCTTGCTCTGGCACAAACTTCAACTTCGTCTGCGTTCCATTCAAGAAGCCCTTGCCTTGCAAGCCACCCGAGCCGATGGCTATCTCACTCTGATGCACATTATATCCAGCACCAGCCAAGTCTTCATCCAAGCCCAAGAGCACATTGATACGCACTCTCTGGTGAGGCTCCATCACATTGTTGAGCACATAGTCGGCTGAATAGAAGAAGGCGATGGAGCCGAGCGCAAACGCCGCTATGAAGTAATAATTGCGGATGCGAGTCGCCAAACCTTGATATACCAGGAAGCCCAGCATCGCCGCACACAAGCCCAACTGAATCCAGACGATGTCGAATGGGATGACAAAGGTGGAGAAGAGCAAGAACAGAATAGTGCCTCCCAAGCTATAGCACAAGATGATGAGGAAATGCTTCATATTGCCCGTGTAAGACTTCACCATAAACGCCGTGAAGACTTGCACCAGCAAGAGCACCACAAACTTGCCCACCGAGGTATAGGTGTCCCAGAGCATCACATTCTCATACTTGACACCCACCACGAAATAGACCACCATCGACACACCCGTGAAGAGGATGGCACCCGGCATTCCCTCACGATAAAGCATCAGGAAGAAAGCCGAATACACCAAAGCCGAACCCGTCTCTCGCTGCCCTACGATACAAATCATCGGAAGGACGATAATCGCCACCGACGTGAGGAAGTGTTTCGTGTTGCGGATGTCGAAACCATAGTTGGACATAAACTTAGCCACCGCCAATGCCGTGGCAAACTTTCCAAACTCAGCCGGTTGCAATCGTAGAGGTCCCAGCACGAGCCACGAGTGAGAACCCTTGATGCTATGCGGATTGAATATCGTGGCGAAGAGCAAGAGGATGAGCACACCATAGATGACGTACGAGAACGTATCATAGAAGCGGTCGTCGAGCATCAGGATGACAAAACCCAACGCTATCGACGTACCTATCCAGATGATTTGCATACCCGAACGAGTGCCCAAGCTGAAAATATCATTGTCACCATACGTGTAGCTGGCACCGCAGACACTGATCCATCCGAAGGTGAGCAGTGCCAGGTAGATGCCTATCGTCCACCAGTCGAGTGAGCGAAGCACGCTAGGTTGTCTATTATCTGCCATATTATTTAAATTATTTATCTCTTATCTGCTGCTAGAGCCATATCCGATTCTTCGAGCCTGCATCTCGGCAGCTTGTTTCTCCGAAGATGGAGAGAGCTTGCCCTTGATGTATTGCTCCATCATCAATCCTCCGATAGGCACACCATAGTCGGCACCCCATCCACCATTCTCCACATACACGGCAATGGCGATCTTTGGATTGTTCATCGGAGCAAAGCCCATGAACACAGAGTGGTCGTGACCACGGTTCTGAGCCGTACCGGTCTTGCCACAAGGCTCGAAGTCGTAGCGGCCCAACATCTTACAGGTTCCCTTCAATGCCGAACTGCGCATACCTGCCACCACATAGTCGTAAGCTCGCTTCGAAGCCTTCGTCACATGACGGCGGGTATAGAGCGTGTCGAGAGGCTCCCCCTGCACCTTGCGCACTACGTGAGGCACATAGTAATAACCACGGTTGGCAATGGTAGCGCCTAGGTTGGCTATCTGGAGAGGAGTCAAGTTGACCTCACCCTGACCGATGGAGATACTGATGATGGTAAGTCCATTCCATGAGCCCTTGTAAGCTCGGTCATAATACTCGGCGTTAGGAATCAGTCCTCGTTTCTCACCCGGCAAGTCGATGCCGAGCTTGTATCCGAATCCCATGCTCACCATATAGTCGCGCCATGTATCCATCGCCTTCTGCACAGAGCCATACTTGCGCTTGGCACCCATCATATAGTAGAGTCCCCAACAGAAATAGCCATTGCAGGAAGTGCTGATGGCATCGACCAAGGCGATAGGTGAAGGGTGACCATGGCAGCCCACGTGAAGTCCCTTGTAGGAGAATCCATGATGGCAAGGGAAAGCCGTACCCGGAGTGATGATACCCTCGGAGAGATAGGTGAGCGCCTGCGTGGTCTTGAAGGTAGAACCCGGAGGATATTGTCCCATGATGCTTCGGTTGAGCAGAGGCTTCCATGGGTTCAAGGAGAGCCACTTGTGCATCTTGCCTCGGTTCTTGCCCACGAGTCGGCGAGGGTCGTAGGTAGGAGAAGACACCATCGCCAGCACCTCGCCCGTACGAGGGTCGATGGCGACGATACTGCCTATCTTGCCTTCGAGCAATCGCTCGCCCAAGGCTTGCAGGTTGACATCAAGACCCAGCGTCAAGTCCTTGCCCGCGATAGGTCGCTGGTCGAACTTACCATTCTGGTAGTTGCCCTGTATTCTTCCTCGTGCATCACGAAGCATGATTTTCACACCCTTCTGTCCACGGAGCACCTTCTCGTACGACTTCTCCAGTCCGAGCTTTCCGATGTAGTCGCCCGGCTGATAGTAGTCATCCTCCTCGATGTTGCTCTCCGACACCTCGCCCACATCACCGAGCACGTGAGCCGCATAAGGATAAGTATATTCTCGGATGCTACGCTTCTGGATATAGAAGCCAGGGAAGCGGAACATCTTCTCTTGGAACACACTGAAGTCCTTGTCGCTCAACTGGGTCATGAAGAGCTGTTGGGTATAACGAGAATAACCGGGATTCTTGGTTCGGTCCTTGATGTCGTTCATACGCTGGATGAAAAACTCCTTGGTGATGCCCAGGGCATTGCAGAAGTCCATCGTGTCGAGACGGTTCTTCTCCTCGTTCATCACCACCATCAAGTCGTAAGAAGGTTGGTTATATACCATCAGCTTGCCATTTCGGTCGTAGATAGCGCCACGCGAAGGGTACTCTATCTGCTTGAGGAAGGCATTACTGTCGGCATTTTTCTTATAGTCGTCGCTCATAATCTGGAGCGTAAAGAGACGTATCATATAGATGACGACAATAGCTATCGCCACACCACCTATCACAAACCTACGCTTATCAAGATTATAATCTATCATTCTGTTTTTTTCTCTTAATTTCTAAAGTTCTCCAATGCCATCAACAGCACGAAGGTGAGCAAGGTGCTCGCACTGATGCACTCCAACCACTGCAACCAGTTGAAGAAGTTGAACGTCTCCAGGGTGAAGAATACCAGACAGTACAGGAGCACCATCAGGAAGGCATACCACGAATAGGAGGTCATGCCGATGCTGCGGATGGAAGGCGAGAGGTCTTCGGCACTATCCCTTGACACAAAAAGCTCGAAGAAATAGGGCTGAACCAAGCCTACCAAGGTCATGGATGCTGCTGCCACACCTGGGGTATTGGCAAAGATGTCGATACCGAGGCCCAAGGCAAAGCTCCATAGCAAAGCCGACCAGCGTGGTTGGTTTCTCCGGAAATGGAGCACCATGATAATATAAAGCAATGGTGTCGCACAATCAAACAAGTGGATGTGATTCAGCACCAGTCCTTGTGCCAAGAGAAGAATCACAAACCAGAAGATGCGCTTAACTTGATCTATACTCATATCATTAAAATCTATCTTTCTTGTTATCGAATAGGAGAGTCTTTACGGCTTGATGGAATCTTGTGCCGCACGCATGATCTCCAAGCGCTCACGCATAGGAGTATCGTCGATGACACACACGTCACGGAGCTTGCCAAAATCGGTGGAAACCTTGAGCATCACCCTATAGGAGAGACCATCAGAGGAGTTGAACACATGGAGTATCTTGCCCACGAGCACCCCAGGAGGGAAGACGGCGGAGTAACCACTCGTCACCACATTGTCGCCCAACTTGAAGTGGGCATGGCGTGGAACCTCCTCCAGGTAGGCATATTCCGATGCCCCACCCTTCCAGCGCAGATAACCGAAATAGCCACGGTTTTGTATCTTGCAACTGATGTTCGACTTCACGTTGAGCACCGGTATCACCACGCTATAATGCTGAGACACGAGATAGACGATGCCCACGACACCCGTGCCGCACACTACGCCCATGTCCTTGTGGATGCCATCGGCACTACCCTTGTCGAGCGTGATGAGATTGTTGGGGTCATCGATGCTGTTGCTCACCACCTTGGCAGGTATCAAGCGATAATTCTGAAGAAGACTGATCTGATTGCGCTGCACCCAGGTGCTGTCCTTGGTGACATCGGTGAGACGCTCAGAGAGCTGTTGCACTTGCTGTTCTAGATAGACGTTGCGCTGGCTCAACTCCTGGTTCAACTTGGTGAGCGAGAAGAAAGACTCAACGTCGGAGTTCCAATCATAGAGCTTGCCCGACACGGCATTGGCAGAAGAAAACCACACGCTGCCCTGATAGCTGTTGTACTGAAAGAGGAGCGTGAAGCTCACTGCCTCCAGCACCACGAAGAGCAACCAATGGTTGTATTTAGCCAAAAACTCTAAAAGGTTGTGCATACTTTAATATCTAAATGAAAACGAATACTTATTGGAATGTAAAGCAGGAGGGATAAGAGTTGAAAAAAAGGAGATGATAATCCCCTATTGATAGGGGATAATCATCTCTTTTCCAATCTTTTGCCTTGTAAAAAAACTTAAATATTTTGACCATGAAGTAGCGCCTCCAGTATCGAAAGCCCGAAGGTACACCCTTCACGAGTATTATCTCATCAAGAATGAGAAGCGATCCACATTCTTCAAGGCGATACCAGCACCCTTTGCCACACTGTGCAATGGGTCTTCTGCGATATGGAATGGGATGTTGATCTTATCCTGCAAGCGCTTGTCCAAGCCACGGAGCAAAGCACCACCACCAGAGAGCCAGATACCATTCTTCACGATGTCGGCATAAAGCTCTGGAGGAGTATTCTCCAAGGCTGAGAGCACTGCGTTCTCTATCTTAGCCACGGTCTTATCGAGACAGTGAGCGATCTCCTGATAGCATACAGGCACCTCCATTGGGAGAGCTGTGATACGGTTAGGACCGTGTACAACGAAGTCCTCAGGAGCCTGGTCGCCCAGGTCGGTCAAGGCAGAACCCACATGTATCTTGATACGCTCAGCCATACGCTCAGATACCTTCACGTTGTGCTGGCGGCTCATGTACTCCTGGATGTCGGCTGTGAGGTCGTCACCAGCGGTACGGATGGAGTTGTTGCTCACGATACCACCGAGTGAGATGACTGCGATCTCGGTGCTACCACCACCTATATCAACTATCATGTTGCCTTCTGGTGCCTCCACGTCGATACCGATACCGATAGCGGCAGCCATTGGCTCAAAAATCAAATATACATCACGTCCATCAGCGTGCTCTGCAGAGTCACGTACGGCACGAAGCTCCACCTCAGTAGAACCAGAAGGTACACCAATCACCATACGGAGAGATGGTGAGAAGAGACGGCTTCCGGTGTGAACCATCTTGATAAGTCCACGCATCATCTGCTCACAAGCAGTGAAGTCGGCGATGACGCCATCGCGCAAAGGACGGATAGTGCGGATGTTGTCGTGTGTCTTCTCGTACATCATCTTGGCCTTCTCGCCCACGGCAATCATCTTGTCGGTGCGGCGGTCAAGAGCGACAACAGAAGGTTCGTCCACCACAATCTTATCATCACTGATAATGATGGTGTTGGCGGTACCCAAGTCCATTGCGATTTCCTGAATAAATGAAAAAAATCCCATTTGTTAAATCTAATATATTTTTAAGCTTAAAAATTATCTTACTCCATAGGCACTCTCCAGAGTAGCCTCTCCTCACCCCACGCCGATGAAGAGAGAGAGGCTCTCTCCTACTTGGCGAACCAAGCGTGGATGGCAGTGTCGTAGTGAGAGCTGACGCCGAAGGCACGCTCCGCGAACATCTTGCGATCCTCGATGCTGGTCTCAGCGCCTTTCTCCTTCAAGATGTCGAGGAGCACGCTGTACTCTGCCTTGCTAGGCACGATGACTACATCCTTGAAGTTCTTGGCTCCGGCACGAATCAAGGAGATACCACCGATGTCGATCTTCTCGATGATGTCGGCATCGCTAGCACCGCTTGCCACGGTCTGCTCGAATGGATACAAGTCAACGATGACGAGGTCGATGGCTGGAATCTCATATTCCTTCATCTGCCCCTGGTCGCCCTCGTTGTCACGGCGTGCCAAGATGCCTCCAAATATTTTAGGGTGAAGAGTCTTCACACGACCACCCAAGATAGATGGATATGTGGTGACATCCTCAACTTTCTGACATTCATAACCCAAAGACTCGATGAACTTCTGAGTACCACCAGTGCTCAAGAATTTCACACCCTCTTCGTTCAACTTGGCGAGCAACTCATCCAAGCCATCCTTATGGAAGACTGATACCAACGCAGTCTTGATTTTCTTATTTTCCATTGGAAATGATTTATAATGTAAATTTGACGCTGCAAAGTTACAAAAACATTTTGAAACAACCAAATCAAAAAGGCAAATAATAGCATATTTTAAGGGATAATTGCGATAAATCAAGGCTTATCACAAAAAGAGCGTATCTTATGGCGAACTGAGGTAAGCGATGACAATGACAATTACAGTTCGAAAATCCGCTGGGTGTACAGTTGAGAAAAAAGGCAAAAAGAGAAAGTTATAATATATATTATAAAATATATTTTACATTTTCTACTCCACTCTTGATCCATTGATAAAGTGTACACAAAGCTAAAGCTATGAAGAAGATTCTCCAGTTTCCACCATGATATGCACCGGCAATCTCCCAGGAATAAAACTGTGAATAAAAGATAGAAGAAACAATCAATGTAAAGCGGAACCATGGATTTCCAATTTCAAAGCTGTCAATCATGTTCAAACACAGCATTGCAGACATCATCGTCGCAAATAACGCTAATGTTAGTGCACCCTTTTCAAAGTTTCCCTCAAACAGCCAAATCGCAAAACTCCCAAACATTTCATAGCCTTGCAGACGATTATTTCCAAGCATGATGGATTGTGAATTCATATTATTTGCCATCAGCAGCAATTCTCTATCATTCCCAACCGCCAGATTTGTTTTACAAATATAGAACAAACCAAACATCATACTTCCAGCCAGCAATACATAAATAATCCGCCCACGAACAATTGAAGAAGCAATTCCTTTCAGATTCGATAGCACGCAGACAATCGCAAAAATCAAAACAAGCAATGTACTTCCTTTGATCCA
>OLFZ01001492.1_pt1 | contig 19636 bp, 17 predicted proteins | sample 1604861 | NCBI WGS metagenome assembly OLFZ01 (sample SAMEA3888895, study PRJEB22519) | human gut metagenome | biome: human gut; feature: human-associated habitat; material: faeces | place: Denmark | collected 2011 | reverse complement strand
TGCTTCAGGAAGCATTAAGCGAAGACATTAAAGATACCTACAATATGATTTCTGTGGATGGTGATACATCGACAAATGATACCTGTCTGGTACTTGCCAATGGTATGGCTGGAAATGAAAAAATAACAGAGAAGAATGAGGCTTATGAAGCTTTTGTAGAGGCACTTTTTGAAGTGAATCGCACATTGGCAAAGATGATGGCTGGCGATGGCGAAGGCGCTACCGCATTGTTTGAGGTAAAAGTAATACATGCCAATACAAAAAAAGAGGCGGTAACACTTGCAAAATCCGTGGTTACATCAAGTCTTACAAAAGCAGCAATCTATGGTCATGATGCAAACTGGGGACGTATTTTATGCGCGCTCGGTTATGCAGGAGTAGCCTTTGATCCGGAAAAAGTAGATTTATATTTTGAAAGTGTAAATGGCAGCTTAAAAATTATAGAAGATGGTGTGGCGACGGGATATAGCGAAAAAGAGGCTACACAGATTCTTACCGCAGATGCAGTGACAGCAATCTGTGATATGAAACAGGGGAATGCGGAGGCAACAGCCTGGGGCTGCGATTTGACATACGATTATGTCAAAATCAATGCCGATTATCGTTCTTAAATTACGAGCCAGAGCACGAGGGGGAAACATCATGAAGGAGGAAATCAAGGTGGAAGAGAAGAATATGCAGGAAGTCATGGAAAAAGCGCAGGTGTTGATTGAAGCATTGCCGTATATACAGCGTTTTAATCGCAAGATTATTGTTGTGAAATATGGTGGAAGCGCCATGATTGATGAGGAACTCAAAAGACAAGTGATCCAGGATGTAACCCTTTTAAAAGTGGTAGGATTCAAGCCGATTATTGTACACGGTGGTGGAAAGGAAATAAGCCGTTGGGTAGAAAAGACAGGAATGCATCCGGAATTTATCAATGGATTGCGTAAAACGGATGCCCCAACCATGGAAATTGCTGAAATGGTATTAAATAAAGTGAACAAGTCACTGGTGCAGATGGTGGAAGAATTGGGCGTGAATGCTGTCGGAATCAGCGGAAAAGATGGCGGTCTTTTAAAGGTAGAAAAAAAGTATTCCGAGGGACAGGATATCGGCTATGTTGGTGAAATAACGGAAGTCAACCCAAAGATTTTAGAGGATTTGCTGGAACGTGACTTTTTGCCTATTGTCTGCCCAATTGGAATGGATGCAAATTATGAGACTTACAACATCAACGCAGATGATGCTGCATGTGCGATTGCACAAGCTATGCAGGCAGAAAAGTTAGCATTTTTGACCGATATCGAAGGTGTTTACAAAGATCCGGAAGATAAATCGACTTTAATATCAGAATTGACGTTGTCGGAAGCGAGAACATTGATTGCAGATGGATTTATCGGAGGCGGTATGCTTCCAAAGCTAAAAAACTGTATGACAGCCATTGAAGAAGGAGTGTCAAGAGTACATATTTTAGATGGTCGTATCGCACATTGTCTGCTGCTTGAAATCTTTACAAATAAAGGAATCGGAACAGCTATTTTAGATGACAAAGAGAGGAAATTTCATCATGAATAAGGAAAATTATATAGCCACAGCGGAAGAATCTTTGTTTCATGTGTATAATCGCTTTCCTGTGGTATTTGAAAAAGGAAATGGCGTACATATTTATGATACAGATGGTAAGGAATATCTCGATTTCGCATCCGGTATCGGCGTGATGGCATTCGGATACAATGTTGGTGAGTACAAGCAGGCACTGATGGATCAGTTGGATAAGATTACGCATACGTCAAATTTATATTATCATCCATCTATGATTTCTGCTGCAAAAAAATTAAGCGAAATATCCGGAATGGACAAAGTGTTCTTTACGAATAGTGGTGCGGAAGCAGTAGAAGGTGCAATCAAGACTGCAAAAAAATATGCGTATTTGCGTGATGGATTTGCAGGACATGAAATCATAGCCATGGAGCATTCTTTTCACGGAAGAACAGTGGGCGCTTTATCGGTAACAGGAACGAAGCATTATAGAGAACCATTTTTACCATTGATGGATGGTGTTCATTTTGCCACTTTTAATGATTTGGATAGTGTCAAGGCGCAGATTACGGATAAGACCTGTGCGATTATTCTTGAGACTGTGCAGGGAGAAGGCGGACTTTATCCGGCGGATGTAGCCTTTTTACAAGGTGTGCGAAAACTCTGTGATGAACATGATATTTTATTGATTTTAGATGAAATACAGTGTGGTATGGCGCGTACAGGCTATATGTTTGCATGGCAGAAATATGGAGTGAAACCAGACATTATGACGTGTGCAAAGGCATTGGGAGCAGGGGTCCCTGTTGGTGCGTTTGTGTTGACGGATCATGTGGCCAAACATTCGTTGGTTCCTGGCGATCATGGCACCACGTATGGTGGGAATCCACTTGTCTGTGCTGCTGTCGATAAGACAATTGACATGATGCAAAAACGACAGATTACAGAGCATGTTAAGGAACTGACGCCATATTTTGAAAAAACGCTAGATGATATCATACAGACATATGATTTTATGACAGGACGACGTGGTATGGGCTTTATGCAGGGAATCGTGCTGAATCCGGAAGTTGAAGTGGGAAATGTGGTGACAAAAGCATTGGATGCGGGATTGATTGTTCTTTCTGCAGGTGGGAATGTATTGCGCTTATTGCCGCCACTTGTCATCGAAAAAGAGGATATTGATGATATGGCCAAAAAATTAAGAGAAGTGTGTGACATAATTTCGTAAAACTCTTGTAATAATTGGTGCTTTTGGATAAAATAATTCACATAGCATTCGTGTTTCCTTTCGAACGTTGATAGAGGGGGTGGCAGTTGTTGCTACCTCCTTTGTTTGTTGGAAAGGAGAATAAAGTGAAAAAACAAATCATACTACTTGGTATTGTAGTTCTTATGATGCTTGTGGGCTGCGCTGGATGTAAGAAACAGTCTTATCTGGAAACGCAGTCTGATCTTCAAGAAGAGCATACAAAATCCGCAGATACAACAGAAGAAAAGAAGCAGCAGACCGGGAAGACAACAGAGATTTACGTACAAATCGATGGGGCTGTAAAAAAGCCGGGGGTGTACACATTTGCTGAAGAAAGCCGTGTCTATGAACTGATTGAGGCAGCCGGGGGCTTGTTGCCGGAAGCATATGATCTTGGCATCAATCAGGCCAAGCGTCTGGCGGACGGAGAAAAAATCTATGTTTATACCAAGGAAGAAATAGAAAGCGGAGCAGAAACGACGGATACGCAGAATCCGCTGGGACAGACAGACGATGGTAAGGTCAATATCAACACTGCTTCGGTGGAAGAATTGATGACACTTAGTGGGATTGGTGAGACACGTGCCAAAGACATCATTGCGTATCGCAATGCGCACGGGGCATTTTCGTTACCGGAGGATTTGAAAAATGTATCTGGTATAGGGGACAGTACCTACAACAAAATCGCAGATGCAATTATAGTGAATTGAGGTTAGATGATGGCAAAGAAAGTATTAGTGGTAGACGATGAAAAACTGATTGTGAAAGGCATACGTTTCAGTCTGGAGCAGGATGGTATGGAAGTGGATTGTGCATATGACGGGCAGGAGGCTTTGGATAAAGCTATGGCAACAGCATATGATATGATTCTTTTGGATGTCATGCTTCCAAAGATGGATGGTTTTGAGGTGTGTCAGCGTATTCGTGAGTTTTCCAATATGCCGATTGTTATGTTAACGGCAAAAGGTGATGATATGGATAAGATTTTAGGCCTTGAATATGGCGCAGACGATTACATTACCAAGCCTTTTAACATCTTAGAGGTGAAGGCACGTATTAAGGCAATCATGCGAAGAACGACACCACAGGTGGTTAAAGAGCAGAAGATGACAGAGATTGTGAGTGGAGACTTTACCATTAATACAGAAAATCGTCGTTTGTTTATTTTAGAACGCGAGATCAATGTGACATCAAAGGAATTTGATATGCTGCTTCTTTTGGTGACAAATCCGGGAAAAGTATACAGCAGAGATGAATTGCTTCGCACAATTTGGGGCGAAGACTATCCGGGAGATGCAAGAACCGTGGATGTTCATATTCGTAGATTGCGCGAAAAGATTGAACCAAATGCCAGCGAGCCGAAATATGTGCACACAAAGTGGGGCGTTGGTTACTACTATCAGCAGGTGTAGGGGTAGTATATGAAAAAGCAGATCATTCGGAAAATAATAAGAAGTCTTAGATTGCACATGGTCGTCGTTTTCCTCTTGTTGGGGATTCTTCCGGCAACCTTATTTTCTGTGCTTTTTTCCAGTTTGTATGTAAAGCGTTCTGTGGAGAGTGACGTGACGGATATGGTAGCAAATGGGCAGATTTTAGGTAAGCAGATTATGTCCAGTGGCTATTTAAATCAAAAGGATTCTGATGTTGTTGATGAGCAGCTTGGTGCGCTTTCTACAACATATGCCGGTCGTATGATGGTGGTGAATCGTTCGCTTACCATTATCAAGGACACGTATGGTGTAGATGAAGGGAAAACGATTGTATGGTCGAACGTGATTAAAGCATTTACAGGATCGATTTCTTCTTCCTATGATAAGGATAATGAATATCTGGTAGCAGCAGTTCCTATCATGTCAACGGGTAAGGATACCGATGAGGTACTGGGTGTGCTTGTGATGAATAAGTCAATGACTTATGTTACAGCCAATCTGGAATATTTTCATTCGGTAGCCATTATTACACTTTTAGTACTATATGCAGTCGTGATTGCGCTGGCTATTTTGTTTTCCGGCAAGTTTACCAGACCATTTCATAAGCTTGGCAAAGCGATTGATGCCCGGGAAAAAGGTACCGATGATGGAGAGGATATTGCCGTAGATGATTTTACAGAGTCGGCAGATGTATCAGACAAACTGAATAATCTGATTGTGCGTATGAAAGTGGTAGAGGAGTCACGTCAGGAGTTTGTATCGAACGTGTCACATGAATTAAAAACCCCACTTACATCCATGAAGGTTCTGGCAGATTCTTTGAATGGGCAGGACAATGTCCCGATCGAACTGTATCGGGAATTTATGTCAGATATTGGTGAAGAAATTGACCGGGAAACAAAAATCATCAACGATTTGTTGAGCCTTGTAAAGATGGACCGTGCGGCGGCTTCACTGAATGTATCTGCCGTTAATATGAATGAATTGATCGAATTGATCTTAAAACGACTTCGCCCAATCGCAGAAAAACAGCAGGTGGAAGTGGTTTTTGAAAGCTTCCGTCCGGTGGCAGCAGAAGTAGATGAAGTCAAGATTTCACTTGCCATTACAAATCTTGTGGAAAATGGTATCAAGTATAACAAGGAAGGTGGCTGGGTGCACGTCACACTCAATGCGGAACACCAGTATTGCTACATTAAAGTAGAAGACTCTGGTATGGGAATTCCACAGGATAGTTTAGATTATATTTTTGAGAGATTTTATCGCGTTGACAAATCACATTCCAGGGAAATCGGTGGAACTGGTCTGGGACTTGCCATTACCAAAAATGCGGTTACCATGCACAATGGAGATATCAAGGTACATAGTGTCTTAGGAGAGGGAACGATGTTTGATGTGCGTATTCCACTGAACTATATCAGTCCGCAGAGTGAACGTGAAAGCCATAGTGTAAAGAAAGCACATACATTTATGCATGGATAAGGAGAATGCTTCGTATGAAGAAAAAAGGAATCGTATATCTGACAGTACTTGTGCTTATGTGCGGGCTATTGGTCGGATGTGGCGGACAAAAAGAAAAAGAGAATATGAAGATTTATTATATCAATGCATTGGGAGATGGCATTAGTGCTGTTGGGTATCATATGCATGCAACAAAAACAGATGCGATGATTGATGAGGCATTGCAGGAGTTGGGAAAAGATCCGGATAGTGTAGAATATCGCAGAACGATTTCAGATAGTGTCAAGATTGTGGATTGTGTGTTGGATGATGGCATGCTGAGTCTGTATTTTGACCGGGAATATGAGGAGTTGACCGGCTACACAGAAGTCTTGATGCGTGCAGCAATCGTAAAGACATTGGTACAGATCAAAGACGTGGATAGCGTGACATTTTATGTTGGCGGCGATCCATTGCAGGATGCAAATGGAACACTTGTTGGTAGTATGAACGATGATACCTTTATCAATGATTATGGGGCAGAAACAGGAAGTCTGGAAAAGACGAAACTGACGCTCTATTTTGCCAGTGCGGATGGACAGTCTCTTGTAAAAAAAGAGATGGATGTCTACTATAATAAAAATGTGGCACGAGAACGTCTGATTATGGACTATTTGTTGAAAGGATCGGATGACGAAGATGCCAAAACAGTATTCCCATCGGGAACAAAACTTTTAAATGTGACGGTAACAGATGGGGTGTGTTATGTGAATCTGGATTCTTCCTTTTTGAAAGGAACTACGGGAGTTAACAGTAAGGTGGTCTTGTACTCTATTGTAAATTCATTGACAGAACTGGATAATGTCAATAAAGTGCAGATTCTTGTAGATGGGGCACAGAGCACATCAGCGGACGCGAGTCTGGGATTTTCGCTGGGAACATCCTATGAAAGAGATACGTCTATGGTAATGCAGGCAGTGGAGAGAGATTTGATGAACGAGGGACAATAGGAGGAAATATTGTTACGAAGGAAAGTATGTCAGATTGGCATGGCATTTCTCCTTGGAGCAGGATGGTTTGTATATGATAGTCCATGGTGGTGCGTAGCATTTGTGGTGTATATGGGAGGTCTGTATGCAGGTCTTCGACCACATTTGCTTTGCACTGTGCAGCGGCGAAAACGCTTTTTGTGTGTTGCACTTGCTTTTTTATGTGGAAGTGTTGTTGGAGAGATAGCGGTACAACGGCAAAAAGAGCAGCATTCCTTTTTGCAAAAGGACCGGGAGGTTCAATTTCAAGGGGAAATTTATAAAAAAGAGAGTAAGGCAGAACAGCCGGTTTACTATTTGCGAGATGTCATCTTGCAAGATCAAAAAGAGCAGATCAAATGCTCATCTATTATTCTATATCCGGATTCGGATGATGATACCATTGGAACAATTTACATTGGAAAAGCAAAAATAACGCCATTTCGACAAGCACGCAATGACGGTAATTTTGATGAAAAAATATATTATGAGAGTAACGGCGTCGCAGCCGGCTTAGAAGATGCTGCAATACACAAAAAAATACCCTCACGTCGTTACGTGCGCATAAAGTTATATGAACTGCAGCAGAACATAGCGGATGTGTATGGTCAGTATCTGTTTGGCGAAGAAAGCGGAGTGTTGCAGACACTTGCATTGGGAGAAAAAGGCGAACTTGATACAGATGCCAAGGCGTTATATCAAATGGCGGGGTTATCACACATTCTTGCAATATCGGGGCTTCACATTTCTGTTGTTGGCATGGCTATTTATCGTCTGCTGCGAAAAATGGGAACATCTTTTTGGGGAGCAGGGATGTTGGCAGGTATTCTGGTACTGCTTTATGGCATGATGACAGGAATGAGTCCTTCGACAAAGCGGACGATTGTTATGTATTCGTTTTACCTTTTGGCAAATGTATGGGGAGAAGTGTACGATTCTGCAAGTGCACTTATGTTTGCGGCGATTGGAATGGTAGCAACAAATCCGTTCGCAATGAAAAATGCGGGAGTGATTTTTTCGTTTGCAGCCGTACTTGGCGTGATTTCGTTTGCAAATCCATTGGTAGCCTGCTTACAAAGAGAAAAAAAGAGATGGCGGGATGCGTTTGTATTTGCATTAGGACTGCAGTTGTTTACGCTGCCACTTGTTGTAAGATTTTATTATGAAGTTCCGATTTACAGTGTGTTTTTAAATTGGCTGTTGTTACCACTGTTAGGCATTTTGTTGGGATGTGGGCTGCTTGGTGGATTGCTTGGCGTTCTTGTGATGGAATTGCAGGTTATGTGCGGAAGTGCCGTGTGGAATACGTTTGACTGGTTGCGAGGGGGGATGACCTTTGTAACAGAAAAAATGATGCTGGTGTGTCATGGAATATTGTATCTGTACGAGTGGATCGCAGATATCACGTTGCGTTTGCCGGGCGCAAGACAGATTGTGGGGTGCCCTGCATTGTGGAAAGTGGTCATATATTACGTCTCTTTGTATATGGGATTGTATTGGTTACAAAAAGAAAAAGAAAAACGCCAGGTACAACGACGTGTGGAATGTTATCGAGGCAAGCGGCTGCTATTGGTGTTATGCGGGCTGAGCTGTTTGTTTTGGCCGGCGAAAGCAAAAAATCAGATGATAATGCTGGATGTTGGGCAAGGGGATGGCATCTATTTGCAGAGTGCGAAAGGGGCAAGTTTTTTTGTAGATGGGGGAAGCTCTGATGTGAAAAACGTTGGAACATATAGAATTTTGCCATTTTTGAAAAGTCATGGTGTCAGACAGGTGGATTACTGGTTCGTCTCGCATCCGGATCTTGACCATATGAACGGATTGTTGGAATGCTTGGAACAGGGATATCGCATCAAACATATCGTGCTGTCAAAAGAATTGTATGAAAATATGCAGGATGAGGAAGCGATAGCACATATAAAAGAGTTAGAACAGTCAGCACAGGCATGTGGAAGTCAGATATGTTTTATGCAGGTGGGAGATGTCTGCCACAGTGGGGATTTGCAGCTGCAATGTGTAGGACCATCGGTTGCTACAGCAAAAGAATATGCAAATGATGTCAATGCGATGAGCCTGTGTCTACTAGTTACGTGTAGGGATTTTTCTGCGCTTTTGACAGGTGATATTGCAGCAGAGCAGGAAACAGAACTTCTGCCGGAAATAAAGGAGTGTGTCCAAAAGATTGATGTGTTAAAAGTCGCGCATCATGGATCTAATGCATCAAGCGGGCAGGAGTTTTTGACAGAACTTGAAATGGACTGTGCATTCATTTCTTGTGGCAAAAATAATTCTTATGGTCATCCGGGAAAAGAAACGATGGAACGCCTACAGAAATGTGCCCCAAAAGAAAAGATATATGTGACGATGGATGTGGGACAGATTACGCTGGAGTTGGATCAAAGAAGGTGTGTTAAGACAAAGTTTGAGCCATGAAATTTGCGTTGTGGGTATGAGGTGAAGAAAGTAGGCGTGATACCCAGTACAAGAGAGAGTTGTGGGTATGAGAGCAAGAAGATAAGTGTGATACCCAGTACAAGAGAGAGTCGTGGGTATGAGAGCAAGAAAGTAAGCGTGATACCCAGTACAAGAGTGAGTTGTGGGTATGAGAGCAAGGAAAGCAAGAATAATACCCACAACAGATGTATTTGAGAAAGGGGCCAAGGAAATGTTTCAAAATTATTATGTAATTCAGAACAGGATGAAAGAAATTGAACGTATTCGGGAAAGTCTACAAAACGAGGATAGAAAATATCCAGAAGGAGAGTTGATATGTGCAAGGAATGGAAAGTGGTATAAATGGTATTTGTGCCATCAAGGTCAATCTTTATATTTACCAAAGGATAAGAGAGAACTGGCTGTAAAATTAGCAAGGAAAAAATATAATGAGGCAATGCAAAAAGATTTAAACAGTGAGTATGCGTCATGTGCAGCGTATATAAAACAGGCAAATCGGTCGCAGAAATGTGTGGAAGAGTTTTTGTTAAATGAAGGGTACAGGAGTTTGCTGGGGGATAGTTTGGATTTGATTGTCGAAAATGGCGAAGAGTGGATGAATGATATTTATGAGACAAATGAAATGCATCCTGAAAATTTAGTGGTGAAAGGTATTACTGGAAAAATGCTAAGATCAAAATCAGAGGCTATGATTGAACAAGCATTGTTTTATGCAAATATACCGTATCGCTACGAATGTAAGTTGGAATTAGACAATAAAATTCTATATCCAGATTTTACAATGTTACATCCTGAAACGAAAGAAAAGTATTATTGGGAACACATGGGAATGATGGACAATCCAGAGTATGTTCAACATGCATGTAAAAAAGTAGAAATATACTGTAGCGCAGGTATTTATCCGGGACAAAATCTGATATTAACATATGAAACAAAAGACAATCCATTAGGAATGGGACAAATAACTAGAGTACTGGAAGAAAAATTCGGAATGTAGAAAAGTTGTTAGCAGTTTGATACTAAGCATAATGTTAACAATAATGAAAAGTGGTGCACACATCTTGAAAATCATATATAATAAAACGCATGAAGACGATTGACGAAGATATTAAGACAGGACAATTTAAAAAAGTATATTTATTATATGGCGAGGAGGATTACCTCAAAAAACAGTATCGGGACAAGCTGACGAAGGCTCTCATGAATGAAGGAGACCAGATGAATCTGGCAAAATATGAGGGCAAAGATGTTTCCGTCGAAGAGGTAATCAGCTTCGCAGATACCATGCCATTTTTTGCAGACCGTCGTGTAGTATTGGTTGTGGACTCTGGCTTTTTCAAGTCATCGCAAGAGGTGTTAGCGGAATATATTACGCGAATACCGGAAACGACATGCATGGTTTTTGTGGAAAGTGAAGTTGATAAGCGATCAAAAACATACAAAGCGGTGACTAAGGCAGGGTGTGCAGTTGATTTTTCTATGCCAGATGAACGAATGCTGACATCCTGGATGATGGGGCGCGTGAAGGCAGCAGGAAAGACCATGACGCGGGAAGCGTGGACAGAGTTTTTCGATAGAAGTAGCGACTCTATGGATCATATGGATATGGAAATGGAAAAGTTACTTTCCTATGTATATGAGAAGGATAGTATTGCGCTAGAGGATGTGGAAGCCATTTGTACAAAACAGGTACAGACCAAGGTCTTTGAAATGATTTCATTTTTGGCATCCAAAAACTTGACGAAGGTATTGGAACTGTATCATGATATGTTGGCGGCAAAAGAACCACCGATTCGTATTTTGGCTCTGATCATCCGCCAATTTGATCAGATGTATGTAATGAAAGATATGGCTTCTCAGGGAATGAATGCGCAGACGATTGCAAATAAGATGGGCATTCGTGATTTTATTGTGAGAAAGAATCTGGGACTTGCAAGAAATTTTACGATGGAACAGATTCGGGCGCTGCTCGAAGATGCGGCTGATCTGGATGAGAGAGCAAAGACAGGGCGCATCAATGACCAGTTGGCAGTAGAGATGCTCATGATTCGATGGGCAAGCTGATATTATATAGGAATAGTATGGAGATCAAACGCTAATGATATGGGGATATAAAAGCATCGGCGTCATGGTTATTAGGGATACATGAAAAATTTGCGCATGAAAAAAGCACCAGTATGACGGTACTGGTGCTTCTCTATGTTCAAAAAAATTAAGCAATAGAATTAACAGCTTTTGTAAGGCGAGATACCTTTCTTGCTGCATTATTCTTGTGGTAGAGACCTTTGCTTGTAGCTTTGTTGATCTCTGAGATAGCAACGATGAGAGCTTCGTTAGCTGCTTCCTTATCGTTGTTAGCAACGGCTGCTTCTACCTTCTTGATGCAAGTCTTAACCTTAGACTTGATTGCTTTATTTCTAGCAGTCTTGATCTCTGTAACTAATATTCTTTTCTTAGCAGATTTAATGTTAGCCAATCTGTACACCTCCAATGTCTTGATATCAATTATAGTAACTCTGTTGCAACAAAGCCGGACACGGACAGTCTGTTACAAACATACTAGATAATCTTATAGCACAGAGGTGTTTCTGTCAATACATATTTCATAAAAAAATGCAAACAATATAAAAAGATTTTATGAAATTAGGGGAAATTAGAAAAATGTTTGAGATTCGAACAGATTTGGCGGTGGAAACATCGGAAAAAAGACCGGATGGTAAAGAAATCTCAGGACTTTTTGTGGAAAAAGAAAAAAGAGGAGAGGACATTACGATTACCAAAGTACGTATTGAGACACAAAAAGCAGCAAAAACGATGGGAAAGCCTCGTGGTACGTACATTAGCATAGAAGCGGATCAGATGATGGAAGAGGACAATGATTATCATCGGGAAATATCGGAAATTTTTTCGGAACAATTAAAGAATTTTCTCCCAAAACAATATCAAAAGAAAAAAATATTGGTGATTGGACTGGGGAATCGGGAGGTGACGCCGGATGCACTCGGACCGAAGGTGATAGACCAGTTGTTTATCACCAGACATCTGCTGGAAGAATTTGGAAAATACATGGTTGAATTAGAAGAATGTTGCAGTATTAGTGGCATTGTGCCAGGAGTGATGGCGCAGACAGGCATGGAGACCGTTGAAATTTTACAAGGGGTGGTTGCACAGACCAAACCGGATATCGTCATCGCAGTAGATGCTTTGGCTGCGCGAAGCATAAAAAGGCTGAATCGTACGATACAGATTACCGATACGGGAATTATACCGGGATCGGGCGTGGGAAATTATCGCAATGCAATTACGAAAGAACATCTTGGGATTCCGGTTATTGCCGTGGGGATTCCGACAGTTGTTGATGCTGCAACAATTGTAGCTGATTTCTGCACGGGACTTATGGAAAATAAGCAGGAGTTGGAAGAGATGGAAGAAACGGTGCGTGGCATGATACCACCCAAATTGAATGCAATGTATGTTACATCCAAAGATATTGATGAGGCAGTCAATCGTCTGAGTTATACCATTTCAGAGGGACTTAATATGACATTTGTTCCCAAAATGTAGAGCCCCAGTCCGCAGGGACACTCCTTGTGGCAAAAGGAACGTCCCTGCGGCCAAACATGCATAGAAAGGAAAAAGTTGCATATATTGGTGCGTAGGGAAAAGGAGAGATACGTGCGTACCAAATGGTCTTTATATTATCAATTATTAAAATTATGTGTGCCGATATTTTGCTTTCAGGCAACAGAACCATCACTTTATGACTGGCTTTTACAGGAAATGGACCTGGCGACGCCTGTTATGGCGTATGTCTATGGAGAAGATGAGGAAAAGGATGAACTGACATTGCTTGCTGCATTGGAAAATACCGGGAAACAGACAGAAGAGAAATCTATAGAAGAAAATAATATGGAACAGACAAAAGAGCTGGCACAAAGCGATGCGCAGGAAGAGCATGTGCCAGCAGCAGGTGCAGAGAATAAGGAAGCACCAACCTGGACGAAACAGGCAGAAGTCAACCGGGATAAATTGTTAGATTATGATTACCTGATCAAAACCTTTTACCGTATTGACCGCACCACGACAATTGATTCGAGCGAGTTGAACCCAGGCACTTTGCTGCAAAAAAACATAGCGCTTGATATGAATGTAGATGGACCGGTGGTTTTGATTTACCACACGCATTCGCAGGAAGGTTTTGTCGATTCGGATGGGTCCGAAGCAATGACAGTCATGGGTGTGGGGGACAGGCTGACGAGTTTATTGCAGGACACATATGGAATCCCGGTTTTACATCATCGTGGAAAATATGATGTGGAGGGGCGAGATTATGCGTATGCAAATGCAGAACCGGACATTCAACGGGTATTAGCAGAACATCCAACCATTCAGGTGGCGATCGATTTGCATAGAGATGGTGTAGGAGATGATGTACATCTTGTCACAGATATCGGAGGCAAACAGACGGCAAAGATCATGTTTTTTAATGGATTGAGCAGAACAACGGCTACAGGGCCGATTGATTATCTGAAAAATCCTAATTTAGAGGACAATCTGGCGACATCCTTACATATGCAGATTGCAGCAGCAGAATTGTATCCGGGATTTACACGACCTATTTTTTTAAAGGGATATCGCTATAATATGCATCTTTGCCCAAAAGCAATGCTGATTGAAGCAGGAGCACAGACGAATACGTTTGAAGAAGTGTATAATGCGATGGAACCTTTGGCAAATATCCTTGCATATGTGCTACTGGGTCAGGAGTAAGGGGAATATTTGAAAAAAGATATGGGAACAGCGTATGGAAAAGCGGAAGAAGTGAGCGTAGAAATACTTGTGAAGCCAGTATTTTCTATGGTATAATGCCATGAATGAGCAATTTTGGCTGGAAATACGGAGGATAATATTTCATGGCAATAGATCAGAGCAAAATTCGTAACTTTTGTATTGTAGCGCATATCGATCACGGGAAGTCTACGCTGGCAGATCGTATTATTGAGATGACAGGTCTTTTGACGGAGCGTGAAATGCAGGCGCAGGTGTTGGATAACATGGATTTGGAAAGAGAACGTGGTATCACAATCAAGTCGCAGGCGGTACGCATCATTTATCATGCAAAAGATGGTGAAGAATATATTTTTAATTTAATTGATACACCGGGTCATGTGGATTTTAATTACGAAGTTTCCCGCAGTTTAGCAGCATGCGATGGTGCAATTTTAGTCGTAGATGCTGCCCAGGGAATTGAAGCACAGACACTTGCAAACGTATATCTGGCACTGGATCATGATTTGGATGTATTGCCGGTAATCAACAAAATCGATCTGCCAAGTGCTGATCCACAACGTGTCAAAGATGAGATTGAGGATGTGATTGGCTTAGAAGCACAGGACGCGCCTTTGATTTCTGCAAAAACCGGATTAAATGTTAAAGAGGTATTGGAGCAGATTGTTACAAAACTTCCAGCACCGACGGGAGATCCGAAGGCACCCCTGCAGGCACTGATTTTTGATTCACTGTACGATGCCTATAAAGGTGTTATTGTTTTTTGCCGTATCAAAGAGGGAACACTGCGCGCGGGGGATGAAGTTGTCATGATGGCAACCGGTGCAACAGCGGATGTCGTTGAAGTGGGCTATTTTGGCGCAGGACAGTTTATCCCTTGCGATTCCTTGAGTGCAGGTATGGTTGGCTATATGACAGCAAGTATCAAAAATGTAAAAGATACACGTGTTGGTGATACCATTACGCACAAAAAACATCCATGTGAGGCACCATTGCCGGGATATAAAAAAGTAAATCCAATGGTTTATTGTGGTTTGTATCCGGCAGATGGCGCAAAATATCCGGATCTTCGTGATGCACTTGAAAAATTACAATTAAACGACGCTGCTTTACAGTTTGAACCGGAGACATCCGTAGCCCTTGGCTTTGGATTCCGATGTGGATTCTTAGGCCTTTTGCATTTAGAGATTATACAGGAGCGTTTGGAAAGAGAATATAATCTGGATTTGGTGACGACGGCACCGGGTGTTGTTTATCGTGTATATAAGACAGACGGGACGATGATTGAACTGACCAATCCATCCAATCTTCCAGATCCATCGGAGATCGAGCACATGGAAGAGCCGGTGGTAGAAGCAGAAATTATGGTGACAAGCGAATACATTGGTGCCATTATGGATTTGTGTCAGGAGAGACGTGGCGTATATATTAGTATGGAATATATGGAAGAAACGCGAGCATTGTTAAAATATACGTTGCCATTAAATGAAATTATTTATGATTTCTTTGATGCGTTAAAATCGAGATCCCGAGGTTATGCATCTTTTGATTATGAGATGAAAGGTTATGTAAAATCGGATCTGGTGAAACTGGATATTCTTATCAATAAGGAGGAAGTTGATGCACTGTCCTTTATTGTATTCAGTGGTACCGCCTACGAACGTGGACGCAAGATGTGTGAAAAGCTAAAAGAAGAAATTCCACGTCATTTGTTTGAAATTCCAATCCAGGCAGCTGTCGGAAGCAAGGTAATTGCCAGAGAAACCGTAAGAGCAATGCGTAAAGATGTGCTTGCGAAGTGTTACGGTGGTGATATTTCAAGAAAGAAAAAATTGCTTGAGAAACAGAAGGAAGGAAAAAAGCGTATGCGTCAGGTGGGCAACGTAGAAATCCCACAGGAAGCATTTATGAGCGTGTTAAAATTGGACGAGGATTAAATAATATGAATGAAATTAGTCTTTATGTACACATTCCATTCTGTGTAAAAAAATGTGATTACTGCGATTTTTTGTCAGGGGCATATGACGATGCGATACAAAAAAGATACGTCAATAGTCTTTGTAAAGAAATTGCATATATGGGACAGCAACTGCAATCAGTTGCTGTTTCTTCTATATATATTGGTGGTGGAACGCCATCCTGGTTAGACGAGGCAGAAATGGGAAAAATTCTCACGGCATTGCATCAATATTTTTCGGTGCGAACGGATGCTGAAGTTTCTATAGAATGTAATCCGGGAACGGTGACGATGGAAAAGTTGGCTGCATATCGCCGTATGGGAATCAACCGTATGAGTATAGGTCTGCAGTCTGCAAATGATGATGAACTGCAAATGCTTGGCAGAATACATACCTATGATCGTTTTTTGCGTACATACGATATGGCGCGAAAAAGCGGTTTTTACAATTTGAATGTTGATATTATGACAGGACTTCCGGGGCAGACATTAGAAAAACTGATGCACACATTACAGCAGGTGATTGGTCTGCGTCCGGAGCATATTTCGGCATATGCGCTGATCGTGGAAGAAGGAACACCTTTTTATGACCGTTACAAATTTGACGCGGTCAAACAGCATGCTGGCATGAAAACAGAATTTTTACCGGATGAAGATCAGGAATACCGTTTGTATAAAATGGCGCAGAATGTCTTGAAAGAACATGGATATCAGCAGTATGAAATTTCAAATTATGCCAGGGAAGATTACGCGTGCTACCACAACAAAGTATATTGGCAGCGAAAAAATTATTTAGGACTCGGGATTGGCGCCGCTTCGATGGTCGACAATCGTCGTATGACCAACATAAGTGATATTTATGGGTACATGGAAACATGTGAGACCTTAGAACAGATGGACACAACGCAGGATATTTTGCTGCAATCGGTATTGTGGCAGGATGTGACAGAACTTTCTAAAAAAGATGCGATGGAAGAGTTTATGTTCTTAGGGCTTCGCATGAACGAAGGTGTCACGCGTGCAGAATTTCAACGTCAATTTTCCTGTTCCATAGAATCTGTGTATGGAGAGGTCATCAAACGTTTGCGGGAAGAACAGCTGCTTGTTATGGCGGAGGGAAGAATTTTTTTGACGGAAAAAGGAATGGATCTGAGCAATTATGCTTTGGCACAGTTCTTGTTGTAAAAAAAAATTGCAAGAAGTGTTGACAAAGCCGCAGGGCAGTGATACATTATTTTTAAAGATATTAGCACTCTATGTTGACGAGTGCTAACAATCTTAGAAACAACGAAACCAGAAGAGGTATCCGATGGACGAATTAGATGAGAGAAAAGAGAAAATTTTAAATGCCATCATTCAGAACTATCTGGAGACAGGGGAACCGGTTGGTTCGCGGACCATTTCCAAAATGTCCGATTTGAATCTGAGTTCTGCAACGATTCGTAATGAGATGTCGGATCTTGAGGAATTAGGCTATATTATACAGCCACATACATCCTCAGGACGTATTCCTTCTGATAAGGGTTATCGCTTCTATGTTGATCATTTAATGGAAATCAAGGATCAGGAAGTGACCGAGATGAAGGATTTGATGATCGAAAAGACGGAGAAGATGGAACAGCTCTTGAAGCAGGTCGTTAAAGTGCTGGCGAACAATACCCAGTATGCAACGATGATCTCTGCACCAAGTGTCCGTCGCAACCGGTTGAAGTTTGTGCAGCTATCAGCTGTAGACGAACACCAGATTTTATCGGTGGTTGTGATGGAAGGTAATATTGTTAAAAACAAAATTATTCCGGTGGATGAGCCTCTGAGCAATGAAAACATGTTGAAGCTTAACATGCTTTTGAACACGAATCTGAATGGATTGACAGTAGAGCAGATTAACTTAGGCTTGATTACCAAGTTAAAAGAACAGGCTGGCATTCATGAGGAAATCATTGCACAGGTTTTGAATACCGTAGCTGAGACGATTCACGAAGATGATGATCTGGAAATCTACACCAGTGGTGCAACGAATATTTTTAAATATCCGGAATTATCGGATTCCCAGAGAGCGAGTGAACTTATCAGTGCTTTTGAGGAAAAACAGGCACTGGCAGACCTGATCTCCGAGACCGAAGGGGATGAGGAAACCGGCATTCAGGTATATATTGGAAATGAGTCACCATTGCAGACGATGAAAGATTGCAGCGTGGTGACAGCCACCTATGAATTAGGTGAAGGCGTGAAGGGTACGATAGGTATTATCGGACCGAAGCGTATGGATTATGAAAATGTCATGGATAACCTAAAGAATCTGAAGACACAATTAGACAAGATCCTTAAAAAAGAATGACAGACGTAGGAAGGGGATGTAACAGTGGCAGAGGAAATGAAACAGGAAAATATGGAAGAAGTTGAAGCAACTGTGAATACAGAAGCAGAGACTACAGAAGAAGAAAATACAGAAGAGGTGATTGCAGAAGAGGCTGTAGAAGAAGATACAGAAGCGGATGCAGAGGAAGATGCTGATGAGGAAAAATCTTCAGGAGGCTTCTTTAAGAAGAAAGATAAAAAAGACAAAAAGGATGCACAAATCGAAGAACTGACCGATAAGGTGAGACGCCAGATGGCGGAATTCGAAAACTTCCGCAAACGCTCTGAAAAAGAAAAAACACAGATGTATGAAGTGGGAGCAAAAGGCATCTTAGAAAAAATTCTTCCGGTTGTTGATAATTTTGAGCGAGGGCTCAAAGGAATGGAAGAAAGTGAAGATCCATTTGCACAAGGTATGCAGATGATTTACAAGCAGCTGATGACTTCATTAGAAGAAGCAGGTGTGAAAGCAATCGAATCTGTGGGACAGGAATTTAATCCAGATTTCCACAATGCCGTTATGCATGTAGAGGATGACGAATTCGGTGAAAACGAAATCGTTGAAGAGTTCCAAAAAGGATATATGTATCATGACTCTGTATTACGGCATAGTATGGTAAAGGTTGCAAATTAGCCAAATTGGTAGCAATGCTAATTTAGATAAATAGAAAGGAAAATAAAACGATATAGATAGAGAATAATCTGAGAGTTATAAGCGTATCATACAAATTGGTTAGTATTTGTGGAAAAAGCTGTATGAAATTGATGAGTGTAAGAGTAGATTTACGAGATACTGGAAGGGGGATGAATTGCCTCTTTGGTATAAGCGTGGACGTTTCTTGACTAATGTAATATATAATAATTTTAAATGAGACAATATGGATATAGTTCTACATATTTCGATACACCAAAATAAGTAATGGTGTATCCCGTGCAGAGTAAAAAGGCGTCAATATTTATGTACACTTTATAATATAAAAAGTATAAGGGGTACCATGAATGAAAAATCGGATTAAAGAACTTCGAGAACAAAAAAGAATTTCACAAGTATGCCTAGCAACACATATTGGTTGTTCACAGAATACTATCAGTAAAATGGAATTGGAAATGTCAGAACCTAAAGCAAGTCAACTTTTAGAAATGGCAAAATACTTTAATGTATCAGTTGATTATATTTTGTGTAATTCAGATTATAAATATATTCAAGAAGTGTATCATAATGCTAAGAATATAGAAGTTGAGAATATCGACTTTATAAAAATGTATAAAAATTTGTCTGAATCAGATAAAGAATTAATATATGCTTTAGCACAGAGATTATCAAAAGTAAAAACGGTATAAGTGGTGAAGAACAATGATTAATATTGCTATATGTGATGATGATAAAGTTATTCTGTCAGAA
>OLFZ01001484.1_pt1 | contig 19728 bp, 10 predicted proteins | sample 1604861 | NCBI WGS metagenome assembly OLFZ01 (sample SAMEA3888895, study PRJEB22519) | human gut metagenome | biome: human gut; feature: human-associated habitat; material: faeces | place: Denmark | collected 2011 | reverse complement strand
TTGAAATGCGTCCCAATTATATTTGCTTGTAACATACTCAGTTTCAGATGTTTTTGTAACTCCATCTGAATCAAATATATACTCAATTGTTCCATTTTTTAAATTATCTAAGACTTTATTTGCAATCCTTTTACAAATTACATCCTGTTCATAATATATACCTACTGTTGCACCCCATATAAAAATTATGGCGAAAACTAGTGAAATTAATGCATTTCCTGTCAAATGATCTAAAAAGGATGTTAGCGTATCAATCCCCATAATAATTGCTCCAATAATGCAAACTATTTGGCAAAATTTTCTGTTCCTTTGAATTTTTGGATGAGCCAAACTGATTTCTCTTATCACTTTAAATTCATCTGGACCCAATTCCAATTTAGTTTTGATCATTATAACCATCTCTCTTTCCATCAAACTAATTATAGTATAAATCAAAAGCAGAAAAACATAGAACCAAAATATAAAATATTGTTACAAATTTAGTTGCAAATATTTACTCAGCATCAACATCTGGGTTGAAAAGCACATTCGTGGAATGACTTCCTGCACATACTGCAGCGGGCTGAGAATGCGTGAAACTCATGTCCTGCTGTAAGCAAAAAAAAGAGTATGAATTCTTCTTGAACTCATACTTTTTTTGGGTTTTGTTCATTTTTAACAATTTTTGCCTGAATTTTGGATTTAAGTTATCATGGGGGTTTTGTTCATTTTTTGTACAAAACTGACAAAAAATATTTGAACAAAACCCTCTTTCGAAGCTTCTGAAAAAATCTCTCATTGAGATTGAACGATTTTTAGAGGCATTTTGTCTGGATTTCATCGGGAAAATGTTTGTGTTTGCACAAAAAAAGGAGTGAGATAAGAATCTCACACCTATTGAATTTTGAACAATGTCTTTTCAATTCCTTAGCAATTACAAAATCAGTTGCGTCGAAAATTGTCGCATTAGTTAACCTATCTAAGTTAATACTTTATATCTTATTTAGTTATTTATTTAACTAAAATTGGTTAATTTTTCTGGAAATTTAGGCGATTTCTCAACATACTTAACCGAATTGCCTCAGAAGTCATTGACGCATGATATATTGTATTATACGTGCTAACTAAATTACATTCCGTTCTGCATCTAGTCAACCCCGTATAAATCAACTTCTTAGTAGCCATCCGAGAATGTTCCGGAGCAATCAGTAAAATAATTGATTTCGCTTCAGAACCCTGACATTTATGAATTGTCAAAGCATAAGCTAATTTGAACTTGTCAAAACGGTCACGCTGATAATCCACAATAACATCATCTCCGAAATCTACCTCGATTGTATCACGTCCTGTTTCTTCATCTTTGAAAATGCTTGTAATAACCCCAATCATACCATTGTATACGTTGTAGTCATCTTCGTTTTCAAGCTGAATTACACGATCTCCAACACGGTAAACTCGACGTCCGATTTTTAATTCAGGTTTATCATCCAATTCTGGATTGATAATGTCCTGAATCAAAGGGTTGAAATCATTAACGCCAAGCCCTCCACGATTCTGGGGAATCATGAATAATACGTTTTCAATTCCGTATTTATCCACCTGTTCTTTGAACAGTTCTAGCGTATTATCCTTGATGTATTTAATACGCCCTTCCAGCCATTCTTCTGGAGCACCATGAACGATTTCTGGTATTTCATAGAAATGGAAATCATGAGCTGGCGATAAATCAGGCATTTTTGGCTCGTGTCCCAAGGCTCCTGAAATATCAAAGGCTCTGTTTAAGACAGTTGAACCATCGTCCTGACGTTTGATATCTGTCAGGATTGTTTTCGGGATGCTGTTTACAGCAAGCATATCCGCTAAAACCTGTCCAGCATCTACTGATGGAAGTTGGTCTTTATCACCGACAAAGATAACAGTTGCATGGTCGTTGACCGCATCAATCAAAGAATCACACAAACAGACTCCCATCATACTGCATTCATCTGCAATAATGACATCTGCATCTAAGGGATTCTTACTGTTGAAAGTAAAATCTCCTGTTTCAGGATCATAGCGTAACAATCTATGGACTGTTGAAGCCTCCATCCCAGTTGATTCCGTCATTCTTTTTGCAGCTTTTCCCGTAGGAGCACAAAGACTAATGCGTGTATGTGGTTCAAAAGCTTTGAACACGTTACAAATGCAGTCAATGATTGTTGTCTTACCAGTTCCAGGAGCTCCAGAAATGATAGAGAACTTAGAACGGCAGGATGTCAGCACTGCCTGTTTCTGTGCATCTGCCAAACGAAAGTCACAGCTTAGTTCAGCTGATTTAGCCTCTTCATAAGTTTCAATTTCACTTTTAATGAAATCCTCTTCCATTTGACTGCTGCCACGAATCATGGCTTTTAAATTTTTTGCCAGATTCACTTCTGCATTGTAGAACTTTGGAAGATATACGATATCGTGTAAACCGTATTTATCTCCCTGCTTATCCATGCGAAGCTTCATACGCTCTGTCAAATCATTTACACATTGAGATACATGAGATTCATCAATATGCAATGTTCTAGACACACTTCCAAGCAAAGTCGGAACATTTCCAACACCGTCACGAAGACGCATGAATGTGTGACCACCACTCGACTCTTGCTCATGCATAACAGACATGATGCTGGCGTTTACACGTCTGGCATCATCTTTTGCAACATGATAGTGTTTCAAAGCGATAGAGTCTGCTTTCCAGAACCCCATAATCTTTGAAAGTTTATAAGGATTCTTTTGGATGGTATCCAAAGCATTAATGCCAAATGCCTCAAATATCTGTAAGGCGTCTGTCATATCCATTCCATACTTTTTGAATGTACGAAACAGCACTTCAGCACCCATGTGGTCAGCATATTTGATATACGCCGATTCAATTGTCTTAGGACCAATACCTCGAACACCACGAGTTTCTCGTTCAAACTCATCTCTGGAAGTCTTGAACAGATTCCAAGCATCCAAAGCACTGTCATCTAAATGGTCGACAACCATAGACGCTCTTTTAGGGCCAAAACAAAGTTTTAACATTGCCATAGCCCCGTCTTCATCATCGTCTACATATGTAGCATAATCGCCATTTCTTGTATGAGATGCATCAAAACTGGTACCGTATATCTCGCTAAGCTTCCAGTTGCCACATACCTCTATGTAGCCACCTTCAATACATTCGTGCATATACACCCATACAGGCACGAGGCTTGTACGACGATCTTTTCCAGGAACCTTTACAGGCTCATTTGTACGTAGGTCGATTCTGTATGTTTTAGGGGATTCGTCTGAATCTTTTTCCCATGTAATACAGTCGATTTCACCTCGCAAAACCGTCTTAGTTGCAGGTGTATTTACAACTGAAAAATTGTTAAAATTCAATGCCATATATTTCCTCCTCTTCTAGCTTATCCTGGATGACAGAATCATCACGTGTAAGCGACATATTTCAACACAGACAGTGAACCGTAAATTCCCTTCTACGAACCCTTTTTAGGGCCTTCTCAAAACCCCAGAAAAAAAACAACAAAATCACGCACAAAACAACCCAAATAATGAAATGCTAGCAACAATAATTAGAGTCTGAGAATTTTTTGTATTGTTCAAGAAAATATGGTATAGTATATCTAATAGCGAGGCCGTATGAGGGTTTATTGTTGATTTAAAAGGTCGCTCCTTTTAAGGAGATAAATACCAACTAGTGCGGTGGCATGCATTTGCCGACAGAAGGATTATTCCTTCTGTTTTTTTTGTTAAACTTTAAATACTTCAAAAAGAAAAAAAAGCCATTCTTAATTAAGAACAGCTAAACAGGAATTTGAAAAATAATGACCAGAACAAAAGCCAGAAAAAGGAAGGAAATCAAAGGAACTCCGTCGATTCTCTTTCGTCTAAGCTTCCTATAAACAATCCAGACACAAGCCAATAAACACGCAATAATCATATACTCAGCAGCAACCCAGAAACCAAACCAAGCACTCAACAAGGTAAGAACCTTCACATCACCTTCATATAAAACTCCAAGCATCCAGAACATCATATAAAAAGCAAAGGATACGACGCCTGAGCGAAGCATGGCATACCATGTGCCCGAATCCAATCCATAAAGAACCATGATAATAAACGTAACAGTAATGATTGAATTTCGGATGCGTCTTTCTCTCCAGTCATATACAGCTAAAATTCCAAGAATAACAACGCAGAACAATGTAGGAACATCAAAGGACGTGCTTAGAGCTGTATTGAGAATGCTCTGGAAAGAACTCCAAATTGACTCAAATGTTAATCCCATTTATCTGCCTTATCCCAGTTGTATGTTCCATCTGCTCTTTGCTTATGCAGTTCATATCTGTGATATACCTTTCCATCTAAATCGAACAGTGTCACTTCAACGACTCTGTCCTTTGGATTATGTTTTGGCATGACCAGCTTTTCTGAGAAAGGAACGAATTCTGTTGTTCCTTTGTTTTGATTTGCTTTGTACTGATAATACAGGTATCCAGATGTTCCACAAAGGGTGACAATCAAAGAAATAATCAAAGCTGCCAGCACCTTCTTTTTCTTGCTCTTTTTTTTCTTGGACTTTGTCTTGGATTTGTTTTTAAGATTATTTACAGACGTGTTCTGTATATCCCGCAGGTTTTTATCTGTTTCTTCTTTATAATTCTCTTGTCTTTTGTAAGAGCTTCTTACAGGGCGGGAATCATGTGTTACGGGCTGATAAGTTTTTTGCTGGGTGTTTGCACGTCTTTGATAAGACGGAGCTGTGTCTCCTGAATAGTAAGACGGAGCTGCACTTCCTGAATAGTAAGACGGAGCCGTATTTTTCGAATAATAAGACGGGCTTGCATCTCCTGAGTATGAAAACTTGTTACGACGCTGATAGGAAGAAGTTTCCTGATTTCTTACCGGTCTTTGACTGGAAGAAGTATAGAAGGTCGTTCTTCGATTACTGCTTGGATTGTAATTTGTAGAATTGTATGGAGATTGTCTGGTATAATCTCTCGAATGTTTGTTTTGGTATTCTGGCATAAAATATATCTCCTTTGTTACATACAAAAGCACCCCGAACGAGGTGCTTTTGCTTAGTAGGTTTAAAAAGAAAGAAATGACTGTGCCATCTACTGGAGTTGCACCAGTTTAAACTACGAATGGCATTTAGAAGGAGGAGGGGTACGAAGGCTATGGAAAGAACCTTCGTACCTAAAAATAGAATAAATAAACAAAACATTAGTTTGTTTACGGTTGGGAACACAGGGAGTTGAACCTTGTCAGCTTAAGGACCAAATTGGAGTTTATCATGTGTTTATATTATGCCGCTGGTTATACCGTAACATTCCCATATCGAGGAGCACTATACTCCTCAGCAACATGACACTGTTTGCAAAGAGAATCTTTATCTCTTTACACCTACATTATAGTATAGCACTCTTTAAAATTCAAATGCGTTTCCCGTCACTTCAATAAACGACGGTAAATTTTCATTAATTCCTTTTCCTGCGTCTTTGTGAGTGTATCTATGGACTCGTTTTCACCTAAAAGCCCTGCATGTCCATCCACTACTTTTCCGTCTTTTAAACGAATCATGGTCGGAACATAAAGCCAAAGCTTATTGTCCATATCTTCGTTTCTTGACATATATTCAGGAATATATCGAGTCAATTCTTTTCTTTGCTTTTCTGTATACGTCAGCTTTCCAAGAATATCTCTTGTTCTGATGAAACGTACTTTGTAGTTCGTATTTTGTTCGTTTGCAACAGCTAAAAGTAATAGATGAGCTATCTTACAGTGTGGACAGTCATCAAATCCAAAAAACAGCAGAACATCTTCATCTGAATCTTTCATCATTTTCAAAGCCTCGTTCATTGAAATTTCTGTAAAGTCTTTTGATGGAGAGTTCCATGTATTTGAAATTCTTTCAGCAACTGTTCGATATGTAGCGTCTGGCACTTTGAATAAAAGTATTCCATTGGCAACAACCAATACAAATACCAGACAAAGCTTTACAAATAATCTTTTAGACAATCTGCAATACTCCTGCAAGCACAAAGAACACTGCAACAAGAACTACTGTACATCTAGTCAAAACCTTTTCAGCACCTCTTTCTTTGTGAACGGCAAACAGGTTCAAATCTCCACTTCCTGTAAAAGCAGAAGATAATCCATCTGACTTTCCTGGCTGAACCAATACAATCAGTATCAATACACCTGCTACAATAATCAATCCTAAGTTTAAAGCTTCTTTCACAGTCGATAACCTCCTTTTCGAATATAATCTTCACAAAACGAATCGTCGTGAACACTCTCACAATTCAAAATCACGAGCTTCAGCTTCTTTAGAAAGCTGACTGTTTGTCTTCTGTACGAGCTTGAACTCAGATTGTTCATAGAGAGACTCCATGAATATCCGCATTCAGCTTAATTAAAGAAGACAAAGTGCGTGTTGTTCCCTTACCATAGTCAGAATCTTGCGTCCGACTTGGCAACCTTCTCCTCACGGAGTCGGATTTTAATAGCTCACGGACAAAGTAGCGAGCCCCAATATTGTAGGAGGCATTCAGGTCGCAGTGATATTGCTTGCCCGATTGAAATACGCAGATGGAATAGTTGTACTTTTCTTTGCCGTTCTGCATGTATTCGCCTCTGTCAACGTAGCCAGAGCCGTCATAAGCCAGACGGCTTGTGTTCCAAGCACAGATTCGACTGATGCGAATTCCAAGCCTATGAGCTCTATGCTCTACGATTCTTTGGATTTCTTTCTTACGCCACAGAGAAAGTTTCTGCTTGTTCTTTCCTTTCTTTTTACCTCTTGTATCCAGATGCTCAAATACGATAACATCTACATTGTACTCATAGGCAAAGGAAAGAATATCACCAGCTGTCTTACGGCTGATTTCTCTGTTGATGTTGTCAGCTATCGACCACAATGTTTTGCATCGTCTTGCACCATGCTGCTGCTGTTTTCGAATTCTGTTTAACACAGTATACAGATGGTCTTTTTCTACCGCCTGACGAATGAATCGTCTGGCGATGACAGTTCCTTCTGCATCCATGACAGAACAGACAGCATCATTGTTCAAGCCTAGATCGACAGCACAGACTTTCTGCTTTTGAATGTCCGTTTCATTCAGTTCCACTTTCTGTTTGAAAGCAAAATTCAAATACCAGCATTTACCTTTATGCACTAAAACAGGACTACACTCCTGCATAGTCGAACAATGTCGCTGGATATATTTCACATCCTGCTTTCTAAAGTGTACAGTCTGCCATACCCAGTCGTTACGGTAATAAATCTTGATTTGAGCCATATCATCGCTGATACGCTTATACATATTGCCTTTATAAAAAGCAGGCATAGTATGTCTATCTAATTGAAGTCTAGGCTCTGCTCCTTCTGGATTCTTTTTCCAGTTTTCATGGTTGGAAAACCAAGAAGAATAAGAGCCAATCGCCTGAGCTATGGCTGCACGTCTTAGATAGCATGGCATCTTATAGAAACGTTCGTTAAAGTCATAAGGAACAGATGGGCGCTTTTCACTAACAAGTGTCAGTTTTTCCATTAATGCAACAGACTTAAGGCTTGATAGATTTTGAAGCAAACTCCATTCCTTTCGACAGACATCCATAAAAAAGGAGATTGCTTCCTGATACATGTAAATCGTCTCATTAAAGCAATGATTCATATCTTTGATTTTAACTTTATAAGATGAAATTACGTTCATAAGCTATCTCCTTTCGATAGTTATATTATATCATATATAACCGTCTAAAAGCTTTGATGAGCTCGTCACTTAGGCTTCTAACTCATGACTGAAGTCACGAGAATGCGAATCCATATCTTCAAAGATATCCGTTTCTTTGTTTATGACACGAAGAACTCCTGTAATATTTGTGGGAGTTGCATCATATCTTACAGCGTCCACAATATGTTTGTTGTCTAGATAAAAGATAAGAATCTGATTCAATACAACAACCACGATACAATCAAAATATTCTGCAATAATATAACAAGGCGTGTCAGGCTTGAATTTAACTCCAATCTCCCCTTGTGAATCAAATATTTCATAAGGGTGGTAACAAGAGTTTTTCAGGAATGCTGTCATGCCTTGGCATACATCTTTTAAAAGCATATCAGCCTCGAACGGTGGTACGTACCATCGGAACATATTCTTTATTCATGAACTCTTTAAACGAACATTTGATTTCAGGCAGAACTGATTTGTCCTGATAATGACAAATGATTGCTGCGAATTCATCTGAAATAGATTCGGTGTGTCCAGATACGAGACATGCCATATCATTTGCAAATTTTTCCACATTCAACATATATAGCTTCCTTCTTTCTATGATTGTTTCTTACGCATACATTCTATCATATATCGCTTTTATGGTAAATATGAAATTGAATTATTTTTCGTCTGGAGGCAAAAAAAGGATGAATCGAATCATCCTTTTCTAGAAACTATTTAGATTGTTTCTTTTTGCGAATAACAATTGCAATTCCAATCAGAATTACAGCCACACCTGCTCCAAGAATATAAGGCATAGCCTGATCAGTCTTACCTTTTAAACCTGTTTCTGGTTTATCTGGATTGAAATGCACTGTCTGACCTTTATCCTCAATATCCTTGTGCTCTGCAACGATAGCGACTTTAGTTTCTTCAGAAGGAGTTTCTTCCTTGTCAGTTTCATCCTTCTTAGGTTCTTCTGCTTCTGGCTTATCTTTGTCTTCGTCATCCTTTTCTTCAGTGACTTTTCCAAGTTCGTGAGAAACTGTTTCAAAGACTACGACATCATGCCCTTTCAAAGATTTAGCATTAAACTTGAATTCCATGACTGTCCATCCCTTTTCTGCACCTGGTGTAAAAGTCTTTTCGGCTGTTACTTCTTTGCCGTTGTCTTTTACAGGCTCACCGGTTGCTTTATCCATCAGTACACCTTTGATAGTGTATTCATAGTTAGGAATTAATCCTTCAAAGCTCACCTTGTCTTTTAGAGCAATCATTCCATCTTTTGGAATATCGACTTCATGACTTCCATTTACAGTTGCCATTGTACCAATCTTGACTTCGTTTACGTGTACCGTCTGATCTTCATCTTCAATATCTTCGTGAGAAGCAATGATTGTATTTGTCTCAAGGTTACGAAGGTGCTCGTAAGCTACTACATCATGTCCACCAAGACCTGTTGCATCAAATTCAAATACGACATCGACTGTACCATCAGCTGAATCTGGAGTAAATTCAACTTCAGCTGTTACAGGGTTTCCTCTTGAAAGAATGTTCTTCTTTGTCTCCTTATCCATAAGAAGACCTGTCATCTTATATTTCTTTCCAGGAGTCAATCCTTTATAAGATACAGTATCTTTAAGACGAATCAAGTCAGAATCTAAGACAGTCTTACCGTTTAGAATTTCAGCGTTGCTTGCTTTTGTTCCAATTGTAATGATGTTGTTATCAAATTTCCCTGTACTTGATTTCTCTGATACAGGGTCGAAAATAGCCTCATCTTCATATGTACCTTCTTTTGTCTCAAATACAAAACTTTGAACTTTTCCATCTACAGTATAGTTATCTTGAGCTGACACTTCTTGAAGGTTGATAATTGTTTGACCATTTTTGTTGATCATAAATTTGAAAGAAAGAGTTCCATCTTCAGACAATTCGTAAACCCCTGTTTTATTGCTTTTTATTTGCAATGGGCTTCCATTTTGGGCATATAAATCACCATCAGCATTATAAATATCTGTACCTGCTGTAATTTTGAATTTAACTTTGCCAGTTGATTTCTGAGTACTTGTTTTTACATCAAAGAATTCTGTAGCAGGAAGGACAGTCGTTTTACGAATTGTTCTATCTGTCATCTTAACGAAGTATTCGCCTTCTTCTGTTTTAAAAATTTCGTAATACTTTTCTGGCAGTTTTGGACTTATGTCTGTTTTACCATCTTTAGCTTTTGCAGTATCTGCTGTTTGTGCAGATGCTTCAGAATCAGCTTTAGCTAGTTCTTCTTCAGATGGTTTTGGAACATATCCGCTGTATTCGTCTTTGATTACAGATTCTGTATATGCTGTTTCAGTTACAGGGTCTTTCTTTGCGTCATAAGTCTTGGAAATCGTAATCTGTCCATATGGCTGAGGTTTCTTTGTGTTGTAAACAACAGCTGGTTGACGAGTATGATCTCCATAATAGTGTCCTTCTGACGCTGCTGCAGTTTCTGTATTTGGCAATACATAAACTTCAAAATCAGATGGCGGAGCTGGTAGTTCTGTCATCATGATTCTCCAGAAAGAATGTCTTATGTTTCCACCATACACATTTCCGTGCTGCCCACAATCTGCCCATAAAAATTCAGGATTGATTGAGTAGTTTCCTAATGCGTCGGAAACGATGGCACTGCTGACAATACCCATATACTGATCATCTTCACAGGCCTTAGCATAACCTGGTGTCGAAGAAGTTCTATAATAATTGATTACAGCTTGTTTCCAAGTCTGATATCCAGGCCCGTTATATCCATAGTAAATAGAACGTCTTAAATAATCAACGTTGCCGTTCGCCCAGATTTCCGTTGGATGTGCTGCTTTTGCGGCATTATGCTCCGCAACAGCTTCCTCAGCTGTCATAGGAGCTCCTAATGTTTGTCCAACTCTAGGAGCTGCAGCCCATCCATCACCACACAAACCTGTCAGTTCCTGACCAGTTGTGTCATTTCTTACAACAAAAAGACCGTTGTTGATGTTTCCACCTGATGCATGATAATTGAATAACGTAACTTTCTTTACAATCCAGTTACCACCACCAAAATTTTGTGCAGATGCAACTCTAGCTCTGGCTTTTTTTGTAGTTTTCTTTTCTTTTGCTGTAATCGTATAGCTTCCATCCTTATTCCATTTAATCAGAATGTTGATTTGTGAGTTTGTATTACAGAATTTTTCGCTTGTAAAATAGCGGTAAGTTAAGAATCCGTCTTCATTTACATAATCTTCAAGATTAAGTTCTTTTGCTCTGGCTAGACGTGTTTCTTTATAACCATTATTGTCATAATTGCCGTTTTTATACTCATCTAGCATAGCTTCATCTTCTTTAGAAATTTGATATTTCTGAGCTACTTGATTCGCACTGTTTTCATCAACCTGTTTGCCTTCAGCTGCGTTGATATCATACATGCTGTCAGTACCTTCAGAATCAACCCCCATATCGCTTTTTGACGCTACACCGTCATCCTTGTCTTTTAACACAATATTCAATGTTGTATCTGTATTCTTTGTTGTAAAATCAAATCTGCGATTATCCCAGATGTCATACGCAGTTGTCTTTTTACCGTTTTCAGAAACAGATTCAATCTCTTTGCCATCACTGGCTGCAATAGTAACCTTTGTACCTTGCTCAAAAGTTTTTTCAAAGGCTTTCTTTTTAGTTGCTGTATATTCTCTGGAACCCGTATTAACAGAAACACTTCCATCTCCTTCTACAGCTACTTTTAGAACGGCTGTTTTTTCCGAACTTTCAGCATATGCAGAATCATATGGGAGAACACTGGATACCACAGTCATAACGCCAACTAGAGAGGCTGCACTGATAGCAAGAATTTTCTTCATATGTTTTTTAATTTCTAACATATAGTTCCTCCTTATCCTTTTCAAATAGTCTGTTTGAAAAAAACTCTGGGTATTTGTGTTTAAGCAGACTATTTAACATTCAACAGTGAACCACTAAAAAAAGTGCCTCGGTAAAAATCAAAGCACTTCCCAAACGTTTCTGGAGATTAATCTTTTCTCTTTTTCAGAAGTTTATACGTAGCAAATCCGATTCCAGCTAAAGCTATACAAATTCCCACAATAAACATGGCATTGTTAACCTGAACACTTGTATTGATGTTTGATTTGACTGTTTCTGTATCTTTTTTTGTTTCAGGACTGGTAATCTCCTCTTTGTCTGGAACTTTATCAGAGATTTGTTTTCTTTTTCACTTGTGTTTTTCTTATCCATAGTTTATAAAAAAACTCCTTTCTTTTCTCATATATCATATCACATATCACTCTCTGTTTCTAATACTGTCACGTCACTTCCATATTCGGTTCTAAACAACTACTGACAAAGAAAAAGAGCCCTATCTTAATTGATAGAGTTCTTTTTTTTGTGTACTAGTTATTTAATTCGTACTTTTTACGAATACAGATAGCAAGTACTGTCATACACATGACAATGACTGAACCCATAATATATGGTGTCGCATCATTATCTGAATGACCAGCAATACCTGTTTTAGGAGCTTTGTTGATATGAACGGTTTGTTCCTTATCATTGATATCTTCATGCTTAGCGATTTCTTTTTCAGATTTATCGTAAGAACTTGTGTGAGAGATAGTTTCAAAAGCTACCGCATCTGTATCGCCAAAAGATGATGCATCAAATTTGAATGGTACTTCTACGTATCCAGAACGTTCAGTTGGGGTGAATTTAGTAGAAGATGTTACATTGTTTCCGTTGACTTTCAGAGGTGTATTCGTAGCTTTATTCATCAAAGTTCCTGTAACAGTGTATTCTTCACCTGGAACAAGACCTTCGTATAAAACCTTGTCAACAACAGTAATATTTCCTGCTGTGATTTCCTTTTTACCGTCGACTGTAGCTACTGTCTTGATTTCAGGTTTGTTGATATAGAATGACTGGCTGTAGTCGTCGATATCTTCATGCGTTGCAATCAGAATATCTTTCTCATCATCACTCTCATCAGCATCCCCGTCTTTCAAATACATCTTTTCAAATACGACACAATCCGTATCAGCAAGAGTTTCTGCGTCGAAAGAAGCGGCAACATCTACATAACCATCTGAAGTTTCAGGAGTGAATACCTTATCAACTTCAATAGTTTTTCCGTTTACTTTTACGGGCTGACCAGATTTTCTGTTCATGATTGTTGCGTGCAGTCTGTATGTCTTGTTTGGAATCAGGTTTACATACTGGACTTTATCAATAACAGTGATATTCTTCGCTGCATCAAATTGTTTTCCAGCTGTATAGTTGAATTCCGGCATATCCATACGCTCTACATCAAAGAAATCGTTTAATTTGAAATCACTTGTACTGCTTAATGGCTTATCTTCGCTTGTTGAATTTACTGTAATGAAAACGATGTTGTTAACGTCATCAATTACAAGCTTTTTAGAGTAATGGTTTGAATCTTCTCTAGTAGCATAAACAAAGTCTGAGAAATCAATGTCAAAGTCTTTATCTCCATCTTTAACGTTTGACTGCATAGAACGAAGAATGTACTTTTTCTTATTTAGAACAATAGTTCCATCTTTTAAATCAGCAATCTTAGTTCCAGAAGGCGTATCTGTTAAGACATCTTCCGCTTCAGATGGTTCTCCTGTTTCATCAGCTTCTTCGGCACATGGGGTAGGTTCATCTTCATCTGTTTTATCTTCTGTTTTATCTTCAGATTCGTCTTTGTCTTCTGTGTCTGCCGGTTCTTTGACAGGTTCTTTTTCCATACCGTCTACCCAGTTTTCAGGGTTCTTGGCTGTTGTATGGATATTCATCAGATTGATTGTCTGAGCTTCATCATTGATATCTTTATGTTCAGCAACTTTTACGTCTTTACCAGAACCAGTTTCTTCTTCTTTGTAAAGTTCCTCAAAAGCAACTGTAGTTGTTCCTTCAAGTCCTTTTGCATTGAAGATGAAATATACTTCCTGATTTCCATTACGTTCAGCAGGCGTGAAAGTCGTTTCTGCTGTGACTTCTTTTCCGTCAACTTCAAGAGCTTCGTTTGTTTCCTTGTTCATAAGGACACCTTTTAATGTATATTTCTTACCTGTTTCCAGATTCTTGTAATCTACAGTATCGGTAATAGTTACTGTACTGTCTTTTGTATCAGAAGCCTGATCCATATGTGTAGTATTACCAGTTAAAGCTGTTGTACCAATCTTGATAAGATGAACAGTTTGTTCTTTATCATTGATATTTTCGTGATGAGCAATCTGAGTATTTGAATAATACAGTTTTTCGAAAGCTACAACGTCTGTTCCTTCAAGTCCTTTTGTATTGAACTCAAATGTAACGTTTACACTTCCGTTTTCTTCATCAGGAGTGAACTTTGTATAAGCTGTGATTGTTTTACCATCTGCATCTGTGAAAGCTTCTCCAGTTTTCTTATTCATTAAAGTACCTTTTAAAGTATACTGTTTGCCTGTTTCCAGACCTTTGTATGTTACTTTATCGACAATAGATACTCGTTTACCTGAATCCTGATCATGTGTTCCATTTTCAGATGTCAGGTTTGTATGAATAGAAATAAACTGAATTTCCTGATTCTTATCTGATAAGTCTTCGTGTTTAGCAATTTCATCGCCACCTTGGACTTCTGTACAATCCATATTCAGAAGCTTTTCGAATACGACTGTGTGTTTTCCAGCAAGCTTTGAAGCATTGAGTTTGAATACAACATCAATTTCGCCGTCAGATTGTTTAGCTGTAAATTCTTTCGATTCTGCTGTGACAGTTTTTCCGTCTGCGTCTACAACCGGATTTCCAGTATCTTTATCAACTAGAGTACCTGTCACTTTGTATTTACGTCCTACAAGAAGTCCTTGATAAGTAACAGTATCTGTTAAGGTTACTTTTTCGTTTGCTTCCTGCATATGCAATCCTGTTTCAGATTTTGCTGTTGTTTGGATTTTGATTAGTTTGTTTTCAATTTCAAGTTCAGATGTATATAAAGGCGTTGCATCGTCTTTCTGAACGAATTCAAAAGAATAGACTTTTCCATTCAGAACATAGTTTTCATATGTTGAAATTTCCTGAATGTTATATTTACCCATTTTAAGATTTGTGATTGTAAGTTTATTGTTAGCACCTAAAACATATACCCCGTTTGCGTGATTTCCATCTGCGTCTACAGGGTTTCCTGCTTTAAATAAAACTTCACCACTTGCTGGGTTGACAATGTCTTCTTTTGCTGTCAGTTTAAATTGAATCTTTCCATGCTTGATGTTGTTTGCGTCTTCAAGTTTTTTTGTTAAATTCAATTTACCTGTTAGCTCTGTATCTTTTACTTCAATAGCCAGCATTGCGTTTCCTTCATCATCTTGACCTGTAACTGTCTGAGGGCTGATTGTAAAGTCTGCTTCTTTTGTATTTCTCAAATATCCATCAGGGGCTTTGATTTCGACTAATGAATATTTACCTGAAGGAAGTTTGTTTGGAATTGTTACAGAGCCCTTTTCAGCGTCTGTGTTTTCTTCATAACGTCCTTCACTGTCAAAAGCATCTCCAACTTTATCAAGAGCACTTAAACGGTTTTGAGCATTCGTTGTGAATTTAGAATACCATTTCTTACCTACACGGCTGTATACATATCCATTTTCATCTGTTTTTGTTGTCTTTCCAGAATAGTTTTTAACAGGATTTCCGTCTTTATCTTTCATGATGATTCTGAATGTTGTGTTATTTAATTGAATAACCTGACCTGTCTTACCATCTTTCTTGACAATCTGGATATAAGACTTGAAAGGAATGTCGTTGACTGCAAAGTGAACAGTTCCATCAGAAGATGCTGGGATTCGTGTTCCATTTTCAGTCATACCATAACAAGATGCTTTATCGCCGTCTTCACTTGAATGGAAATAGAATGGGTCAGCTAGTTTATACGTATTTAATCCGTTTGTACCAGTTGCAATCTGAACAACAACATATTCACCGAACGCTAACTCTTTAGACGTTGCTTCACCATTCGAGTCGGTTGTAAGCTCGTCATATTCAAGTCCAGTATTGCCATGAACTGTATCGGCTTCTTTAGCTTTTGCAAGAGCGTTTTTAACATGCTCTACATTGTCAGCACCAGTCGTTGCATCCCAGTATGTTTTTAGAACTGCAATGAATTTTGCACCGTTTTCACGAACAGGACTCTCAGAGATTTCTCCGTCTGTGATTGTCTTTGTTAATGAGAACTTAGTTGTCTTGACTTCTTCTGAAACTTGAATCTGCTGATCAGAAATTACTACAGCATCGACTGGAGTGTTTCCGTTTAACCATTTGAAGTTGGCACCTGCCTTTTTGTTTTTGTCAATGTAAACACGGCCTACGTACGTATTTTTGTCAAGATTATACCCTGTTGGGGCTTTTGTTTCTTCCAGAGTCACAACACCTAATGGCCAAGTTATTTTCCCATCTTCATTTTTATAGATATCACCACTAACTAAGTATTTAGCAAGGTTCATATCAATAAATCCGTTTTTGTTTGTTTTAAATACCATAGTTCTATCAGGGTTTGCGTTGGTTGATTTTGTAACATATCCATCATTATGTTCTTTAGCGTTTCCTGCTTTTGCCATTTTCAGAATATGAGAATCCAACTTAGCCTGCGAATCAAAAGATTCTCCGCATAAACAGTGGTATGTACTTGTGAATGCATTTAAAGCAACGCTGTCACTGCTTGAATCAATTGTATAAAATTTTAAAGTATATTGAGCACCTTCTAAAGACGCATTACCAGTAGCTGTTGAAACTTTTCCATTGATATCCAGTTTACGAAGTTGAACAATACCAGGGTCATTTACTGGAGTATCAGAAACAGCTGTAGTTACGTTGTAGCTTGTTGAAGATAGACTCACTTTTTTTACGTCATTACTTAATAAATAGCCAGATGGTGCTTTTGTTTCTTTTACGTAGTATGTTCCAAACTTTAGATCTGCAATTGTGTTTGAAGTTCCATTAGCTTTCATTGTAAATGTTCCGACTTGATTCTGTGTTGTACTGTCAGTATACAATCCGTATTTTGCACCTTCAAATGTGTAGTTTGGATTTCCTGAAGTACATTCTGGAAGCGTTGAAGATTTTTTCAGTCCGATAGAACCTAAAATAGGAGTATCCTGAACTTGAACTGTTACTGTTGCAGAGGGCTTTACTTCAGCTTTATAAACTGTTGTATTCTTTTCATATCCAGTTGGACTTACAGTTTCCTTAACATAATATGTTCCAAGCTTTAAATCTTTGATAGTATTTGCTGTTCCATCTGCATTTACTTTCAAAGTTCCTACAGAAGTACCTGCACAAGCTTCATCTTTATATACCTTATATTCTGCACCTTCTAAAGTGTACAAATCGTTATTGTTTGTAGCATCAGGATTTGATGAGGATTTTACCAGTGTTAGATTTCCTGTTGCAGGTGTTGGTTGGTTCTGATCTAGAACGATGACACGAATATTATCGTTTCCTGCTAACTGTCCTGTCGCAAATTGAGTAAGAGATGTACTTTCGTTATGGAATTGAGTTCCGCAAGTATATGATTGTTGATTATGAGACAACTTTAACCCATTTGCTGTACCATTCCAAGCATTTGTCCAATCTGCTTCTACTGGCCATTTACATGTTCCGTTATACTGCCAAAACTGACCCTCTGAATAGTAAGCAGCACAGATACCAACGGCTACAATTCTTGGCGTAAACCCACTTTCTGAACCATATGTTGCAACATAATTATTTCGACATTGAGTAATTGCATTTTTAAGAGCTGTTGAAATCTTACCATCTGTACCAAAGTCATAACCAGACCAGCATTCTTCACCGATTTTTATGCTCATGTTATTTCTAATTGCTTTTTTAACAGCTTCAAGATTATAACCACCTTGTGCATTATATGCTTTTCCAAAACCGTCATCATCGTTATCGTGGATTGCCCATATAACTTTTCCTGTTGTATATTCCCCACCTGTACCAGAGCCACCGCCGGCTCCACCTGAGTCATCGGCTGAGAAATCGTTGCTGTTAGAATTATCTGTATCTGTTTTTTCAGAAGATAATTTCACACTCTGTGGAGCAAAAATAGTTTTCTTATTTTCTTTGATTTTACCGTTTTTAGATAAAACACCCGAAAGAGTTGCAGCCGCACTTGAAGTAGCGTTTTCTTTTACATACCAGTCAACAGATTTCCCGTAATTAGAAATAGGTAAAATATTTCCGTTTTCATCACAAGCACCTGCTGTAATGACTCCTGTAATATTAGCAGGCACATAATTTGAAGCATCTGCACTATTGTTACCAGCAGAAGCTACAACTGTAATACCGGCTTTGATTGCTTCTTTTACTTTTGCTGTAATCAGGCTTGAATTCTCATTTGCCAATCCACTTAATGATAAGTTGATGATAGATACATGAGAATCAATTGCATACTGAATTGCAGCAACAACAGAAGATGTTGTACCATTTCCATTATCATCCAAAGCTTTTAAAGCTAGAATTTTAGCATCTTTATCTTGTTTACGGATAGCTTTTGCCATTCTGGTTGCATGTCCATTATTATCAACGGCTTCACCATCGACAAATGATACAGCATCTAAAGCTGTTCCATCCGAACCTGTATCAATCAACGCAATAACGTTCTGTCCTGAATAGTCTTTTACAGATTTTCCATTTGCTTGGTTGATAGCTGTATCTATTTGTTCAGTTTCTACAATATCACTGGTAGCTGTTTCATCATCAATAGATAAAACCTGCTCTGTATCAATTTTAGAACCTTTACCTTTTAAACGATTTTCAGCTTCATTAGCTGCTTCTTGAGAATCGTATTCCAACACATACATACTGCCGTATTGAGCAGACACTTCACTGTCATCTACATTCTTCTTTTTACCCTCATAAACAAGTCTCACTTTGTCAGAACCTGTATTTTGAACATTTTCTGATGGTTGAGTTGTTTCTGGAGTTTGTTCTGCTTCTGACGCTTCCTGAATATCCTGAGTTTCTTCAATAGCAGTATAAGTTGTTTTACCGTCTGTGATTGTTGTAGATTCGTTGCTTGCCACATTTTCTGTCAAACTTGGAGTTTCTGTTTCAGGTGCATCTTCAGCTGATGCTGTTGATAATCCTGCTGAAACGGCAGACAATCCCATGAAAACAGATGCTACAATAGCACTTGCTTTTTTAAAATTTGACTTCATATGTTTTTTGTTAAATTTGAATCTTTTCACGCAAATTCCTCCTTACTATAATTACACTCAACAGTGAACCATAAAAAAAGTGCCTCAACAAACATTAAAGCACGATTAAGTCAATAACTAGTCCACGACTTTAGTCACTGGGTGGAATACTGACGTTGTTCTTAGAGTCAGTGTGATATATGTGGTATAGTCTCCCTTCCTGCATGGGCATCTAGCTCGATTATGATATGACGTACTCTCATCATTAAAATGACGAGATTCTCTTTCTCACGATGCGAGAAATGAAGCATCGCAAAGCTTTCAGCTGGACTCGAAGTCCTGCATATAGTCTTTGCATAGCTTCTGCTTTTCGAGCATTTCCAATCCATATGGACTGTACTTTGTATCTCATACTGCATCCAGCAGGGCTTACGCCTGAGACCTGTCTGGATGAGGGATTCTTTTAAGCTAGAATCCAAAGCATGATTTCATTGTGTGTCCACATTTTTTCATATTTAAAATCAATGTATCCTGCATCTCAACAAAATGCGGAAAGTCAAGATGACAGGCTTTAAAATCAGGTGCAGTCAATGTATCGTCGGTGTGACAAATCAGGAAGGCGGAATACAAGTCTCTTTGTACTCGGTGCCCTTCAATTGTTTTAAATCTTTCGTTCAATGCAGGCTTAATATATTCTCCTGTATCATGATGGAGCTGAGAAGCTCGGTACTGATGAATATCAATCTCGTAGTATGGGATTTCATACTGTATTGCTTTCAATTTCAAATCTGCCTGCATAAGACCTGGAGAAC